>Ga0210074_1000578_pt1 | contig 12669 bp, 11 predicted proteins | sample China_Galinas_Co_FD_184860 | JGI IMG/M metagenome (GOLD analysis project Ga0210074, IMG submission 184860) | Wetland microbial communities from San Francisco Bay, California, USA, that impact long-term carbon sequestration -... | ecosystem: Environmental > Aquatic > Marine > Wetlands ... | reverse complement strand
CATCAAGGGGATGCCGGGCTTACAGGTTGCGGTGTTAGATCATGCGGGCCGCGTTATCGCCTATCCGGATGCCAAGCTGCGCCAGGCCGTGGCTACCCTTTCGCAGCTGGCCCTGTTCAAGAAATATACCGGAAGCGGCATAGTGATACGTACCGGCGAGGACGACAAAGGAGTGGCGATGCGTGCCTCGGTCACTGCCGTGACCGCCCACGGTCTGGATTGGAACGTGGTGGTTTATCGCCCGCAGGTTTATGAGCTTAGCCAGGCGGCGACGGCGCGCACCCAGGTGTTGACCATGGCGGGCATCGCCTTGCTGGTAGGTTTGCTCGTCGCGACCTTCCTGGCGGAGGGGCTGGCGCGGCCGATTCGCAAGCTGGCCAACATCGTTACCGCGGTGAGCAAGGGTGATTTATCGCAGATGCCCGATCCGCCCCATGCACTGATGCCGCGGGAGATGGCGACCTTGCAGGTCGACGTGCGGCATATGGTGGGTCAATTGAAAGACTCCACGACCTATATGGAAAGCAAGATCGAAGAACGCACGGAACAGGTTAGAGAGGCCAATCGCGAGCTGGAGTCGTTTCTCTACAGTATCACCCATGATCTGAAGGCGCCGGTCATCTCGCTGTCCGGCATGGCCGCGATGCTGCAAAAAAAATGCGGCGAGCAATTGGGGGAACAAGGTACGCACTATCTGCAGAGGCTCATGTCCAATGCCGGCTTCATGGAACAGCTGATCAGCGACCTGCTGAATTTCTCGCGGGTCGGCAAGCACGAATACCATATGGTGCAGCTTGAGGCGGATAGGGTGCTGAGGGTGAGCCTGGATCAATGCGACAGCCGCGTCCGCGAGGGAAATATCGCTATCAAGGTGCATTCACCGCTGCCGACCGTAGTGTTCGACCGCAATGCCCTGTGCAAGATCTTTTTGAACCTCATCAGCAACGGCATGAAGTTCATGGGCGATCAGCCCCAGCCCTGCATCGAGATCGGCGGGCGGGAAGAGGATGGCTACGTCGAGTATTACGTCAAGGACAACGGCATCGGCATCGATCAAAAATACCATGACAAGGTTTTCAAGATGTTTCAGCGCCTCAAGGATGTATCGGTGGACGGAACGGGTATCGGCTTGGCGATCGTGAAAAAGATCATCGATATCGCCGGCGGGCGGATATGGTTCGAATCGGAGGTGGGCAGGGGCACCACCTTCTTCTTTAGGATCCCAAGGGTAGACAGTCCCCAATATTCAGGAGGAATGTATGAATTGGAGCGAGTATCGAATGGCTAATGTGATCCTGCTGGTTGAAGATAACGAAGACCACGCCGAGATGGTGAAGCAGTCGTTTGACGACGATGCAATCGCCAAGGAGATTCATTGGGTAAAGGACGGCCAGGAGGCCATCGATTTCCTGCGGCGCAAGGGCAAGCATATTAATGCCCCGCGCCCGGCGCTGATCCTGCTCGACCTTAATCTGCCCAAGGCCAACGGTCTGGAGGTCCTGCAGGTCATAAAGGAAGATTACGATCTGAAAATTATCCCCGTGGTGATGCTCACCACTTCCGATCGCAATGACGAGATACTCGAATGCTACCGTCTCGGGGTAAACAGTTTCATCACCAAGCCGGTAAAGTTCGAGGAGTATTACGACAAGCTGCAATCCCTGGAGCATTACTGGTTTGCGACAAACCGCGAAGCGACCCCCGCCCATTAATGAGGCCGTATAGATCCTGCTATGCCTAAATCGCCGATGCATATCCTGTTGGTTGAAGACAACGTCGATCAACGCGAGTTGACCATAGATGCGCTCGTGGAGAAAAAGCCGGGCATGCGTGTGACTGAGGCCGACAACGGCTCAGCCGCACTGGAGATCCTCGAGCAGGTTGATGATATCGATGTGGTGATTCTCGACTACAGCCTGCCCGGGATGAACGGCCTGGAAGTACTCTATGAGATCAATCAGGGTGAAACAAAACCGCCGGTAATCATGGTGACGGGTCAGGGTGACGAGGCCATTGCCGTGGAGGCGATGAAGAACGGTGCCCAGGACTATATAGTAAAAATAAGTAACTATCACGAAGCGCTGCCGGTATCCATCGAAAGGGTCATCCGCCAAGACCGCATGCGGCGGGAACTGGAAGAGGCTTCGCTGCGGGGCCGGCGTCTCTACGAACTTTCATTCGCAGTCGCCAAAGAGCGCAGGGTGGATGCATTGTCCCGGCATCTGGCAAAAGGCGTAACGAAACTCATCGGCGTCGAGCACAGTATCCTCTATCTGGTAAACGCGGACGGTACGGTGGTGTTTGTCAGTGCCCATGGTGCGGACATCTACCCGTCGCGCTTTATGGATTCGGTGGAGGGAATCGGCATGCTGGCGGCGGCATACAGCGCGAAGCAGCCGGTGGTGGTGGAAGAACCGCAGTTTCATCCGCAATGGCCGGCCACTCCATGGCTGCATGCGCATGCCCGCAATTTGCTGTGCGTGCCGCTCACCATGCAAGGGGAGGTGGAGGGAGCCTTGTGTCTGCTCAACAAACGAAATCTTCAAGCCTTTACCCAGGAGGAAATCAACACCGTTTCCACCTTGGCGGTGCACGTGGGGGTCGCCATCGACAATGCGCGTTTTCTGGAAAAGAAAGAGCAGCAGGCCGTCACCGACAGCTTGACCGGTTTGTACAATCATATGGAATTTCAAAGACACCTGGCCGAGGAACTTGAGCGCAGTCACCGCTACGGCAGCGAATTTTCGCTGCTGATGTTGGACCTGGACCATTTCAAGATGGTGAACGACTCTTATGGCCACCAGGTAGGCGACTCCATATTGAAAGAGATGGCCCACCATTTAAGAGGCCAGCTGCGCACCGTCGATAAGGTATTTAGATACGGCGGAGAGGAGTTCGCGGTTATCTTGCCCGAGACCGGGCAAAGCGGTGCCAAGGTCATTGCCGAAGAACTCCGCCGTCGTATCACCGCCTGCTCCTATGATATAGGCGCGGACCAGGCCGTGAAGATCACGGTCAGTATCGGTGCCGCGTCCTTTCCCCATGACGCGGAACAGCGCGAGGAACTGGTCGGGGCGGCGGATCAGGCGCTGTTCTCCGCGAAACGGGCGGGCCGCAACCGCATTGTTATATATAGTGAGGCGCTGGGATTACTCGCCGTGGACAGCCCCCTGCAGTTGCAGGCGCTGCTCCGTGATCCGCACATCAATATGCTCAAAGAACTGGTCGCGGTCATCGATGCCAAGAGTCCCTATATCAAGGGTCACTCCGAGGCCGTGTCGGACTGTGCCATGCGTTTCGCGGAGGCCTTGCGGTTGGGAGAGCAGGACAAAAGAAACCTGCGATATGCCAGCCTGTTGCATAACATCGGTATTGTCGGGATTCCCGGCAAGCTGCTGGACAAGCAGGGCCCGCTTACCAGCGAAGAGCGCAAGCTGATCAACTCCCATCCCGGTCTGGCGCAGGTGTTGATCAGGCAGACCGAGCAGTTGACGGCGGTGCTGCCGACCATCCTCTATCATCACGAACGCTACGACGGCCACGGCTATCCCAATGGGCTCAAGGGTGAGGAGATCCCCTATCTGGCGCGGGTTCTCAGCGTCATCGACGCCTACAATGCCATGATCTCGCCGCGCGCCTATCGCCCCGGCCTTTCCGGGCGGCAGGCCATTGAAGAACTGCGCCGCCATGCCGGTGCGCAATTCGATCCCCATATCACCGCGGCCTTTATCGCCTTTCTGCAACAAAACGATTCGACCGTCTCGGATATCGCCTGAGCAGGACACCCGCTTCCCCGGTCCGCCGCAACACCCGCCCCCGCCCCGGCATTGTTGGACGTAATGCGTCACAAACTGACAAATCTCATCACCGCCTGTGATGTCATTCACGGTATTTGCCATGGCCGTGCCTACACTTGAGCCAAGTCGAATGTTCGTCTACCGGAGTCGTACCACCATGGCACAGATACTACGCAAGCTTCCTCCTCAGCCCATTCCGTCCTTGGCGGATACCCTCCACGCCTGCGTGAACAGAGTCTCTCCGACGCTCAACAGTCTGCAGCGCCTCAAGTCTAAGCTGGTGTTCGAACTCTACGGCGCCGCGCAGGCCAAGCAGCAGGAACGCTTGCTGGCCCTGGCGCGGGAACAGCCGGTCAACTGGTGTGCGGCGGGATTGACCCGTTTGTGGCTGAGCTGCCGCGGCGGTCTGCCGTTCACCAACAATTACACCTTACAGTTGGAGGACGATCCCCGTGCCGAATCGCTAGCCGAACGCGCCGCGCGCCTCATCGTGGCCGCCTTGCGGCTGTATCAATCGGTGCGCACGCAGGAATTACCGCCGGACATGGTCGATGATGTCCCGCTGGAAATGAGCCAATATAGCCGCTGTTTCGCCACCCACCGCGTGCCCCATCCTAATTGCGATGAGGTGGTGGCCATTACCGGCAGCCAGCACATTGCGGTGCTGATCGGTGGCCGCCTGTACTACCTGGCGGTGGATTCCACGAGCGCCATTGCGTCACTGCCCGCCATTCAGCAGGCCCTGGATCATATCATCGAGAAAACCCAGGATCAGGAAGACGACGCAGTCAATCTGGCGCCGGGGATGTTCACCGCCCTGCCGCGTGAGGATTGGGCGCGGCTGCGCGGCGACATGCTACAGGACCCGCACAACAGTAAAATACTCATGCTGCTGGAAAAGGCCTTGTTCGTCGTGTGCCTGGATGCGCACACCGCGCCGGCCGGCTTGACCGGCTTGTCCGTCAATCTGCGCGACGGCAATTGCCATAACCGTTATTACGACAAGAGCATGCAGATCATCGTCACCGAATACGGCAAGGCGGGCCTGTGCTTCGAGCGCGCCGCGGTGGATGGCAGCGTGGCGCTGGGATTTGCCGCGCGCCTGCAGCGCGAAAGCCTGGCCTTGCCCGCGGTGGCCGATGTACCCGAGCCGGCAAAACCCCTGGCCCGCATCCGTGCCGTCGACTGGTCTTTGTCGAAGTCCCTCAAGCGCCGCCTGAAGGCGGCGGAGAAAACCATCATCGCGCTCCGCGATCAACGCGACATTGAGACCTGGACAGTGCCGCAGCTCGGCTTGAAGAGCTTCAAGGCACTTAAAATCAGCCCCGATGCCGCCGTGCAACTGGCGCTGCAACTTGCCTGTAACGAAGTCACCGGACAGATACCCAATATCTTCGAGCCGGTGCAGATCCGTCATTTCGCCGGCGGGCGCATGGATTTCGTCCTGCCGGTCACCGCCGAATCAGTGGCCGTCGTGCGTTCTCTGCAGGCCGACGACGCCAACCAGTTCTTAGCCGTGGGGCAGATCTACCGCGCGGCCAAGGCTCATCAGAGCCAGGTAATGCACACCAAGAGCGGCCGCGGCCTGGTGTCGCACCTGCTGGCCCTCAATGCGGTGCAGGCGGAAGAGTCATCCCGGGAGGGTCCGGGGATCCATACCTCCTGGCGCCACACCTTGCTGGGACATCTCGATAAGGGCCTGCAGGTGTTGCTGCGCCAGGAGGTGCTGGCTGCCAATGGTTCCGGCTATGCCGGCATCGAATCCTTCGCCCCCATCGGTCCGCGTCCCAATATGCTCAGCATCGGCTATCTGATCAACGAAGACGAGGTCACTTTCGACTTGCGCGCCGACGGCCGCTTCCGCGATCAGGCCAAGGCGCTGCGCGCCGCCGTGGAAAGCTCACTGCAGCGCATCAAACGCCTGTTGGCCGGCAGCCAAAAAGGAGAGATACGCTGAGACCCGCGGGGATATAGGGGTGCGGCATGCCCCGTTGCTGTGCGCAGCACCAAGAAACCATAAAAAATGGTGCAGAAAATAATCAATTCTTTCGCCACCCGCATCCAAACTTGATGTTCCATTGACCCCCTGAGGCGACCTCTATTATACTGCGCGCGCGTCTGAGGGGCGGGTTGCGACCGCGCGCGCGCTCGCGCTATACTTCCGCGCCTGTTAGGGGGCCCCTCGTCGATGAATAAGTCCAAAGGGACTGGGATGGTTCTGATTGGGGTCGGAACTCATCTCGCCGCGATGGTAATCACCGGTTTCGCTTTGGGCTATGGTGTGGATGTGTGGTTGGACACCCGCCCGATATTTATGATGTTGCTCGGCGGTTTGGGGTTCGTAGGGGGGATACTCAAGGCCCATAAGCTGCTCAGCAGCTGGCTTGGTTAAATTGAAGACAGCCTCCCGCGAAATTAACGACGCAACCCGCAAGCTCATCGCACTGCAGGTGGGCGTGGCTGCGGTGATAGCAGCTGCTTTTTTTATGGCCAGAGGGCAAGGGGAGGCATTGGCGGCCTTCTACGGAGGCATGATCAGCATTGTCATCGCCTTTCTCCTCGGCCGCGGTGTGGCCCGGGCGGCGGAGGTAGCGCGCCAAGACCATAAAAAAAGCATGCTTATTTTGTATATAGGGGCCGTACAGCGCTTTGTCATCGTGCTGGTGTTGTTCGGCATAGGGTTGAAGGCTCTGAGCCTGGCCTTCTTGCCCATGATCGCAGGATTCGCCGGTGCACAACTTGCGTACCTGTCGAGCATGCGGCGGGGATAAAAAGTTTTAAGCGGAAAAGATTTTAGGGGACATAATCTTGACTGAACCAGAACAAGCCTCGGGTGGCGGTTCCGTAGAATATATACAGCACCACCTTACCAACCTGTGCGTGGGTAATTGTGATCCCGTGACCCATCAGGCCGCGGGATTTTGGGCGTTCCACCTCGACACCATGATCATCAGCTACCTGCTGGCGGCCCTGCTGGTATACGCCGGCTGGCGCGTCAGCTCGCGCCTCAACCCCGGCGTACCCGGCGGTTTTCAAAATTTCGTCGAATCCATCCTGGAGTTCGTCGCCGGTCAGGTGAAGGACACCTTTCCCGGCCACAATCCGCTGATCGCCCCCATGGCACTGACCATCTTCGCCTGGGTGTGGATGATGAACTTCATGGACATGATCCCGGTCGACCTGATTCCCCAGCTCGGCCACCTGGTCGGCATCTCCCATCTTAAGGCGGTGCCCACCACCGACCTCAACACCACCATGGCCATGTCGCTCACGGTGTTCGCCCTGATCATCTTCTATAACATCAAGGTCAAGGGCCTGGGCGGCTATCTCAAGATGTTCCTGTTCCACCCCTTCGGCAAGTTCTTCGTGCCGGTCAATATCGTCATGACCATCATCGAAGAATTGGCCAAGCCCCTCAGCTTAGGTCTTCGTCTCTTCGGCAACCTGTTTGCCGGCGAGCTGGTGTTCATGCTGATCGCCTTGATCGGCGGGACCATGGCGGTGGGGGCGGCTGCCGCATTCTGGCTGCCGTTGCAGACGCTGCTGGATTTGGGCTGGTTGATCTTCCACTTGCTGGTGATCACCCTGCAGGCATTTATCTTCATGGTGCTGACCATCGTTTACCTGGGGATGGCGCACACTAGCGACCACTGATTATTGATAGTTACTTTTTGATTTATTTAAAGGAGAGAAGCAATGACACCTGAGATGATTGCAACGATTTACGCATACACCGCCGTGGGTGTGGGCGTGATCCTGGCGGCCGCCGGTCTGGGTTCCGCTATCGGCTGGGGTCTGATCTGCGCCAAGACCCTGGAAGGTATCGCACGCCAGCCGGAAATGCGCCCGGCCCTGATGACCAATATGTTCATCTTCGCCGGTCTGATGGAGTCTTTCCCGTTCATCATTCTCGCCTTCGCCATGTGGTTCCTGTTCGCCAACCCCTTCGTCGGCGCCCTGAAGTCCGCGATCAGCGCGGTGGCCGGTTAACAAGTTGGCAGGCGTTCCGCGGAACGTCGTAACCTAACGAGGAACTGAACGTGAATATTACAGCAACCCTTCTCGCCCAGATTGTGGCCTTCGCGCTGCTGATCTGGTTCGTCAACAAGGTGCTGTGGGGTCCGGTCACCAAGATGATGGCCGATCGCCAGAAGCGCATCGCCGACGGCTTGGCCGCCGCGGACAAAGGCCAGCACGAAATGGTGCTGGCGGAAGAGCGTGCCAAAGAGCTGTTGCGTGAAGCCAAGGCTCAGGCCGGCGAGATCATCGCCCAGGCCGAGAAGCGCGGCAACGAGATCATCGAGGAATCCAAGCAGACGGCCCGCAGCGAAGGCGAGCGACTCAAGAGTGCCGCCCAGTCGGAACTTGAGCAGGAAGTGAATCGCGCCCGGGAGCAATTGCGCAGTCAAGTGGCCGGTATCGCGGTAGCGGGTGCTCAGCGCATCCTCAAACGCGAGATCGACGCCAAGGCTCAAAGCGATCTCCTCAAAGATCTGGTCGCACAGATATAACGGAGTCCGCTAAGCATGGCAGAAAAAACCACCATCGCACGACCTTACGCCCAGGCGGTATTCGAACTGGCGCAAAGTCACAAGGAACTGCCGCGCTGGTCGGAGATGCTGCAGCTGGCGGCCACGGTCGCCGCCGACGAGCGCATCGCCGCCCTGCTGGGCAATCCGCGCGTGGACAAGGCTGAGCTGGCGAAACTGTTGCTGGATATCTGTGGCGACAAGCTCAATGCCGCGGCGCAGAACCTCATCCGCCTGCTGGTGGAAAACGACCGCATGGACGTGCTGACGGAGATCGCGGGTCTATATGAAGCGTATCGCGCCGAGGCGGAACGTACCGTGGAGGCCCATGTCATTTCGGCGGTTGCGATTGACGAGGCGCAGAAGCAGCAGATCATCGCCTCTCTCAAGAAGCGTATGGGCCGGGAAGTGACCCTGAGCTGCGAGACGGACGCCAAGCTGCTGGGCGGCGCCATCATCCGCGCGGGCGATCTGGTCATCGACGGCTCGGTAACGGAACAACTAGCCAAGCTGCAAGTGGCCCTGGCGAGATAAACGGCTATCAGCTGTCAGCGTTCAGCGTTCAGCTGTCAGCTAAGAGCCTGGCGAAGCTCTGATATATTCGTCACCCCGGCGCAGGCCGGGGTCCAGGTACTTAAAAGAACTGGATTCCGGCTTTTGCCGGAATGACAACGAGAAAAATTTATAGCTGACAGCTAAACGCTGACAGCTGACAGCTTTAAAGATAACGAGGATTACGACATGCAACTGAATTCGGCGGAGATCAGCGAACTCATCAGGAAGCGCATCGAGAGCTTCCAAGTGGTCACCGAGGCGCGCACGGAAGGTACCGTGGTCAGCCTCAGCGACGGCATCGCCCGCATCCACGGTCTGGCGGACGTGATGTACGGCGAAATGATCGAGTTCCCCGGCAACACCTTCGGCATGGCGCTCAACCTGGAGCGCGATTCGGTGGGCGCGGTGGTACTCGGTTCCTACGAACACATCAGTGAAGGCGACACGGTCAAATGTACCGGACGCATCCTGGAAGTGCCGGTGGGTCCGGGCCTGATCGGCCGCGTGGTCGATTCCCTGGGCAACCCCATCGACGGCAAGGGAGCGATCGAGGCGGCGGGCAGTTCGCCCATCGAAAAGATCGCCCCCGGCGTTATCCAGCGCCAGTCGGTTGACCAGCCGGTGCAGACCGGTCTCAAGGCCATCGACGCCATGGTGCCCATCGGCCGCGGCCAGCGCGAGCTGATCATCGGCGACCGCCAGACCGGCAAGACCGCGGTGGCCATCGACGCCATCATCAATCAGAAGGGCACCGGGGTTAAGTGCATCTACGTGGCCATCGGCCAGAAGGCCTCCAGTATCGCCAACGTGGTGGGTAAACTGGAAGAGCACGGCGCCATGGAACACACCATCATCGTCGCGGCCACCGCCTCGACACCGGCGGCGCTGCAGTTTATCGCGCCCTACGCCGGCTGCTCAATGGGTGAATATTTCCGGGATCGCGGCGAAGACGCCCTGATCGTATACGACGATTTGACCAAGCAGGCCTGGGCCTACCGCCAGGTGTCCTTGCTGCTGCGCCGTCCGCCGGGCCGCGAAGCCTATCCCGGTGACGTGTTCTATCTGCACTCCCGTTTGCTGGAACGCGCCTCGCGCATCAACGCCGAGCATGTGGAAAAGATCACCAACGGCACAGTGAAGGGCAAGACCGGTTCCTTGACCGCACTGCCCATCATCGAGACCCAGGCCGGTGACGTGTCGGCCTTCGTGCCCACCAACGTGATCTCCATCACCGACGGTCAGATCTATCTCGAAACCGATCTGTTCAACGCCGGCATCCGTCCCGCCATCAACGCCGGTCTGTCGGTGTCGCGTGTCGGCGGTGCGGCCCAGACCAAGATCATCAAGAAACTGGGCGGCGGTGTGCGTCTCGACCTGGCGCAGTATCGCGAACTGGCGGCCTTCGCCCAGTTCGCCTCCGACCTGGATGAGAGCACCCGCAAGCAGTTGGAACGCGGCCAGCGCGTCACCGAGCTGATGAAGCAGAAACAATATTCACCGCTGAGCGTGGCCGAACAGGCGGTATCGCTGTTCGCCATCAACAACGGCTTCATCGACGACGTGGATCTGAAGAAGGTCGGCTCCTTCGAAGCGGCGCTGCACAGCTTCATGAAATCCGATCACAAGGAACTGATGGACAAGATCAACGCCAGCGGTGACTTCAGCGATGACATCGCCAACGGCCTGCGCAGCGCTATCGAGACCTTCAAGAAGACGAACACTTGGTAATAGTTAAGGACTTCAGGTAATGGCCGTCGGCAAAGAGATACGCAACCAGATCAAGAGTATCAAGAATACTCAGAAGATCACCCGCGCCATGGAGATGGTGGCGGCAAGCAAGATGCGCAAGGCGCAGGAACGCATGCGTTCCAGCCGTCCCTACGCGGAGAAGATCCTCGACGTGGTCGGCCATCTGGCCAATGCCCATCCGGAATATCGCCATCCGTTCCTCATCGATCGGCCGGTGAAGCGGGTCGGCATCATCGTCATCTCCACCGACCGCGGCCTGTGCGGCGGTCTCAACACCAACGCCTTCAAGGCCGCGGTGGTCGCGATGCGCGAGTGGCAGAAGCAAGGCGCGGAGATCGATGTGTGCACCATCGGCGCCAAGGCCGAGGCCTTCTTCAAGCGCGTCAAAGGCAACATCGTCGGCCACGTCTCCCATTTGGGTGACGCACCGCGCATCGGTGACCTCATCGGCACGGTAAAGGTCATGCTCGACGCCTACAATGAAGGGCGCATCGACCGCTTGGTCCTGGTGTACAGCAAGTTCGTCAACACCATGACCCAGAGCGCGGAGCCCGTGCAGTTGCTGCCCATCCAGGGCATGGACGACGAGCAGCTCAAGCACCACTGGGACTACCTCTACGAGCCCGAGGCCAAAGAGGTGATGGACGACCTGCTGATGCGCTACATCGAATCACTGGTGTACCAGGGCGTGGTGGACAACATCGCCTGCGAGCAGGCGGCGCGCATGGTGGCGATGAAGGCCGCCTCGGACAACGCCGGCAACTTCATCTCCGATTTGCAGCTGGTGTACAACAAGGCCCGCCAGGCGGCGATTACGCAGGAATTGTCGGAAATCGTCAGCGGCGCGGCGGCAGTATAACTATAGGATGGGTCGGCGGCGCAGTGTATGGCGAAAGGCGGCGGCACTCATCAAACCGGATTCGATTTTGAATTTGTTGAGGATAAAACCATGAGTTCAGGCAATATCGTACAGATTATCGGCGCGGTGATCGACGTGGAGTTTCCCCGTACCGCGATGCCCAAGATCTATGAGGCGCTCAAGGTCAGCGACACCGGCTTGACCCTGGAAGTGCAGCAGCAGCTGGGTGACGGCGTGGTGCGTACCATCGCCATGGGTTCCACCGACGGTTTGAAGCGCGGCTTGGACGTGGCCAACACCGGCGCGCCGATCTCGGTACCGGTGGGCACCAAGACCCTGGGTCGCATCATGGACGTGCTGGGCACCCCCATCGATGAAAAAGGCCCGGTGGGCGAAGAGCACCGTTGGTCCATTCACCGCAAGGCCCCGAGCTTCGAAGAACAATCCCCCACCACCGAGCTGCTGGAAACCGGCATCAAGGTTATCGATCTGGTGTGTCCCTTCGCCAAGGGCGGTAAGGTCGGCCTGTTCGGCGGCGCCGGCGTGGGCAAGACCGTGAACATGATGGAGCTGATCCGTAACATCGCCATCGAGCACAGCGGTTATTCGGTGTTCGCCGGCGTAGGTGAGCGTACCCGCGAAGGTAACGACTTCTACCACGAAATGAAGGACTCCAACGTGCTGGACAAGGTGGCCCTGGTCTACGGCCAGATGAACGAGCCGCCGGGCAACCGTCTGCGCGTGGCCTTGACCGGCCTGACCATGGCCGAGTACTTCCGCGACGAAGGCCGCGACGTGCTGTTGTTCGTCGATAACATCTACCGCTTCACCCTGGCCGGCACCGAAGTATCGGCACTGCTGGGCCGCATGCCCTCCGCCGTGGGTTATCAACCGACCCTGGCCGAGGAAATGGGCATGCTGCAAGAGCGCATCACCTCCACCAAGACCGGCTCCATCACCTCGATCCAGGCGGTATACGTGCCCGCCGACGACTTGACCGACCCGTCGCCGGCCACCACCTTCGCCCACTTGGACGCCACCGTGGTGTTGTCGCGTAACATCGCCGAGCTGGGTATCTACCCCGCCGTGGATCCGCTGGATTCCACCAGCCGCCAGCTCGATCCGCTGGTGGTGGGCCAGGATCACTACGACACCGCCCGCGCGGTGCAGGGCACCCTGC
>Ga0210074_1000577_pt1 | contig 12673 bp, 11 predicted proteins | sample China_Galinas_Co_FD_184860 | JGI IMG/M metagenome (GOLD analysis project Ga0210074, IMG submission 184860) | Wetland microbial communities from San Francisco Bay, California, USA, that impact long-term carbon sequestration -... | ecosystem: Environmental > Aquatic > Marine > Wetlands ... | reverse complement strand
CACCCGCGCCGGACTGGAAACCGGCGACGTGATCGTGCAATTCGCCGGGGAAAGGATGGGTGGGCGGCGTCGACGAACTGCACCGCCTGCTGGACTCCGATCGGGTCGGCCAGCCGACGGCGATCCGCGTGCTGCGCCGTACCCAAAGCCCGGACTTCGCCATCATGCCGGTGGAAATGGCGACGCGCTGAGGCCGGGGTTTCGGTATAGTCTATGGCCTGTTTCCAGGCGCCGTGACCATGTCCGATCAGCAACCCACCTATCAATCGTTAACCCCCGACCTGATACTCGATGCCGTGGAAAGCACCGGCGTACGCTGCGACGGCCATTTTCTGGCCTTGAACAGCTACGAGAACCGCGTCTACCAAGTCGGCATAGAAGAGGCCCCGCCGCTGGTGGCGAAATTCTATCGGCCGGGGCGCTGGTCCGACGAGGCGATCCGCGAAGAACACGCCTACGCCCTGGAACTGGCGGAACGGGAAATCCCGGTGGTGGCGCCCTTGCGCGATGCCCAGGGCGAAACCCTGCATCATCACCAGGGCTTCCGTTTCAGCCTGTTTCCGCGCCGTGGCGGGCGCTGGCCCGACCTGGACAACCCGGACAATCTTCTGTGGCTGGGCCGCTTCATCGGCCGTATCCACGCCGTGGGGGCGATAGAACCGTTTCATCACCGCCCCACCCTCAGCATCGAAAACTTCGGAGAGGAATCATATCGTTACGTGCTCGAACAGGGTTTCGTCCCCGCCGAGCTGCAACTCGCCTATCGCAGTCTGGCGGAAGACGTATTGAAACAGGTGCGACACTGCTATGCGCGCGCCGGTGAGGTCAGCCTTATCCGCCTGCACGGTGACTGCCACCCCGGCAATATCCTGTGGACAGAGGGCGGCGGTCCGCATTTCGTCGACTTCGACGATTGCCGCATGGGCCCGGCGATCCAGGACCTGTGGATGCTGCTCTCGGGCGAGCGTCGCGATATGACCATTCAGCTCGCGGACATCCTGGAAGGTTACACGGAATTTTTCGATTTCAATCCGCGCGAACTCAATCTGGTCGAGGCCTTGCGCAGCCTGCGCATGCTGCACTACTCGGCGTGGCTGGCGCGGCGCTGGGAAGACCCGGCCTTCAAACAGGCCTTCACCTGGTTCAACTCCCCGCGTTATTGGGAAGAGCAGATCCTGGCGCTGCGCGAACAGGCGGCTTTGCTGGACGAAGCACCCTTAAGCTGGAACTGACACAACCCGAGCGTTGGAAAGCGGAGCCGACGCGAAGCGGCTCGCGAGGAAGTCCGGGATACGCGTCTCCAACCAATACTGTGGCGCCCACGGTTCACCGCCGACGAAGCCCACGTGACCGCCGCGGGCGGACAGTTCCAGCGTCAGTGCCGCGGACAATTCCAGTTCTCCGGGCAACACCGTCGGCGACATAAACGGATCATTCAGGGCATGTATCACCAGGGTCGGCGTGACGATTCCAGATAGATACGGTTTGCAGCCGGCGCGGGCATAATAATCGTCCGCCCCGTGAAAGCCGTGCAAGGGCGCGGTGATGCGATCATCGAATTCACGTAGACTGCTTATGCGGCGATCGTCTTGTCATCCCAGGGCAGTGGCATCCTAGCCGCCTTGGCGCGCATCAGCTGTTGCAGACTGCGTAACATGCGCCGCTCATAGACGCGGGAGAATCCCTGATGGACCCGCGCCGCGGCATTGGCGAGATCGAAGGGCACCGAAACCGCCACCGCCGCGCTGACCGACGCCGCGCCACCCTGTTCTCCCAGCCATTTCAACACCACATTGCCGCCCAGGGAATAGCCGATCATCGCCAGCGGCGTGCGCGGCTCGCTGCGCCGCAGCATGGCGATAAAGCTATTCAGATCGCCGGTCTCCCCGGCATGATAGCCGCGCGGCAGGCGATTGGGTTCGCCGCTGCAACCGCGAAAATGCATGAGCGCCGCACGCCACCCTTGCAGGGCCAGCGCCTGCAGCATGCCGCGCACGTAGTGAGACGTGCTGGAGCCTCCCAGACCGTGTAACACCACGACGATAGGGCCCTGCTCCCCGACCCAATCCACATCGATGAAATCGCCGTCCGGCAATTCGACCCGCCGGCGGCGGACCGGCAAGCGCCATCTGCGCGGCATCAGCGCCGGCCATACGGTTTGCAGATGAGCGCCGGGCAACCACCAGGCGGGACGAAAGGTCGCGGGGATTATTCGCCGCGAAGAAGCGTTCAGATCAGAATCACCGGAAAGATTTGTCATCGTATGAACGAAGCGCTCAGCCGCTCCGTATTCTCTCCATCGTTCGTGGCATAATGAAGCCTAGCTTCGACTAAGATAACGATCCATGCAACAACTGACACTCACCCGCCCCGACGACTGGCATCTGCATCTGCGCGACGGCCCCTATCTGGACACCACGCTTCGTCACAGCGCCCGCCAGTTCGGCCGCGCCATCGTCATGCCCAATCTGAAACCGCCGGTGGTAACCACCGCGCAGGCCGAGGCGTATCGCGCCAGGATACTCGATGCGCTGCCCAGCGGTGCGCAGTTCCAACCCCTGATGACCTTGTATCTCACCGACAACACGCCGCCGGAAGAGATCCGCCGCGCCAAACACAGCGGTATGATTCACGGCGTCAAACTCTACCCCGCCGGCGCCACCACCAACTCCGACGCGGGCGTCACCCGCCTGGAACATACCTATCCGGCCCTGGAAGTCATGCAAGAGGCGGGCTTGCCCTTATTGGTACACGGCGAAGTCACCGATGCCGGGGTGGATATCTTCGATCGCGAACGGCTGTTCATCGAACGGCAGCTCGCGCCCTTGATGGAACGCTTCCCAGGCTTGCGCATCGTCTTCGAGCACATCACCAGCGGCAAGTCGGTGGATTTCGTCATGGCGGCGCCGTCGCACATCGCCGCCACCATCACCGCCCATCACCTGCTGCTCAATCGCAACGATATGCTGGTGGGCGGCATCCGCCCCCATCATTTTTGTTTACCCATATTGAAGCGTGAGACAGACCGCAATGCCTTGTTGCGCGCCGCGACCAGCGGTAATCCGAAATTCTTCCTGGGAACCGACAGCGCCCCCCATCCACGAGCCGCAAAGGAATCCGCCTGCGGCTGCGCTGGAATCTACACGGCGCACGCCGCGGTGGAATTCTATGCGGAGGCCTTCGAAGCGGCCGGGGCCTTGGACAAACTGGAAGGTTTCGCCGCCTTTTACGGCGCCGATTTCTACGGTCTGCCCCGCAATAGCGAAACCATCACCCTTATCAAACAAGCCTGGGGGATAGACGCATCCTTCCCCTTCGGCACGGACACGGTCGTACCCTTACGCGCCGGCGCGACGCTGGCCTGGCGGATGCAAGATCCAGCCTCTGATTGATTCGCTTGTATCATTTCGACCAAAGGGGCTTGTGCCCAGCGGGTCCTTGTGCCGCGTGGGTAGACATCTAATGCACTGCGACGCAATTGATGGTGCTTATGGAATACCCCCTCTCCCTGAGGGAGGTGAGGCGGAAAAAGAAAAGAATCACTGAATCTTTTCTCCGCCGAACGGGCACACACTGTCTTTGTGTGCCCCGGCGGGAATAACCGCGGTGAGGGGGATCGAAGAAGATATTTACATCAACCCCTCATCCTGCCCTTCTCCCGAAGGGAGAAGGAACCTTCTAACAAACTTACGAGCATGTGATTCATAAACCATAAGTTCTAAGAAGAGTGGCGCGCTACACTAATATATCGCTGACTATTAGAGGCCTGCAGCAGCAGATTTCTCACCGCGTTCGAAATGACATGGAATGAATGCGGTGGCGCTCGAAATGATGCGGAAAGGATGGGGCGCTGGACATGTTCGACACTAATGACTGGGTATTGTTCAGACGCTTGGGGGGCTGCCGTTGCCTCACAGTGTCATTTCGAACGCAGTGAGAAATCTTAATGCTTGTGGATGCAGGTGTCGGACGAAGATTTCTCGCTGACACTCAAAATGACAGTCAAATAAGCGTCCATAGAACGTCGATTCACCATAATGAGTCTCGGTGGCCCTGGAGGCTATCAGGGCAGGATGAAGGGCAAATAGTAAAACACGCTGCGATTTTAGCAGCGGCAAATCAAAGCGCTCAATAAACCGGAGAAATACGATATCCCCGCTGGCGCAAAAGATGGAGTACCCCCTGATCGCCCGGCAACAAACCCGCATCGATAGCGATAAAGGCGTTTTGTTCTTCAATCCGCGGCAGGATGCGATTGACGATACGCAGATTACGATCATCGATCATATGCTGTTTGAAGGCGTGGATGAGGCGCTGATCATCGCTGGCCAGAAATTTATCCTGCAAGGCAGCGACGCCGCCCAGATCGCCTTGGGTATAACGCCGCACCATCTCCTTATTGATGCGAGCCAGCATGGCATGGTGGTCGACCACCTCCTTGAGTATGGCCACCTGATCGTCGAGACGAATATCCGTGAAGATCGCCACCTGTTCATCCGCGGTTTCAAGGCCATGAACATTTTTGCCGCCGCTCAAGGCCGCGCCATAGAGGATGATATCCAAAAAAATGCCGTCTTGCGGTTTAGGCATGGTCAGCGCGGTGAACACCACCCAGGGTTTGATCTTTAACAATAACGGCGGCGCGACCCCGTGTTTGCTCATGAGTACCGCCACCTTGTTGAAATAATCCTTGCCCAGCAAGGTGCGCAAGTCCGGCCCCGAGCTGATGAACATTGCCGCGGTCATGCGTGCCAGCGCGGCATGGTCCGGTATCAATTCCATGGCGAAGACATCGGAGAGTTGAAAGGCCTGCACCACCGGCGGCGGCAGCTGCATGACTCGCGGATCTTCCGAGTTGATGGTGGCGAAGACATAGCTGGGGCGCAGGCCGCTGCGCTCCACCTTCCACAATAGACCCTTATGGTTGTTTTGAGAGCTGCGCGTATAGGCCGCCGCACCGATATCGGCGCTGGTGGATAAGGCCCATGCCGAATTGACTGCACCTAGCGACACGCTCATACCCAAGCATGCCGCGCGCACGATCAACGATATAAGTACCCGCATCATTGCCATCTCATGCTCCTTTCGCCGCCGGCTGATTCCCTGCCCGTGTGCAATCCCTGCTTGCTCCGTCGCCAAATGCCCGCAAATCCCGTATTCTGTCTGCATGAGCTCTCAGGAATCTTTACCCATCGCCAAGCGTTTTCGCGGTTTCCTACCCGTCGCCGTCGACGTGGAAACAGCGGGATTCAATCCCCAGACCGATGCCTTGCTGGAGATCGCCGCCGTCACCTTGCGCATGAACGAGGAGGGACATCTGGAACGCCAGCAAACCTTCGCCTGTCACGTCCAGCCCTTCCCCGGCGCCAATCTCGATCCGGCAGCGCTCGCCTTTACCGGTATCGACCCGCATCACCCCTTTCGTGATGCCTTACCCGAACAAGAAGTTTTACATAGAATTTTTCAACCGATCAGAAAGGCCGTGCGCGACAGCGGCTGCAGTCGCGCCATTCTGGTAGGGCATAATCCCTGGTTCGATCTGGCGTTCATTAATGCCGCGGCGCAGCGTACCGGCATCAAGCGCAATCCGTTTCATCCCTTCAGTGCCTTCGATACCGCCACCCTCGGCGGGCTGGCCTTCGGTCAGACGGTATTGGCCCGCGCTGCCCAGGCGGCGGGCATTCCCTGGGACAGCCGCGAAGCCCATTCGGCCATCTATGACGCCGAACAGACCGCGGAATTGTTCTGCCGGGTAATCAATCTGTGGGAATCGTTGCAGGCCAAAGAGGACGACGATTTCGTCGCCAGGATAGAATCAAACTGACGGGGAACATCACTCCGATTCTCAACAACGCTGTTGCTGTGCGTCTCCATCGCAATGGAGAGCACGCGACACAGCGCCCTTAAGAAGTACTGCTAAGATCGGGAAGGCGGACCCAAACCCGAAAACCGCCCAAGCTCGGCGAGCGGTCGAAGCCCATCTCGCCGCGATAGTATTCCACGATCTCGCGGGCGATGGACAAACCCAAACCATAACCGCCCACCGATTCGTCCAGCCGCATCCCGCGCGCCGACAACTGTTCCAGCTTTTCCTCCGGCGCACCGGGGCCGTCGTCCTCTATGCTGAACGCCAGGCCCGACCCACCCGCCACCGTAAACACCACTTTACTCGTCGCCCATTTACAGGCGTTGTCCAGCAGATTGCCGAACAACTCCAACATATCCTCCCGTTCGGCGGGATAGGCCAGGCCGGGCGGGATGGTCCAATCCACCTCCAGGTTTTTATCGCGATAGATTTGTTTCAGCGCCGTCAGCAGCAAGGGCAGTTCCTGGCGCACATCGAAACGTCCTCCCGGGGTCGCCGCCCCGGCCAGGCGCGCCCGCTTCAATTCGCGCAGGATGAAACTGCCGATCATGCCGCTCTGCTCACGCAACTGCGCATGCAGCTGCGGATGAGCGCGCAGTTCGTCGCTATTCAGCAATTGATCCAGGGCGGTCAACGGCGTCTTCAAGGCATGGGCCAGATTCCCCAGGGCATTGCGCGAGCGTTCCAGGCGATCGCCCAGGATGGTAATCAGGCGATTGATCTCCAACACCAGCGGCACGACCTCCGCGGGCACCTTGCCGGTCAATTCCTGGACCTCACCCCGTTCCAGGCGCCGCAGGTCGCCACGCACCTGCTCCAAGGGTCGCAGTCCGCGCTGCACCACCCACATCTGCAAGACAATCAGGCCCACCAGAACGGCGCAGGTGATCAGTACATAACGCCATTGAAAGACCCCGAACTCGCCCTCGATGGGCGAGTAATCCTCGGCCACCGCGATGGTCAACAGCCGCCCGCGCTTTTCATAGCCCGCCACCAGCATAATCAATGGCTGGCGTTCCGGACCATGGGTTCGCGTCAAGGTATATTGACCTGCCGGGACCGGCTTTACATCCAGGAGATGATCCAGCAAGGAGCGGGAGCGAACCACGAAACCTTCGCTCATTACCTCATAGTAGTGGCCGGAAAACGGCCGTTTGAAAATCGGATCGGCGCGATCCACGGCCACCACCGGACGTTGATCGGTATCGAAGACGATGCCGGCCAGCAAGCCCTCGGCATCATGGGTGAGGCGCGAAGCGAAATACTCCTCGGTGAGCTTGCGCAGCGAGACATTCACCACCAGCCATTGCGCGGCGAACAAGACCAGTACCGTCACCACCAAGCCGACCGCAAGACGGCCTTGCAATGAACGCATTAATCAACGGCTCCGAAGACATATCCCTGTCCGCGACGGGTGGTGATCAATTCCTTGCCCAATTTATGGCGCAGACGATTGATATAGACCTCCATGACATTGCTGTCCTTGTCCGAATCGAAATCATAGACATGTTCGGTCAAACGGCTTTTGGAGAGGATCTGTCCGGGATGCAACATGAAATAGCGCAGCAGACGAAACTCGATGCCGGTGAGTTCAATCTCGTTGCCCTTGTCGGTGAGCACCGCTTGCCGTTCCTCATTCAGAGTCAGACCCGCCACATGCAGATTGCCGGAGGCCTGGCCATGACCGCGGCGTATCAAGGCATTAATACGTGCCAGAAGCTCTTCCACATGGAAGGGCTTGCCCAGGTAATCATCCGCGCCGGCCTTAAAACCCTCCACTTTTTCATGCCAGGCGTCGCGGGCCGTGAGGATGATCACCGGGACGCGATTGCCGCGCTGACGCCAATTAGCAAGGACTTCCAAGCCGGAGCGTTTGGGCAGCCCCAAATCCAGCACCACCGCATCATAGGGCTCTTCGTTCCCCATGTGCTCGGCATCGATCCCGTTGTCCGTCAGATCCACCGCAAAGCCGGCGTGTCCCAGATCTTTTTTGAGGCGCTCACCGAGCACCACGTCATCCTCTACGACCAGTATCCTCACTTATCCTTTTCCTCTTCGTGATTGATGAGTTCCCCGCTGCGGGCATCGTAGTATGTTTCCCATACCTTGCCGCCGTCATCCAGGATCTCGATCTCGTAGATGTCCCGCCCGTCTATGGTTTTCAGCTCGGCCTCGAGCAGTCTGCCCGCATGCAGAGACTCGGCCTTGATGATCAGCTGTTCCAACGACACCAGGTCCTTTAAGTTCATTTGTAAGTTCGGCTCCCGCGGATCCGCCTTAACCTCAATGCCGCCGACCAACATCCCCACGGCAAGCATAGCCAACCCGATGGCAATAACGCCCCTCAGCACCGAGATGCCCTTGGTAACCGGCTTCCGGGGGGCACCCACAGTCTCCGCACCCGCGGTGCGCTTGTATCCGCTCACCATCGCCCACACCAGATTCTCCTTATGCAGAATACTTTCCACCACCACCCCGGCCACATGGATTATTACCAGGAATATGGTGAAATTGGCAAAGAATTCATGCAATCCTTCAAATACGTCCTCGACATCCCGGCCGGCGCCCGCCAACAGGCCCGCCAACAGGCCCGCCAGCGGTCCGGCATGGTTATCGACAGCGTACAGCACCAGGCCCGTGATACTGAGCAGAGTCAACATCACCAACAATAGTATGATCATCCATCCGCCGGCGGGATTGTGGCCCAGGTAACGCTTGGCATCGCCCTGGAAGGTATCCCATAGATAAGACACCATCCGCGACGGCGCGAACACAAAGTCGGAAAAGCGGGCATGGGCCGAGCCCACAAAACCCCAGAGCAGGCGGAATATCAGCAACCCGACCACCACGTAGCCCGCCCAGACGTGAGGGATCAACAAATCTTCATCATCGGTGAAAAAGGCGATGGTAAATGCCGCCACCAGTGTCCAATGAAAGATTCTGATCAAGGGATCCCACACCCGTATCTTGTCATTTCCGCTCTCCATACCCGCCTCCTTTAATAAAAAGTATTCTTTAGTTATTAATTGGAAGCTTAACGCCCGATCCTGAAGCCAAGCTTAATCCGTACAGATTACAGGGGGAAAGGGGAAATAGAGAATAAACATATACTTAAAAATAAAAAGGGGCTCTGACGAGCCCCTGATACTACAGATTTTCAGCCTGGAAAGATCAAATCAACCGGCGGTCGCCCCGACCTGTTGCGACTTGTCCACCGCCGCCTTTACCAGTTTCTGTAACTCACCCCGTTGAAATAACTCCAGCGTGATATCACAGCCGCCGACCAGCTGCCCATCGATGAACACCTGGGGAAACGTCGGCCAATTGGAGTAGGACGGCAAATTCCGATGCACCTCGGGATTCTCGAAGATATTCACGGCGGCGAACTTCTCACCGCAGGCCGCCAGGGCCTGGGCAGTGCGCGCTGAGAATCCGCACTGCGGAAAATCAGGCGTACCTTTCATGAAGATCACCACTGGGTTGGTTTCAACTTGCTGTTTAATGAATTCCATTACTTCCATTGACTGATACCTCGAAGATTTACCCTGACTCAGACAAGCACTCACTCATGCGGGTTCAAGACTGGGCCGGCCGCGTGCGGCTATAAAAACGCAGATTACAGTGATGATGAATTGTCGCATACTTTACTCAGGATTCACAATCGGCGCTACCAAGCCCCAGCCCCCGCCACCGGGGGTATTCACCACCAGGCGTTGTCCCGGCCGGGCGTGCAGACTCACCTTGGCGGGCAGGGCTTCAGCCAGCAAAAAATTACTACCCGCCGCACCAGCCCCGCCGCCTTGCAAGCCCCACGGCCGGTGGCTGCGACGCTCGGTAAGCAGGGTCACCTCGGTATCCTCCAGGAACTCGAACTCACGCACCAGCCCCTCCCCCCCGGGCCGGCGTCCCTCCCCGCCGGAGCCATGGCGTATGGCATAGCGGCGGATGCGTAGGGGGAAATGCATCTCCAGGCTCTCGATGGGCGTGTTGCGGGTATTGGTCATGTGGGTCTGCACGGCGCTCAGGCCGCCGCCCTCGGGGCCGGCCCCCATGCCGCCGCCCAGGGTTTCATAATAATCCCAGGGGCGCGAACCGCGCCGCGAGCCCATGGCGATATTGTTCATGCTGCCCTGGCTCGCCGCGGGGATGCGCGCGGGAATGGCCTGGGCCAGCGCCCCCATGACCACATCCACCACCCGGGTACTGGTCTCGACATTGCCGGCGGCCACCGCGGCCGGGCGCCGGGCGTTGAGCAGACACCCCGGCGGGGCGCTGATGGTGATGGGCCGGAAACTCCCGGCGCAATCCGGCAGGTAATCGGGCATCAGACAGCGGAAGACGTAATAGACACCCGCCGCCGCCACCGACATCGGACAATTAATGTTACCGCTCACCTGGGCGGCCGTACCGGCGAAATCCACGTGCACCCTGCCGGCCGCGACGCGCACCGCGGCGGCGATCTCGACGTCGCGGTTCCCCAAGCCGTCATCATCCATCACGTCGCGGAAGGTATATTCTCCGTCCGGAATCTCCTGCAAGGCACTCTCGGCCAAACGCTCCGCGTAGTCATTGAGCGCCGCCAATCCGCGAAAATAGTCGTCGACTCCCAGCTCCGCCACCAGTTCGCCCAGACGCCGCACGCCGCTGTGGTTGGCACTGATCTGGGCGGCAAAATCACCGCGGCTGTGGGCGGGATTGGCGGTAGCGCCGAGGATGGCGGCCAACAGTTCTTCCGCGATTTTCCCGGCGCGCATCAAATAAGAAGGGGGGATCACCACGCCCTCTTCCTCCAGACTCCGCGAAATGGGCATGGACCCCGGAGTCTGCGCACCGATGTCGGCGTGGTGGGCGCGGTTGGCCACATAGCCAATCAAGACTTCACCCACATACAAGGGAGCGATGAGTGTGACGTCGGGCAGATGAGTACCGCCCAGATAGGGATCATTGACGATGACCATGTCACCGGGGCGCCATTCCAGACTCCCCACGATGTCCTGCATGGCATAGGCCATGCTCCCCAAGTGCACCGGGATATGCGCCGCCTGCGCGCACAGCAGCCCGCGCGGATCGAATACCGCACAGGAAAAATCAAGGCGATCCTTAATATTGGAGGACAGCGCGGCACGCTGCAGCACCGCCCCCATCTCCTCGCATACCGCGGCGATGCGGCTGGAAAACAGGCTGAGTTCGATCGGGTTCATTGCTACCATCTTATAAAAAAACCATGCCAATCGTTAGGGTAGATCTAAATTATCCCACTCTCCCCCCCGGGAGGTGAGGCGGTCAATGGAAAAGATCCAGTGGCCGTTTCCTCGCCGAACGGGCACACGCTATCTTTGTGCGCCCCGGCGGTAATAACCAGGGTGCGGGGGCTATGCTGAAATCCCCCTCATCCTATCCGTCTACCCACAAGGGACACCGAGGTCTCGGAAAGAGAAGGGCGCGTACGGCATTGTTGTGCGCTTAACGCCACTTGACGCTCTCTCCCCCAGGGATTTATGCCCTTTAGGGAGAAGGGGCGTTTTTATAACATTACGAGAATACGAATAGGCAAGTTAAGCTCGAAATAAATTGGCGCATTGCACCGGCGCCGCCTGGACCTTGAACTGAAAACCCGAGTCCTTTAGACTTAGTCTCACTTGCAGGACCCGCAAACCTTACCTACACGCCACTCAAGCATGCATCCCACGACGGGGATAAAGTTACCTTGTTACAGCCGAACACAATGTCGCGGTGTAAGCGGGTGTGGCGATGAGTACACTGGACAGAGATAACAACAGGAGAACGCAAATGGAACACAAACTACCCGAACTGCCTTATGCCATGGACGCCCTGGAGCCGCATATTTCCCGCGAGACTCTGGAGTACCACTACGGCAAACATCACAAGACCTATGTCGACAATCTCAACAAACTCATCCCCGGAACCGAATTCGAAAAGCTGTCCCTGGAAGAGATCATCAAAAAATCCTCCGGCGGCATCTTCAACAACGCCGCCCAGATATGGAACCATAGCTTCTATTGGAATTGCCTGAGCCCCAAGGGCGGCGAACCCGGCGGCGACCTGGCCGCTGCCATCAACAAATCCTTCGGCTCCATCGATGAGTTCAAACAGAAGTTTTCGCAAACCGCCATCACCACCTTCGGTTCGGGCTGGGGCTGGCTGGTGAAGAACGCCGCCGGCGATCTGGAGATCGTCTCGACCTCCAATGCCGGTTGCCCGCTCACCGACGGCAAGAAGCCGCTGCTCACCTGCGATGTCTGGGAGCACGCCTACTACATCGACTATCGCAACGCCCGTCCCAAATACGTAGAGACCTTCTGGAAGATCGTCAATTGGGATTTCGTCGCCGATAACTTTAAAGGCTAAGAAAGGTCTGATTAATTCTTATGACGTCATTCCGGGTCTCCGCTACGCTACGCCCGGAATGACAAATTAATCAGAGCTCCCCTAACAAGGTCTTTACGCTCCGCTGCCGGAGGATGCCCCGCACGCATGTGCATCCTTCGGCAGACGGCAGGGTTTGCGAAAACACCTGCCGCAAGGGATCGAACGCCATTCCCACCCTGTTCGCCGTGCGGGGCCTGCAAGTCACAAGATTTCTCACTGCGTTCGAAATGACACTGAGACGGTGAGTTAGTACCCGGCCATCGGAGTGATGCCGCGACATTGCTGTCGTGTCATTTCGAACGCAGTGAGAAATCTTCTTCCGCGCCACTATCAGGGCAATAGAATTTCACTCACAATGCCCGCGCCCCCTGGTTCGCAATGACAATGCGGCGTTAACGATCATGCCGTAATTCGTAA
>Ga0210074_1000575_pt1 | contig 12692 bp, 8 predicted proteins | sample China_Galinas_Co_FD_184860 | JGI IMG/M metagenome (GOLD analysis project Ga0210074, IMG submission 184860) | Wetland microbial communities from San Francisco Bay, California, USA, that impact long-term carbon sequestration -... | ecosystem: Environmental > Aquatic > Marine > Wetlands ... | reverse complement strand
TCTCGAACTCGCGATCGGTCTGTTCATCTTCGCCACCGGCATGCTGGCGCTTGCATCCCTGCAGGGACAGCTTACGCGCTCCCAGGCGGACGCCGCCGTCAGGAGCGTGGCCACGAATATCGCCGAGGAGGAAATCGAGTCGATGCGTGGTTTTGGCCTGATCGATGACGACCCGGACACCGCCATTCCCGCGTACGCAGACATCCGGGATCGCACCTTTACCGTTACGCGCGGCAACCTCGACTACACGGTCACCATCGATGTCACCGACTACTATTACGACCTGGCATCCGACGGGTTTGGAACAGACAACCCCGAAGACCTGCTGGTATCGGACTTCAAGGATGTCAATGTCAGTGTTTCCTGGGGCGCCACACCGGATTTCCGCATCTCCGGGTCGCAGAACATCAGCGCGGTCGATATCGGCAGCGGCAATGTGCAATTCACCGCGCTGATATCATCGGTGACCACCCAGGGCTCCGCGCGTTCCGGCACGCAGACCGATAACGAATCGCTGCTGCCCGATGTCAGCTACACACCCGGCGCATTGCCCGATATCGTGTCGCTGCGCTTGAGCGACTCGCGGTTCAAGGAATCGACATCGCCGGTGCCGCGTGTCTATCGTTCCGAGGAAAAGGTGGAAACCCGCTTCGACGTCATCACCTATTCGAAAACCGATTCCGGCGCCACCTACCTGCGCCGCGAGGAATTTATCGGCGTGAGCTGCGAATGCAACCTGCAGGCGGCGCCCGCGGATATCGAACAGGGCGGGCGGCTACCGACGACCTGGGCGGCGGACGAGTACCAGAAAGGTGAACTCGCGATCAAGCCAAGGGGTGTTTCCGCCAGCAATCAACAAAGCATTTATTGCAATGAATGCTGCCGTGATCATCACGACATGACAGCCGCCAGCGGAGACACCGCGGCCGCGCTTTACGATCCGTTCCGGTCATCCGGCGAATACTGGGACTCGGGCCCGTTCCAGGGCGACCATAAACACTATGGGCGTAGCCGCACCGGTGAACTGGTGCTGGCGAATACGGTCGGCAGCCGTTACCTGGAAGCCTGCAGGATGGTGCGGGTGGACGGCTTCATGCGCGTCGGTCAGGACTTCCGCCAGGAAGGCAGGAATGCTTTTCCGGAGAACTACCTCGACGAAAACAGTGAAGTCGAGGACTATTCGAACTGGATCACCTCCAGCGTCGACCTGTTCGAGGACGCGCTCAGCGGCGATTACGAGTCGACGCCGCTGATACTGCCAGAGGCGCCAAAGGCGCCGGCGGCAAACGGGTTGCCGACTTCAACGACGCTACCGACAGCGGTCGGAGCAGAGACGCAACAGTTAAGGTCGCGCGGTGTCTATATCGACTACATGCGGGATGATCTGCGGACTGCGATAGATTGCCTCCGCCTGTTGCCCACCGGCGGTGTCGCGTCGGATTGCGACAGCGACACGATTCAATTCGACAAGAGTGATTCAACCAACTACCTGGAAATCATCCCCTTCTTCGACGTCCAGCTGACCTGGCTGAATCGCTGGTCCGAGAACCCGGCCAACCGGCCAGTCGACACGACCAACGAACCTGTCCTGACCGACAACGCGCACAGCCGTGGTGTCGCCTCCAACCCCTTTGGCAGCGGCGCCTCGACCGTTAGTGCAAGCGGGCACAGGGGCAACCTGGGCCTGACGGACACCGACCCGGTCGACCCCAACTTTGCCTCCTGGATCGGCACCGCGCAACTGACCGTCAATGCAATGTCGTCCGATCCGCCCCCGTCACCGGGCAACGTCGTCATCGGCGGCGTGATTGCCTCCGGCGTTGCCGGGCTGAAAGCGACAGACATCCAGATCGAAGGCAGCCAGGCGTATTGCAACAGGACCCCGAATGGTTATGCCTGCGAATTTCTCTCGTCATCGACCGATGTCACGCTCAAGGTCTACAACTACAAGAAACAGGGTGAGACCCTCGCGGCCTGCAGTTCCACGCTGACGACACTTTCAAGTGGAACCGACGCGAATGGCCGTGGCTTTACCTACTTCAGCCTGTCGCCTTCCCCTGCGCTGGATTCTTCCGTCAGCCACGACATCTCGATTCAATCCGGCGGATGCGGAGGATAGGCAGGCGGACATCTCTCCGCCAAGCGGGCGATCAGAGCGGATCGCCGTCAGCCTAGCGCTTGTAGAACGACGGCTCCCCTTCCGGCCGGTTCCTGAAGCGCTTATAGGCCCACAGGTACTGTTCGGTATCCACCTCGATACAACGTTCGATGCAGCGGTTGACCTCGGTCAGCGCCTCGCGCATGTCTTCGCTGTAAATGGCCTTGCCGGACTTGAACAGGTGCACACGGTAACGCCCGCCCTTGCGCCGCTCGCAGACGGCGAACACGACCGGCGCGCCCGTGCGCTGGGCCATGCGCGGCAACAACACGCCGGTCAGGGCTTCGATGCCGAAAAACGGCGCAAACTGCCCGCCGCCGCCGGTCGGCTCCTGGTCCGGCAGCAGCGCCACGAAATAGCCGTCCTTGAGCAACTGGTACATGCGCCTGATGCCCTTGCCATTGGCGGGAACCATCTCCGCGCCGGCGCGGGCGCGCTTGTCCGCCAGCATGGCGTCGATATCGGGGTGCTTGCTGGGTTTGTAGAGCACGGCCGCCTTGCCCTTGCTGTGCAGAAAAAGGTTCAGCATTTCCCAGGAGCCGTAATGGGGCGCGGCCACGATCAGGCCATTTCCCTCGGCGATGAGTTCCTCGACCTTATCCATGCCCTCGACCTCGTCGAACAGGGGGTAAAGGCGCTCCAGTGGCCAGTTCCACAGCATGCCGGCCTCAAAGATGCCCTTGACGTAGTGTTTCATGGCGGAGCGGCCGATCGCCTTGCGTCTTTCCGCGTCCATGTCCGGATAGACGGCTTTCAGGTTCAGCCGCGTCACACGCCGCAGACGTGGCACCGAATACCAGACGATGGCGGCCAGCGGCGGGGCCAGTAGTTCGGCTGTGCGGGGTGATACCCAGCTCAAAACACGCATCACGGCCCGGATTGCGAGTAATTTCATCGGCGCTTGCTCATATGGCGGGTCCAGGCAATGCTAACATTGGCAGAGCGTTAATTTCAGGACGGGTGCGTTTAATGATTGCATTGCTGCAAAGAGTATCGGAAGCCAGCGTCGTTGTTAATGGAAATTCTTCAAACGCAAGGGTAACCGGGGCCATCGGCCACGGCATCCTCGCCTTCATCGCGGTCGAAAAGGGCGATACCGAGGCGCAGTCCGCGCGCATGCTGCAACGCATACTCAACTACCGGCTATTCGAGGACCAGGACGGACGCATGAACCTGAACCTGCGCCAGGCGGGCGGCCAGTTGCTGCTGGTTTCGCAGTTTACGCTGGCGGCCAACACCAATACCGGCAACCGCCCCAGCTTCACCCAGGCCGCCGAACCCGCCGAAGGCAGGCGTTTGTTCGATTACCTGCTCGATGCCGCACGCCGGGAACTCGAACATGTCGGGTGCGGTGAATTCGGCGCCCACATGCAGGTCAGCCTGGTCAACGACGGGCCGGTGACGTTCAGCCTGCGGGTGCCGCCGGCGGTTTAGCCACCTTATTGGAAGGGTATCTTCCTGAATTCTTTGATCATTAAGGAAACTCCCGATAAAAGCTCTGCGAATCTTATGGAGGTCCCGGCCTGCGCCGGGATGACGGTGCTGTTATTGGGGGGTTGGCAGCGCCTTGGGCTCAGGTACCACGGTTTTCGAACTCATTCAGCTTGCGGGTCAGCGTATTGCGTCCGAGACCCAGCAGACGCGCCGCTTCCACGCGCTTGCCGCCGGTATGCTCGAGCGCGCAATCGAGTATGACTTTTTCAAATTCGCCACGGACCTTGGACATCAGGTCCGGTTGACCTTCAAACAGCGCCTTGCGGGTCCAGTTGCGCAGCGCCTCCGGCCATGAGTCGCCGGGTCCGTCCACGGCGGCATCCCTGTCGCGCAACCCGGCAGGCAGATCGACAGGCAGAATCTGCTCACCCGGCGCCATGACGCACAACTGCTGGCAAAGGTTCTGCAGCTGGCGGACATTGCCGGGCCAGGCTTTCTGTTGCAGGGTGCGGATGGTTTCAGGCACCAGTTGCTTCTCTTCGAGGCCCATCTCATCGGCAGCCTGGCGCAGAAAATAGCGCGCCAGCAGGGGGATGTCTTCGGTGCGGTCTCGCAGTGGCGGCAACTCGATCGTGATCACGTTCAGGCGGTGATAGAGATCCTCGCGAAAACTGCCCTCGGCAATTTTCTTTTGCAGGTCCTGGTGGGTCGCGGTCAGCACCCGCACGTCGGCCCGCAGCAGATCGCGTCCGCCGACACGGTAATAATCGCCTTCGGCCAGGACCCGCAGCAGACGCGTCTGTAACGACAGCGGCATGTCGCCAATCTCATCGAGGAAAAGCGTGCCGCCGGCAGCTTCCTCAAAGCGACCCGAGCGCCTCGTATGCGCGCCGGTGAATGCGCCCTTCTCATGGCCGAACAATTCCGATTCCAGCAGTTCGGTCGGAATAGCCGCGGTATTGATGGCGACGAACGGACCCTTGGACCGTGGGCTGTGTTGATGCAGGGCGCGCGCAACCACCTCCTTACCGGTGCCGGTCTCGCCGGTCAGCAATACGCTGATCGTCGAGCGTGACAACCTGCCAATGGTCCTGAACACTTCCTGCATGGCCGTCGAATCACCGATCATCTGGTTGCTCGAGGCAGCTTCCCTGGCGACCGGGGCCATCGAGGGCACCGCCGAGGCCCTGGCGACCACGGCGAGCACCTTGTCGAGGTCGAACGGCTTCGAAAGGTAGTCGAAGACACCCGACTGAAATGCGGTGACCGCCTGGTCGAGATCGGAAAATGCCGTCATCGCTATCACCGGAACTTCAATCTGGCGTTCCTCGAGGGTCGCCAGCACGCTCAGGCCGTCGGCATCGGGTAAACGGATATCGGTAATAATCACGGCCGGTGTGGATTTGTCCAACGCCGCGGTGACGGCGGCCACGCTGCCGAAACTCTCCGTCGTATAACCGGCCTTGTTGAGCGCGCGGGTCAGCACGAAGCGGATGGCTTCGTCATCGTCAACAACCCAGATCAGCGCCGGATCAGTCATGGGTCCTCTGCAAAGGCAGCCTGAGGGTAAAACGGCTTCCTGGCTCTAGCGGCGCGTAGGTCAACAGGCCCTGGTGCGCGGCCGCAATCTGTTGCGCCAGCGCAAGTCCCAGGCCGGTGCCATCGCGCCGGCCCGTGACCAGCGGCAGAAACAGCATGCCGCGCAGGGATTCGGGCACACCGTGGCCATTGTCCATGATATCCAGGCGCAGCACCCGGCTCATCCCGGGCTGCAGCAGGGTGATGTCGTAGTCAACCCGGCTGCGGATTTCTATCTCGGTCGCATCCGCCTGGAATGCGTTTTTCAGCAGGTTCAGGAAAACCTGCCGCAGGGCGGAGGCGTCCGCCAGGATGTTCGGGATACTGGGATCGTAGTTCTGGATGATCCTGACACGATCGGCGGATTCCAGGCGCAAAAGCTCCGTCGTTTCCTGCAGCACGTAATGGATGTCCACCGGTTTGCGATCGAGTTCGGAATGCCCGAACCGCGCCAGCAGTTCGTCGATGCGATCCACCTCGCGCATGATCAGTTCAGCCAGCGAACCGAGTTCCCGGTCAGCCAGTTCGGCAGCCAGCATCTGCGCGGCTCCGCGTATACCGCCGAGCGGATTGCGAATCTCGTGTCCGAGATTGCGCCTGATCAGATCCATCATCCCGGTTTGTACTTCGCGCTGCTGCATTTTGTTTTGTTGCTGTTGCCATTTGAGGTCGTACAACTCCAGCAGCATGCCCTGGTCAGCGAGGGGCTGAATGGTGCAATCGAACGACCCGCCGGCCAGCCTGCATTCTCTCAGGTGGCGGCCGCGTTGCTCCCTGGCGGTTGCCGAAATGGCTTCGGACAATTCTCCGGGAATGCCGTCGATGTCACCCAGGCGCCAGCCATGGACACGCTCCCTGCCGGTGGCAAGACACTGTTCGGCAGCCGAGTTCATGCCCCGCACACAGCCGAAGTCATCCAGTTCAATTACTGCTGTTGAAAGCGAATCAAGCATGGGATGACCTGGCGCATGTTAACCACCGCCGTTGGGATTGACTGAGGGGGGTGCGTTATTGAGGGCGCGATTGAACAACCCGGGCTGGCGGACGAAAAAGGTCACCGGCTTGGCCTTGGCGATGAGGCGGTTCTTCGCATCTCTCAGTTCCGCCGTCAGGACATGCTCACCACGGTCGAGATTCGCCATCGGCACCATCTGCTGGGTGGTGGATGAGTGTTTCTTGCCGTCCAGGAACAGGGTTACCTGCATCCCGTCCTGCAATGCAAATTTCGTATTCCAGGCAACGGGTATGGGACCATCCGGACGCCATACCGATTCTTCCTGTTGCGGGGAGACGATGGCGAAGTCGCTGTAATTTTTGCGCAGGTACGACAATGACATTTCCTTGTTGTCTTCTTCGCCCCCTGCCTGGTCGCCGGTCTTTGGCGCGGTTTCGTATTTTGGCGCTTCGATCACGCTGATCGGCGGTAATTCGACAGGGCCGGAACCATCCGCGGGCGGTTGGTCGGTATAAGTTACGTTGCCATCCTTGTCGACCACCTTATAGACCTGCGCCATCAGTGGCGGCGCCGAAATCATCAAAAGTGCAAAGACGATCATCAGGGATTTATTCAGAATTGCAGTGTTCATCGTCAGACTCCATGTTGGTACCGGACGTCGACGCCCCGCATCCCGCGGGGCGTGCCAGCTTCCCTGGAACTGCCGGATGACAGCTCCTCTAGATAGAATAATACATATCGAACTCGACCGGATGCGTCGACATGCGGAAACGCGTCACTTCGTCCATCTTGAGTGCGATATACGCATTGATCAGATCATCGTCAAAAACACCGCCGGCTTTCAGGAAATCCCTGTCCTTGTCCAGGGCATCGAGCGCCTGGTCGAGGCTGGAGCAAACGGTCGGGATGTTCTTGACTTCCTCGCGCGGCAGATCATAGAGGTCCTTGTCCATCGCAGGACCCGGATCGATCTTGTTGACGATACCGTCGAGACCCGCCATCAGGTAAGCGGCAAACATCAGGTAGGCGTTGCCCGCCGGGTCGCCGAAACGCACCTCGATACGGCGCCCCTTCGGATTGGACACGTGGGGAATACGGCAGGACGCGGAACGGTTGCGCGCCGAGTACGCCAGCATCACCGGTGCTTCAAAGCCCGGAACCAGACGTTTGTAACTGTTGGTGGTCGGGTTGGCGAACGCATTCAGCGCGCGGGCATGTTTGAAGATACCGCCGATGTAATGCAGGGCCGTGGTCGAGAGGCCGCCGTATTCTTCACCGGCAAACAGGTTCTTGCCTTCCTTCGCCAATGACATGTGCACGTGCATGCCGGAGCCATTGTCGCCAACCAGTGGTTTGGGCATGAAAGTGGCCGTACGGCCGGACGTATTGGCGACGTTCTGGGTCGCATACTTGAGGATCAACACCTCGTCGGCCTTGCGGACCAGCGTGTTGAACTTGGTGCCAATCTCGCACTGGCCGGCGGTACCCACCTCGTGATGGTGAACTTCGACCGGCACACCCATCCGCTCGAGAATTTCACAAATTTCGCCGCGCAGGTCGTGCAGGCTGTCGACCGGTGGAACCGGAAAGTACCCGCCCTTGACGCGCGGGCGGTGGCCAAGGTTGCCTCCCTCGTATTCGGCACCCGTATTCCAGGCGCCTTCCTCGGAATCGATCCGGTAGAACGTGGAATGCATGTCCGTGCCAAAACTTACCGTGTCGAAGACGAAAAACTCGGGTTCCGGACCGAAGTATGCGGTGTCGGCGATGCCGGTGGACTGCATAAAGGCTTCCGCACGTTTGGCCAGCGAACGCGGACAGCGATTGTAGCCTTCCATGGTGTCAGGCTCGAGTACGTCGCAACGCAACAACAGGGTGGCATGCTCCATGAATGGATCCATGACCGCGGAGTCCGGATCCGGCATCAGTACCATGTCCGATTCATTGATGCCCTTCCAGCCCTTGATGGAAGAACCATCGAACATCTTGCCTTCTTCGAAGAAATCGTCATCCACCACGCTGATGGGCATGGTGACGTGCTGCTCCTTGCCGGAGGTGTCGCAAAACCGTAAATCGACGAATTTAACACCTTCATCGGCGATCATTTTCTGTACTTTCTCAATGCTCATATCGTTAATCCTATGCTGTTACCTTGATGGATGTCCAAAACGGGTCAATATGTATATGCAGAAGTCGTGCCAAGCACCACGAGAAAACACTCAACGGTCATAAAAAGCTATATGGCAATTTTGGATGTGATTTCACGGCATTTAGCTGCAATTTAACGGCATTTAAGACACTCCGAAATTTACCGTGTGAAAAGACAATTCCAGCATCGCAGCATTATTGCACCAATTGATGCATGATGCACTATTTTAGTGCATACCGCTTTAAAAAGTGATCCAAAACAGGGCCACGCCGAGCAACAGGCGATAGATGACGAATGGAAACAGGCCGACACGTTGCAACAGGGCGAGAAACGCTGCGATGCACAGCCAGCCCGCGATCGCGGAAAACAGCACTGCCAGGCCAAACTGCATCCAGTTGATGGCCGCCTCGTGCATGAACATGCGCAACATCCCGTATCCGCCGGCAGCGGCGATGACCGGGATCGAAAGCAGGAATGAAAATCGTGCCGCGGCGTCGGCATCGAAGCCCAGCATGCGGCCCATCGTCATGGTAATCCCGGAGCGCGACGTGCCGGGTACCAGCGCCAGCATTTGCGCCAGCCCTATCAGGAAACCGGGCTTGAGCTTCATGTCGGCAAGCTTTTTGTCACGCGGAAACCGGGCATCGGCCCACCACAATAACAGGCCGAAGCAGATGGTGCTGTAGGCGATGATACGGGTATCCCGGAGCACCGACTCCACCCAGGAATGCAACAGGCCGCCGGCTGCGATGGCGGGAATACTGGCCACGACCAGGGTCAGTCCCAGCTGGCGCGAAGGCCCGTTTTCATCCTTTGCACCAAACCAGGGCGTAACCATGCCCCAGAGTTCCCTGCGAAAATAAACCAGCACCGCGAGCAGCGTGCCGAGGTGGGTCGCAACGTCGAATATCAACCCCTGGTCGGGCCATGCGAAAACCTTGCTGCCGAGGATCAGGTGCGCGGAACTCGATATCGGCAGAAATTCCGTCAGCCCCTGGATCAGGGACAGCACCAGGACCTGGATCAGCGTCATTGCGTGTAGCTGATCCGGTAAATCACGCCAGCCATGTCATCCGAGACCAGCAATGCGCCATCGGGCATGACCATGACGTCATTGGGCCGCCCCCAGACTGCCTGCCCTTGCAACCAACCATCCGCAAATACGCGGTTGTGCAAAACCTTTCCATCCGCTTGCACCTCCAGCACCAGGACCCGGTAACCGATTTTCTCCGTGCGGTTCCAGGAGCCGTGCTGGGTGATGAACAGGCTATTCTTGTATTCGGCGGGAAACATGTCACCGGTGTAAAACGCCAGGCCAAGAGCAGCACCGTGCGGGTCGAGATTCGCGGCCGGCGGTGTGTAATCGGCGCAATCCTTGCCCTTGCCGAATTTCTCATCCAACAGGTCTCCCTGATGACACCAGGGGAAACCGAAGTTCATGCCCGGTCGCGGCGCATAGTTCAGTTCGTCCGCCGGCAGGTCATCGCCCAGCATGTCGCGGCCGTTGTCGGTGAACCACAACTGGCCGTTCAGCGGGTGAAAAGCGAGACCGACGCTGTTGCGCACACCGGTTGCGTAGACTTCCATGCCGGTGCCATCGGCGTTCATTCGCCGGATTTCGGCAAACCCCTTTTCATCACAGATATTACAAGGCGCGCCGACCGGGATGTACAGCTTGCCGTCCGGGCCAAACCGGAGGTATTTCCAGCCGTGGTGATCCTTGTCCGGCAAAGCGTCGGTCACCACCACGGGCGCCGGCGGATCATCCAGCAATGCCTCGATATTGTCATAACGCAGGATTCGGTCGACATCACCCACGTAAAGCGCGCCGGCACGGAATTCGAGCCCGGAGGGCATCTTGAGGCCCTGGTCGATCAAGCGCACGTTCTCCGCCCGCTGGTCGCCATCCTTATCGGTCAACGCCCAAACTTTGCCGGCACGCCGGCTGCCGACGAATATCGTCCCGGAGTCTCCGCGCGTCATTTGACGTGCGTTCTCGACACCCTGAGCATAGATTTCGATGTGGAAGCCGGGCGGCAATCCGATCTTGTCCAGGTGCACGTCCGCCAGGGCGCTTCCAGCCAGCACAAGCCCAAATAACAGCAACGCGAATCTGAAGTCATTCATGGCTGCTATGTTAACAGCAGGCGCATTCTGCGGCACCTGTCCCGTGCAGTTCCAGTGCACTCACGCTGACCGCATGACGGCCCCGCAGGCCTTCCGGAATCCGCACCCGGCTTGCAAGGCTCCGGCATACCCCGCGTGAGTACCGGATTGATTAAGGCAAATCATTCCCACTTCCAATAAAATGCAGGCTTTCGCCAAACCAAGATGGAGTCAGTCGTGCGCCTCAATAAGCTATTCCCGGTTATCCTGATCGGCATTTTTGCCGTCACCACCGCTTTTGCAAAACCCTCTGTCGATTACCTGCCGGCGGATGCAGACCTCGACACGTCGATCCCGTCGCCCGAGTCGCAGCTGGGATGGGAGCCGGGCGACTGGCGAATCCAGCACCCCGCGCTGGTGCGCTATATGTACACCCTGGCGGAGAAATCGGACCGCGTCAGCATCAAGGTCACGGGATATACCTACGAACGTAAACCGCTGTTGCAACTGATCATCACCTCACCGGAAAACCAGGCCAATATCGAGACCCTGCGCGAGGCGCACCTGAAGGCCGCCGAAAGCGGCGATACCGGCGCGCCGCTGGTCGTATGGCTGGGTTACAGCGTGCACGGCGATGAAGCCAGCGGCGCCAACGCGGCGCCGGTCGTCGCCTGGTACCTCGCCGCATCGCGCTCCGAGTACGTCAAAAACCTGCTGGACGATACCATCGTCATCATCGATCCGAGCCTCAATCCGGACGGTCTCGACCGCTTCGCCGCGTGGTCCAACGCCAACCACAGCGCCAACCCCTCCGGCGACCGCAACAACCGCGTCAACCACCAGGACTGGCCGGGTGGCAGAACCAACCATTACCTATTCGACCTGAACCGTGACTGGCTGACGCTGGTGCACCCGGAATCCCGGGCGCGCATCAGCGAGTACCACCGCTGGCTGCCGCACGTGCTCACCGACCACCATGAAACCTGGCACGACGGCTTTTTCTTCCAGCCCGGCGCACCCACGAGGCAGCACCCGCTGACCACGGCCGAAAACCTCGAGATGACCCGAGCGCTCGCGGCCTACCACGCCGAAAGCTTCGATGCCGCCGGTGAAATGTACTTTTCCGAGGACGATTACGACGATTTCTTTTACGGCAAGGGTTCGACCTACCCGGATATCAACGGCAGCATCGGCATCCTGTTCGAACAACCCCGTGTGAACGGCGGCGTTCTGAACCGCGATGCCGGTCCGCTGATTTTTTCCGAAGCCGTCCACAACCACGTACGCACTTCGCTCTCCACGTTAAGGGGCGCCTTTGAACTGAGCGACAGGTTCAAGCAGTACCAGGCCGGTTTTTTCCGCGCCATGCGGCAACGCGCCGACAAGGCGGACTTCCAGGCCTGGGTGATCGGGGACGACGGCGACAGCGCCCGTGCACAGGAACTGATGAACCTGTTCAAATCCCACCAGGTCGAAGTACAGACACTGGCGGCCGAGGTGAACGCCGATGGCCAGGTGTTCAAACCCGGTCACGCCTGGGTCATCCCGGTCAAGCAGCGCCAGTTTGGCGTAGCGCAGGCCATGCTCGAGACCCGTACCGAGTTCAGCGACAATGTTTTCTACGACATTTCCACCTGGAACCTGCCACTGGCTTACGACCTGCCCTTTGCAAAACTCGCACGTGTGCCTGCGACCACGCAGTCCAGCCCGGCGCCTGTTTCCAACACGCCGGATCCCGACGCGGTCGCGTGGATCATCGAGTGGCGGCAATTGAACGCGCCCGCGGTGCTGCAGGACCTGCTCGACGCCGGCGCCAATGTGCGCGCCGCCACCAGGCCGTTCAGCATCAGCAACGGTTCCGGCCTGGAGTCCTTCGGCGCCGGCAGCCTGGTGCTGCTTTCCGGTTTGCAGGAAAAGGACAAGGCCACCACTATCTTCGACATGCTCAACAATGCCGACGTCAGTGTGTATTCCTTCAACACCCAGTTGACCACCAGCGGACCGGGCCTCGGCACCAGCCATTTCCAGAAAGTGAAGACGGTCAAGCCGCTGCTGGTCGTCGGCCAGGGCACACGCGCCTATGATGCCGGCGAAGCCTGGTTCCAACTCGACCAGCGTCTCGGTGTGGCTCCGGTCCTGGTCGACCTGTCGCGTCTGAAATCGATCGACCTGCACGACTATACCCACCTGCTGATGGTGGAAGGCAGATATGCCGACATCAGCAAGCAGCTGAAACAGGAGATTGTTTCCTGGGTCGGTGACGGCGGTGTGCTGGTGACCATCCAGGGCGCCTCCACCTGGGCCGAATCGCT
>Ga0210074_1000574_pt1 | contig 12734 bp, 24 predicted proteins | sample China_Galinas_Co_FD_184860 | JGI IMG/M metagenome (GOLD analysis project Ga0210074, IMG submission 184860) | Wetland microbial communities from San Francisco Bay, California, USA, that impact long-term carbon sequestration -... | ecosystem: Environmental > Aquatic > Marine > Wetlands ... | reverse complement strand
GGTGGGGACCACCGTGCATTGCATAGAATTCAAGCCCGGGAAGGGTGCGCAGCTGGCGCGCAGCGCCGGCGCCGGCGCGCAGTTGATGGCGCGCGAGGGTGCGTATGCGACCCTGCGCTTGCGTTCCGGTGAGACACGCAAAGTCCATGTGGACTGTAAGGCGACCATCGGCGAAGCGGGTAACGGTCAACATAATCTGCGTTCATTGGGCAAGGCCGGTGCCAAGCGGTGGCGCGGTGTGCGACCCACGGTGCGCGGTAGCGCCATGAATCCTGTGGACCATCCCCACGGCGGTGGCGAGGGTCGCAGCAAGGGTGGACGTCATCCCGTGAGCCCTTGGGGTACGCCTGCCAAGGGATATAGAACGCGTGCTAATAAGCGCACCGACGGCATGATCCTGCGCCGTCGCAGTAAGTAATTCGGAATAGAATCAGATAATCGGCCGGGGAGAAACCAGTGCCACGTTCAGTAAAAAAAGGTCCATTCATAGACTACCACCTGTTGAAGAAGGTGGAAGAGGTGGCTGGAACTAACAGCCGCAAGCCCATCAAGACCTGGTCGCGCCGTTCCACGGTGCTGCCGGAGATGGTCGGCTTGACCATGGCCATCCATAACGGCAGGCAGCATGTGCCGATTCTGGTTACGGAAAATATGGTGGGCCATAAGTTGGGTGAATTTGCGGTGACGCGAACCTTTCGCGGTCACGTCGGCGCGAAGAAGACTAAGTAAGGGGCGTTGAAGATGGAAGCTGTCGCAATTTTAAAGTTCGCGCACATATCTGCCCAGAAGGGTCGCCTCGTGGCCGACCAGGTGCGCGGCCTGCAGGTCGATCGTGCCTTGAATCTTCTGGCGTTCAGCCCGAAGAAGGGCGCGGAGCTGATGAAGAAGGTATTGGAATCCGCCATCGCCAACGCCGAACATAACGAAGGCGCGGATGTGGATGAGTTGAAGGTCACCAAGGTGTTTGTCAATGAAGGTCCCAGCTACAAGCGCATGAGTCCGCGTGCGAAGGGCCGAGGCAATCGAATTCTTAAGCGTACCAGCCACATTACCGTGGTGGTCGGAAACAAATAGTAGAGAGGCACGTATGGGGCAAAAGGTACATCCAATTGGCATACGTCTGGGGGTCATCAAAGACTGGACGTCCACCTGGTATGCGGACTCCAAGCAGTATGCGGATTATCTGAATACCGATCTGAAGGTGCGCGCATATCTGCGCAAGCGATTGGCGAATGCCTCGGTGAGCCGCATTCAGATTGAGCGTCCCGCCCGCACCGCGCGCATTACCATTCATAGCGCGCGTCCGGGGATTGTGATCGGTAAGAAGGGCGAGGATATCGAGTCGCTGCGTAAGGACGTCTCCAACATGATGGGTGTGCCAGTGCACATCAATGTGGAAGAGATTCGCAAGCCGGAGCTCGATGCCCAATTGGTGGCGGAAAGCGTCGCGCAGCAATTGGAGCGCCGTATCATGTTCCGCCGTGCCATGAAGCGCGCGGTGACCAACACCATGCGTCTTGGTGCCCAGGGCATCAAGATCAACGTGGCCGGGCGTTTGGGCGGGGCCGAGATTGCCCGCACCGAATGGTATCGCGAGGGACGCGTGCCTTTGCACACCTTGCGCGCCGACATCGATTATGGTTTTGCCGAAGCCCATACCCCTTCAGGCGTCATCGGCGTCAAGGTATGGATCTTTAAGGGTGAAGTGTTTGATCAGGCCGCCGAGGCTGCCGAGGCAGGCGCCGAAAAGGCCGCTGCTGCTAATTAAGAGGAAGTGCGGTTATGTTGCAGCCAAAGAGGACAAAATTTCGTAAGCAGTTCAAGGGACGTAATCGTGGTTTGGCCCAGACGGGCAACCAGGTGAGTTTTGGACAGTTCGGTTTGAGAGCGATCACCCGCGGGCGGATTACCGCGCGCCAGATCGAGGCGGCGCGTCGCGCCATGACGCGTCACGTCAAGCGCGGCGGCAAGGTGTGGATTCGCATCTTCCCCGACAAGCCCATCAGCAAGAAGCCCTTGGAAGTGCGCATGGGTAAAGGTAAGGGCAACGTCGAATATTGGGTGGCAACGATTCAGCCCGGGCGGATGCTGTACGAGATGGAAGGCGTAAGCCGCGAGGTCGCGGAAGAGGCCTTTAAATTGGCGGCGGCCAAGTTGCCGGTAAGAACGGCTTTCATTGTGCGGACGGTGATGTGATGAACGCGAGCGAACTGCGAAATAAAAATCAGGCTGAGCTGAAAGATGAGTTGCTGGATTTGCTGCGCGAACAGTTCAATCTGCGCATGCAACGGGCTTCAGGCCAGCTGAACAAGGGACATCTGCTGCGCAATGTGCGTCGTAACATCGCGCGGGTCAAGACTGTCCTGAACCAGAAGAAGGCGGGGTAGGCGTTATGAGCGAAGAAAAGAAAGTGGCGCGTACCGTGACCGGCCGCGTGATCAGCGACAAGATGCATAAGACCATCACGGTGCTGGTTGAGCGCAAGGTGCCGCACCCGGTCTACGGCAAGTACGTGCGTCGCTCGACCAAGCTGCATGCTCATGACGAACAGAACGAGTGCAAGCAGGGTGACAAGGTAATGATCGAACAATGCCGTCCCGTGGCGAAGACCAAGGCGTGGCGTTTGGTGAAGGTTGTGGATCGCGCTATAACCGAATGATGGGCGAAAAATTCGGGTTGAGTGTTTCGGTTATTTACCCGCTCACCCCTACCCCTCTCCCACCGGGCGAGGGGGAACAGGTTAGATGATTTTGGAGATTTGGGCATGATCCAGATGCAAACAATAATGGATGCCGCGGACAACAGCGGTGCACGGCGCCTGATGTGTATCAAGGTTCTGGGTGGATCGAAACGCCGCTACGCCGGAGTCGGTGACGTGATCAAGGTCAGCGTCAAGGAAGCGATTCCCCGCGGCAAGGTCAAGAAGGGCGAAGTGTACAACGCCGTGGTGGTGCGTACCCGTAAGGGTGTGCGTCGCCCCGATGGTTCGGTGATTCGGTTCGACGGCAATGCGGCGGTGTTGCTCAATAATCAGCTGCAGCCCATCGGTACCCGTATCTTTGGCCCGGTTACCCGCGAGTTGCGTACGGAAAAATTCATGAAGATCGTGTCGCTCGCCCCGGAAGTGTTGTAGCCGGAGCGATAGATAAGAGAGTTTGGGTGGTTGGGCTTGGCTCCCTCACCCCTAGCCCTCTCCCAAAGGGAGAGGGAGAGTTGGCAAGCAGATTTGGATGGATTGGCAATGCGTAAGATCAAAAAAGGTGATGATGTAATCGTGATAGCCGGCAAGGACAAGGGCAAGCGCGGGTCGGTGCTGGTTGTCCGGGCGGATGACCGCGTGGTGGTGCAGAGCATCAACATGGTCAAGCGCCATACCAAGCCGAATCCGGCGCGTGGCGGTTCGGGCGGTATTGTCGAGAAAGAGGCGCCGATCCATATCTCCAATGTCGCGTTGTTCAATCCGGCATCGCGTAAAGCGGATCGGGTGCGGATCAAGGTCCTCGAGAATGGCAAGAGGGTACGCCAGTTCAAGTCCAACGGCGAAGTTGTGGACATCTAAGTAATACAGGTAGACGACGATGGCACGGTTGCAAGAGGTTTATCAGGATACGGTGGTCAAACAGCTCATGGAGCAGTTTGCTTATGGCAGCACCATGCAGGTGCCGCGTATCATCAAGATTACTGTGAATATGGGTTTAGGCGAAGCTGTGGGTGACAAGAAAGTCATCGAACATGCGGTCTCCGACCTTCAAAAGATCAGCGGTCAAAAGCCGGTGGTGACCAAGGCGCGTAAATCGATCGCCGCTTTCAAGGTCCGCGAAGGCTGGCCCGTCGGCTGTAAGGTGACCTTGCGCCGCGAGCGCATGTATGAGTTTCTCGATCGCCTGATCAATGTGGCGATGCCGCGTATCCGCGATTTTCGCGGCGTGAGTGGCCGGTCGTTCGACGGTCAGGGCAACTACAGCATGGGTGTACGTGAGCAGATCATCTTTCCTGAGATCGATTACGACAAGATTGATGCGCTGCGCGGGATGGATATCACCATTTCCACCACGGCGCGCACCGATGAGGAAGGCCGGGCTTTGCTTTCCGCATTTAAATTTCCATTCAGGGGCTGAGAATTATTATGGCTAAAACGTCGATGGTGCAACGGGAACTGAAGAGGGTGCGTACCGTAGAACGTTATGCGGCGAAGCGCGCCGAGCTGAAGAACAAATTGCGTGATCCCAATTTGAGCATGGAAGAGCGCGATACCCTGTGGCGTAAGTTCCATGCCATGCCGCGCGATGCCAGCCCTGCGCGAGTGATGCGTCGTTGCCGGATCAGCGGCCGTACCCACGGTGTTTATCGCAAGTTCGGTCTGGGCCGCAACAAGTTGCGCAAGGCCGCGATGCGGGGTGACGTGCCCGGTTTGGTGAAGGCCAGCTGGTAAGAGGATTATTGGAGTGGGTGAGGTGACTAGATCCCCTCACCCCATCCCTCTCCCTAAGGGAGAGGGTGAGTATGTGAGAAGATTTTTATTTATTTGGACATAAATTATGAGTATGACTGATCCAATCGCCGATATGCTGACTCGAATCCGCAACGCCCAGATGGCGGAGAAGGCTGAGGTGCGTATGCCGTCCTCCAAGGTGAAGGTATCTATCGCCAAGGTACTGAAGGAAGAGGGTTACGTTGCCGGCTATGCAGTAGAGGACAACGCCGGCAAGGCGACGCTGGCCATCGAGTTGAAGTATTACCAGGGTCAGCCGGTGATCAGTATGATCAGACGCATAAGCAGCCCCGGTCTGCGCTCATACAAGGGTAAGGATGAATTGCCCAAGGTGCAGGATGGCCTGGGGATCGCAATCGTGTCGACGTCTCACGGCGTGATGACCGATCGTGCCGCGCGGGCGGCCGGTCACGGCGGTGAAATTTTGTGCTACGTCGCGTAATGATGGGTGGTGGCTAATGTCTAGAATTGCAAAATATCCGGTTCCCATTCCCGCGGGAGTAGAAGTGAAACTCGGCGGTGATGTCGTGACGGTAAAGGGTAAAATGGGATCGCTGCAGCTCAATCTGCATCCTGCGGTGGAGATCGTCAACAAGGACAATGTGTTGACTTTCGCGCCGCGCGATCAGGATCCCAAGTCCGATGCCATGGCCGGAACCTTCCGCGCCCTGCTCAACAACATGGTGACCGGTGTCACCGCGGGCTTTGAGAAGAAACTCGAGTTGGTGGGCGTGGGTTATCGCGCCCAGGTACAAGGTAAGGCGCTGAACCTGACCTTGGGTTTTTCCCACCCGGTGGTCTATCCGATCCCCGAGGGGATTACCGCTGAAACCCCCAGTCAGACGGAAATTGTCGTCAAGGGGGTGGATAAGCAAAAAGTAGGACAAGTGGCAGCGGATATCCGCGCCTTCCGTCCGCCGGAGCCTTACAAGGGTAAGGGTGTCAAGTATGCGGACGAAGTCATCGCCCGCAAAGAGGCCAAAAAGAAATAGTAGGTAGGTAATAGCCGTGGAAAAGAAAGAAAGTCGTATACGCCGCGCCCGTCGGACCCGGGCCACCATCAAGCAGCTGGGCGTCCATCGCTTATGCGTGCATCGTACGCCTCGGCATATCTATGCCCAGATCCTGGCGCCTAACGGTTCGCAAGTCGTGGCCAGCGCCTCTACGGTGGAAGCCGCCCTTAAAGAGGGGCTCAAGGGCACGGGCAACAGTGCGGCGGCTGCAGCAGTCGGCAAGTATATCGCGGAGCGAGGCAAGGCGGCGGGGATTACCGCGGTCGCCTTCGATCGTTCCGGGTTTAAGTATCACGGACGTATCAAGGCTTTGGCCGATGCGGCGCGTGAATCTGGGTTGCAGTTTTAGGGTTGGACGGCTTTTTGGGTTGAATTGGCTATCAACTCCCCTCACCCCTAGCCCTCTCCCGGAGGGAGAGGGGGGTAAGAGAGAAGATTTTTATTAAGGGTGGTAATTATGGTGCGTTTTGAAGCTGCTACTGAAGGTAGTGAAGATCTCCAAGAGAAACTGGTGGCGGTACGCCGTGTCGCCAAGGTGGTCAAGGGTGGCCGCATCTTCGGTTTCTCCGCATTAACGGTGGTCGGCGACGGCAAGGGTCGGGTCGGTTTCGGGCGCGGCAAGGCCCGCGAAGTCCCCGCTGCCATCTCCAAGGCCATGGAAGACGCGCGGCGTAATATGCGTCCGATCAACCTGAGCGGCGTGACTTTGCAGCATCCGATCGTCGGCCGTCACGGTGCGGCCAAGGTGTATATGCAGCCGGCATCGGAAGGTACCGGGATCATCGCCGGGGGTGCGATGCGCGCGGTGTTCGAGGTGTTGGGGGTACGTGATGTGCTGGCGAAATGCATCGGATCCAGCAATCCGGTGAACGTGGTGCGGGCGACGGTCAATGCGCTAAAACAGATGTCGGATCCCGAGACGGTGGCCGCCAAACGCGGCAAGCGTGTCGAAGAAATTGTGGGATAAGCTCATGGCGGCAAACAAACAAATTCAATTGACCTTGATGCGCAGCCGCTTCGGCCGCGGGCCGATACACATGGCCTGTGTGGCGGGCCTAGGTTTGCGCAACAGACACCAGAGCGTGGTAGTGGACGATACCCCCGCCATTCGCGGCATGGTCAACAAGGTCTACTACCTGTTGAAGATCGAGGAACTCTAAGATGCGCTTGAATACGCTTAAAGCGGCGCCGGGCGCCAAGCAATCCGCGAAACGCGTGGGCCGTGGTATCGGTTCCGGCCTAGGTAAGACCAGCGGCCGCGGCCATAAAGGTCAGCATGCCCGCGCCGGCGGTTTTCACAAGGTCGGTTTCGAGGGCGGTCAGATGCCTTTGCAACGTCGTTTGCCAAAAGTGGGCTTTCGCTCGGCCATGGCGCGTGAATCCGCGGAAGTGCGCCTCCATGAATTGGCCAAGGTCGATGGCGATGTGATCGATCTGGCGGCACTCAAGGCCGCCAATGTAGTTCCACAGCGCACCCAACGCGCCAAGGTGATTCTTTCCGGAAAACTGGAGTCGGCCGTGATCCTGCGCGGCGTGGATGCGACCAAGGGTGCACGCGCGGCCATCGAGGCGGCGGGCGGCAAGGTCGAGAGTTAAGGCCAAGAAGCCCCGCTATGGCCAATCCTCTCGGCGACATAACTAAATGGGCTGAGCTCAAGCAGCGTTTGTTGTTTGTGCTGGGCGCGCTGATAGTATTCCGCATCGGCGCGGCGCTGCCGGTCCCGGGCATCAACCCCATGGCGCTGGCGGCTTTGTTCGACCAGCAGAAGGGCACCATCATCGACATGTTTAACATGTTCTCCGGTGGCGCCCTGAAGCGGGTGGCGGTGTTTGCCCTGGGGATCATGCCTTATATTTCCGCCTCCATCATCATCCAGCTGATGACGGTGGTGTGGCCGAAGATGGAACAGTTGAAGAAGGAAGGTGAGGCGGGGCGGCGTAAGCTGTCACAGTACACCCGCTATTTCACCGTAGTCCTGGCCCTGTTCCAGGCCCTGGGTGTCGCCCTTGCCCTGCAGCGCCAGCAAGTGGGCGGGGTGTCGGTGGTGATCGATCCGGGTCCGGCGTTTGTCATGACGGCGGTAATCACCCTGGTGACCGGGACCTTGTTCTTGATGTGGCTGGGAGAGCAGGTGACTGAGCGGGGTATCGGTAACGGCATCTCGATCATCATCTTCTCCGGTATCGTGGCCGGCTTGCCGCGTGCCGTCGGCGGGTCCCTGGAGCTGGCCCGCACCGGGGAATTGCAGCCGCTCACCGTGTTGTTTTTGTTTGCGTTGGTGGTGGTGGTCACCGGGTTGGTGGTATTTGTGGAGCGGGGGCAGCGGCGGATTACGGTAAACTACGCCAAGCGCCAGCAAGGGCGACAAGTCTATGCCGCCCAGACCAGCCATTTGCCGCTGAAGATCAATATGGCCGGGGTTATCCCGCCGATCTTCGCCTCGAGCATCATCCTGTTCCCGGCTACGCTGGCGGGTTGGTTCGCCAACAACGGCGGTGGGACGAACTGGCTGCAGAGTTTGACGGCGGCCCTCTCGCCCGGGCAGCCGGTTTATGTACTGGTTTATGCCACGGCCATTATATTTTTCTGCTTCTTTTACACGGCCCTGGTGTTTAACCCTAAGGAAACCGCGGAAAATTTAAAGAAATCCGGCGCCTTCGTTCCCGGTATCCGCCCGGGTGAGCAGACCGCCAAGTATGTGGATACAGTGATGACCCGCTTGACCCTGTTGGGCGCTGTGTATGTGACCCTGGTGTGTCTGCTACCGGAATTTTTGATAGTGAACTTGAACGTGCCGTTTTATTTCGGCGGGACCTCGCTGTTGATCGTGGTGGTGGTGGTGATGGACTTCATCGCTCAGCTTCAGGCCCACCTGATGTCGCATCAGTATGAAGGCTTGATGAAGAAGGCCAATTTGAAGGGTACGCGGTAGTACATTCCGGCTTGCGGATGGGCGAGGAATTGAGCCTGTTGACGGCATTACGTTCTCTCTCCCGGCGGGAGAGGGGCAGGGTGAGGGGGATAAATTGGGGGTGAATGTGTGTTCACTACCCTCACCCCCAACCCTCTACCCTAAAGGGCATAAATCCCAGGGGGAGAGGGGGAGTAGGTAAGAAGATTTAGGAGATTGGTGATGAAGGTACAAGCTTCTGTGAAAAAGGTCTGTCGGAATTGCAAGATCGTGCGCCGTAAGGGTGTGGTCCGGGTGATCTGCTCCGAGGCCCGCCATAAGCAGCGTCAGGGTTGAACACGAGTATTTAGGGTAGACGGACGGTGGGGTGTAACCACCCCGTTATTGATATTTACAGGAAAAACTGTAGAATTACGCGTTTTTACTAAGCGCTTTGCTCGGTTGGGGAGATATTCGAATGGCCCGCATAGCTGGGATAAACATTCCGGTTCATAAACATACGGTGATCGCATTGACCGCCATTTATGGAATCGGTCGGTCGCAGGCGCAGAACATCTGCCAGGCTGCGGATGTGGCGACGGACCTCAAGGTCAAAGATTTGACCGAGGCACAGCTGGAATCCTTGCGCAGCGAGATTGGTAAGCTCAAGGTCGAGGGTGATCTCCGCCGTGATATTTCCATGAATATAAAGCGCTTAATGGATCTCGGCACCTATCGCGGCATGCGTCACCGCCGTGGTCTGCCGCTGCGTGGTCAGCGGACCCGGACCAATGCCCGGACCCGTAAGGGCCCGCGGCGCATGGTTAGAAAGTAAGTTACGCAACAGTTACTTAGGATAATCTTGTATGGCTAAAGCGACAGCGCGTACTCGTAAACGCGTAAAGAAAAGCGTGGTGGATGCAGTGGCTCATGTCCAGGCATCTTTCAATAACACCATCATCACCATTACCGACCGTCAGGGTAATACCCTGTCATGGTCCTCAGCCGGTGCCTGTGGCTTCAAGGGTTCCCGCAAGAGCACCCCGTTCGCGGCCCAGGTGGCGGCCGATAAGGCCGGCCAGGCGGCTGCGGACTATGGGGTAAAGAATGTGGATGTGCTGGTCAAGGGGCCTGGCCCGGGTCGTGATTCCGCGGTTCGCGGTCTGCATGCCGCGGGATTCAAGGTCAACAGCATCACCGACGTGACGCCGATCCCGCACAATGGTTGTCGGCCGCCGAAGAAGCGTCGTGTTTAGGTCTGGAGGTTAACGTGGCAAAGTATATTGGTCCGAAATGTCGTCTCTGCCGGCGGGAAGGGGAAAAACTTTTCCTCAAGGGCGAGAAGTGTTTTACCTCCAAATGCGCAGTGGAAAAACGCGCCTTCCCGCCCGGTCAGCACGGCCAGCGGCGCGGTCGTTTGTCCGATTATGCGGTGCAGTTGCGCGAGAAGCAGAAGCTGCGTCGTGTGTACGGGGTTTTGGAACGTCAGTTCCACCGTTACTACGGCGAAGCGGCGCGGCGTAAAGGATCGACCGGCGAGCGTTTGCTGCAGTTGCTCGAATGCCGCCTGGATACGGTGGTGCATCGCATGGGTTTCGGTGCCTCGCGTTCCGAAGCGCGTCAAATGGTGCGTCACGATGCGATCTTCGTCAACGGCCGCAAGGTGAATATCCCCAGCTATCAGGTCAAGCCCAGCGATGTCATCGCCGTGAGCGATGCCGCCAAGAAGCAGTTGCGCGTACAGGCCGCTTTGGAGTTGGCGCAGCAGCGGGGTTTTGCCGACTGGCTGGATGTGGACGTGGAGAAGATGCAGGGCATCTTCAAGGCCGTCCCCGAACGAGGTGATTTGCCTGCCGAGATCAACGAACATCTGGTTGTTGAGTTGTACTCGAAATAACGGTGTAGTCGAAGTATCGGTAGGACAGCAGTGCGAAGCGATTCGCGCTTAGACAAGAGGGTGATACATGCAAGTCTCAGTTGCAGATTTTTTAAAGCCGCGTTCCGTCGATGTACAGGTCTCCGACCCCAGCCGCGCCAAGATAACTATCGAACCCCTTGAGAGGGGCTTTGGCCATACCTTGGGTAACGCCTTGCGCCGTATCCTGTTGTCATCCATGCCCGGCGCCGCGGTGACGGAAGTGGAAATCGACGGTGTGTTGCACGAGTACACCACTATCGAAGGCGTTCAAGAAGACGTCATCGAGATCCTGTTGAATCTCAAAGGCCTGTCCCTGACCCTGAGCGGTCGCGACGAAGCGCTGGTGACCCTGAAGAAGAAGGGTCCCGGACCGGTGCTGGCCAAGGACATCGAGTTGAGCCACGACATCGAGCTGATCAATCCCGAGCACGTGATCGCCAATCTCAACAAGGCCGGCGAGCTCAGCATGACGCTCAAGATCGAACAGGGCCGCGGCTATCAGCCGTCTACCGCCCGGCAGATGCCCGGCGATCAGACCCGTTCCATCGGCAAGCTGCAGCTGGACGCCTCCTTCAGCCCGGTGCGCCGCGTGGCCTATGTGGTGGAGAGCGCCCGCGTCGAGCAGCGTACCGATCTGGATAAGCTGGTCCTGGAGCTGGAGACCAACGGCAGCATTGACGCGGAAGAGGCGGTGCGTCGCGCGGCCTCTATCCTGCGTGATCAGCTGTCGGTATTCGTGGATCTGGAAGGCAAGGAAGAGTCCCGTGCCGCGGCCCCCGAGGTCGAAATGGATCCCATCCTGCTGCGTCCGGTGGATGACCTGGAGCTGACCGTGCGTGCCGCCAACTGTTTGAAGGCGGAAAACATCTATTACATCGGTGATCTGATTCAGCGCACCGAGGTGGAACTGTTGAAGACCCCCAATCTGGGCAAGAAGTCCCTGACGGAGATCAAAGACGTGCTGGCTTCTCATGATCTGTCCCTGGGCATGCGCCTGGAGAACTGGCCGCCGGTAGGCTTGTTGGAGAAGGCCGATACGGAGACGCTTCCGGCTTAAGGTGATTGGGTATTCGAGGTGAGAACCCTCGCCCCTAGCCCTTTAGGGTAGAGGGGGAGCAAATAAGAAGATTTTGGAGATTGGACAATGCGTCATCGCAATAGTGGGCGGCAACTCAGCCGTAACAGCAGTCACCGCAAGGCAACCATGCGGAATATGGCGTCTTCCCTGGTTCGTCACGAGGCGATCAGGACGACCTTGCCCAAGGCCAAGGAATTGCGGCGGGTAGTGGAGCCCTTGATCACGATGGCCAAGCGCGACAGCGCTTCGGCACGGCGCCTGGCCTTTGATCGGACCCGTGACCGTGAGGTGGTGACCAAGTTGTTTAACGAACTGGGACCGCGTTATCAGGCCCGTCCGGGCGGGTATCTGCGTATCCTCAAATGCGGGTTTCGTCCCGGTGACAACGCCCCCATGGCCTATGTGGAACTGGTGGACAGGCCGGCCGCCGAGGGGGAATGATGTCCCTTACGAACAAATAAAAAGGCCGGGCAATGCCCGGCCTTTTTATTTGCGGCAGCGCCTGGATTACACTACAGGCGCACACCGGGTCATGATAACGGGATTTACAGACCGCAATGATCGTATTCTTTACCGATTTCGGTAACGCCGGTCCCTATGTGGGGCAGATGAAGGCGGTACTCTACCGCGACTGCCCCGGTGTGCCCATTGTCGATCTTCTTGCCGATGCCCCCGCCCACAATCCCCGTGCCGCCGCGTATCTGCTCGCCGCCCTGGTGCCGGAATTTCCGCCGGGGAGCGTGTTTCTGGGGGTGGTCGACCCGGGTGTGGGCGATCCCGCACGCCGTCCCGCCGCCGTGGCGGTCGACGGGCAGTGGTTCGTAGGCCCGGATAACGGTTTGTTCAACGTAGTGGCGGCGCGCGGCGAGACGGTGCAGTGGTGGGATATCGACTGGCGTCCACCACGGCTCTCCGCTTCATTTCACGGTCGCGATCTGTTTGCCCCGGTGGCGGCGCGTATCGCCCGCGGTGAGACGCCGCCCGGAACCCTTTGTCCCGCAGCGGATCGCATCCTGCCCGGGTGGCCGCAAGACCTGGCCGAGATCGTTTATATCGATGGCTTCGGCAATGCCATGACCGGGCTGCGTGCCGCCAAGCTCGCCGCCACGGCGCGTGTGCGGCTACACGAGACGGACATTATGCATGCCCGCACCTTTGCGGCGGCCCCGGTCGGCCAGCTGTTCTGGTACGAGAATGCCAATGGTCTGGTGGAGATTGCCGTGAATCAGGGCAGCGCCGCGCAGGTGTTGGCTGCGGCGATCGGCGACACGCTCCACATTGTGTGAAATGGGAATGCTGTTATGATGCGTTGCAGAGGGAAGTTGCTGTTTTCAGTGGCGGG
>Ga0210074_1000572_pt1 | contig 12744 bp, 10 predicted proteins | sample China_Galinas_Co_FD_184860 | JGI IMG/M metagenome (GOLD analysis project Ga0210074, IMG submission 184860) | Wetland microbial communities from San Francisco Bay, California, USA, that impact long-term carbon sequestration -... | ecosystem: Environmental > Aquatic > Marine > Wetlands ... | reverse complement strand
TCCAAACGGCGGGCCATCAAGGTTGAATAGACTGAGCTTGATCCGAACGGCTAAAGAGGCGTCATCCAAGGCGCCTCTTTGCTTTCACGAGGTCGCTGACCGGCACTGACCCGTGTAATCCCGTGTAATAGGGAATGTCCGGCCGCTTGAATTTCATGGCCCGGACAGGCGATAACTGTTTAAACTAGCCATTACTCGATTTGCGACGCGCAATTATCACAACTCGCCCAGCGGACGCCTCATCTGTGCATTTCTTCTTTCTTATCTACCCCCTGCTAGGGCTACTCAGCGGTTTCCTCGCCGGCTTATTGGGAATAGGCGGAGGACTGATTATCGTGCCCGCCCTGTTGTTGATCTTTCCCTACCAGGGCATGGCCACCGCTGTGGTCACCCATACCGCGATCGCCACCTCCCTGGCTACCGTCGTCGTCACCTCCCTGATCGCCACCTACAGCCACCATCGTCGTGCCGCGGTCGACTGGTCGATTTTCAGAGGGATGGCGCCGGGTTTGTTAAGTGGCGCATTGATCGGCGCGCTGGTGACAACCCGTCTGCCGGGAGAAACACTCCGGGTAATCTTCGGCCTGTTCGCTCTCGCCGCCGCCATGCAAATGGGCTTCCAGTTGCAACCGGCCAACCGGGGACGCCTGTTCGCCGCACCCGGCCTGGCCATGGTAGGCATAGTAATCGGTTTGGTATCCGCGCTGGTCGGTGTCGGCGGAGGTACCATCACGGTTCCTTATCTGCGCTGGAGTGCGGTGAAAATGCCGCGGGCGGTTGCCACATCATCGGCCTGCGGTTTCCCTATTGCCGCGGGTGCTTGTGCGGGATTTAGCTTGGTGGACGGGTTTGCCGGCGGAGCCGCTCTGGCAAACAGCACCATTTACTGGCCTGCCGCCATATGGATAGCCATCGCCAGCCTCGCGGCCGTCCCCCTGGGGGCTCGCTTAACCCACCGCATTTCCATTTCATCCCTAAGCAGGATTTTTGCCTTCACCTTGGCGATCATCGGGCTACGCTTGGTCTTTGTTTGAAATCCAATTTTCGACCGATAGTCAAGCCCACTCCCATAGGAAGGCGACTTGTGCTAATAATGCATACTGATCGGGCGGAGTTCTTGTTAGAATAGCCCACATAATCTTACTTCTTAGAAATGCGCGGTGGAGGTTGATGGTCATGTTAGAACAACAAGTTGTGACAGGTGATCGGCGGGTTCGCTCGGCGAGTCAAGTCAATAAAATTGTAGATGCCCGCACTGAAATGCTGGCATTGTTTGGCGAACTGATCGGCAAAAGACCTTTTGTCACCGAGTCATCCGTACCGACCTTGCTACAGCAATTTTGCCAGGCTCTGGTGGATTACACCGCACACGCCCATTTTCAATTGTACCGGCACTTTGCCGAGAACCGGGAACGCCGGGTTTCCGTCTCCAAGGTCGCCGATGAAATCTACCCGCAAATCCTGACTATCACCCAGACCATATTGGATTTCAATGAAAAATACGATTGCGAGGACCATTGCGAGGGCTTGTCCAATCTGGATCACGATCTCTCTGTGCTGGGTGAACAGTTAGCGGATCGTATCGAGTTAGAAGATAAATTGATCGCCGTTTTTTCTGCCGGTCGGCGAGTGGTAGGCTAATCCATCGCTTTTCCCAGAGTAATCTCCCAGAGCAAATAAGATGCTAGTTTGGGGCATCCCTGGATAACGAAATCCTGTGGAGGTAGGCCATGACAAAGGGAGAGGGACTCAAGGCCGAGCAACTTTATAAGCACTGTGATCCGGCGCAATTTCCCTTCGAGACCACGGCGGAGCTTCCTGATTTAGCCGAGAGCATGGGGCAAGAACGTGCCCTGGAGGCTGTGCACTTCGGCATCAATATTAAGAACTCCGGTTACAATATCTTTGCCCTGGGACCGCCGGGCATCGGCAAACACAGCCTGGTCATGCAACTCCTGGCCGAGCCGGCCCGGCGACACACTACCCCTTCCGATTGGTGTTATGTCAACAACTTCGACGATCCGCGCCGGCCTCGCGCCCTGGCGATGCCTCCCGGCAAGGGGCGCTTGCTGCGCGACGATTTGGCGCGCCTGATCGATGATCTGAAGACGGTCATTCCCGCGGCCTTCGAAAGTGACGAATATCGCACTCGAAGCCAAGAAATCGAGGAGGAACTCAAGGAGCGCCAGGAAAATGCCATCGCCGACCTTCGCCAGCAGGCGCAAGACCAGGATATTGATCTCATCCGTACCCCGGCGGGTTTCGCCTTCGCCCCCACGCGCAAAGGCGAGGTGATCAGTCCGGAAGAATTTGAGCGCTTGCCGGAAGCCGAACGGGAAGGTATTGCCGCCACGGTGGCGCGCATGCAGGAAAAGCTGCGCGCCGTGATTCGCCAGGTACCGCAATGGCGCCAGGAGACGCAGGACAAGATACGGGCACTCAACCGTGAAGTGGCGATCTCCGCCGCCGACCACCCCATCCATAAGCTGCGTGAAAAATATGCGGATCTTCCCCAGGTCGTAAGCTATTTGGAGGCGACCCAGGAAGATATCATCACCAATATCGACGATTTTCGCCAGCAACAAGAGGATAGCCAACCCGGCATTGCCCTGCTTACCGGAGAACGCGCGCCTTCGTTTCGCCGCTATGAGGTCAATTTAATCGTGGAACGCGGCGATGCGAATGGGGTACCCGTTTTATACGAGGATAACCCCACCTATCACAATCTCGCCGGTGCCCTGGAACACGTCGCCATGATGGGTGCCTTGCTCACGGATTTTACCTTGATCAAGGCGGGCGCCTTACACCGCGCCAATGGGGGCTATTTGCTCCTGGACGCCCACAAGGTCTTAACCCAGCCCTTTGCCTGGGAGGCCTTGAAGCGCGCGCTGCGCAGTAAGGAACTGCGTATCGAACCGGTTGAGCGACTTATGAGTCTGGTGAGTACCGTGTCACTGGAACCGGAGCCGATCCCTCTGGATGTCAAAGTCATTATTCTGGGGGACCGTTTACTCTATTACCTCTTATGCGAATATGATCCGGACTTTGCGGATCTTTTCAAGGTGGCGGCGGATTTCGAAGAGACGCTGGAGCGCACGCCCGCCAGCCAGCAGCGCTTTGCCCAACTCATCGCCACCATGGTGCGTAAGAACCAGCTGAGTCCCTTCAACCGTCAGGCGGTCTCCCGCATCATCGAACACAGCAGCCGCATGAGCGGCGATACCCAGAAACTGTCCACCCACTTGCGCAGTGTGGCCGATCTGCTTCACGAATCGGACTACTACGCCCAGTCGGGTCAGGCTAAGACCGTGGACGCCGCGCACGTGCAACAGGCCATCGATGCCCAGGAGCGCCGCGCCAGCCGAATTAAGGAAAATATCCAGGAGGCCATCCAGCGCGGCACCATCCTCATCGCCACGACGGAGGCGGCGATCGGACAGGTCAATGGCTTGTCGGTCATTGAAATGGGTGGCTATGCCTTCGGCGTTCCACATCGCATTACCGCACGGGTACGCCTCGGTGAAGGCGAGGTCATCGACATCGAAAGAGAAGTGGAATTGGGCGGCCCGCTGCACTCCAAGGGTGTGATGATCCTCAGCGGCTTCCTGGGCTCTCACTATGCCGCCGATCTTCCCCTTTCGCTTTCGGCCAGCCTGGTGTTCGAGCAATCCTATGGCCAAGTGGAAGGTGACAGTGCCTCATCGGCCGAATTGTATGCCTTGCTGTCCGCGCTGGCCCAGATCCCGATCAAACAATCATTGGCGGTGACCGGCTCGATAAACCAGCACGGTGAGATCCAGGCCATCGGCGGGGTCAACGAAAAGATCGAAGGATTTTTCGATGTCTGCAAGAGCCGCGGCCTCAGCGGCGAGCAGGGCGTGCTTATCCCCGCCAGCAATGTACCCAATCTCATGCTACGCAAGGATGTGGTGGAGGCGGTCAGGGACGGCCTCTTCCACGTCTTTCCCGTCACCACTCTCAATCAAGGTCTGGCGCAGTTGAGCGGACTCGCCGCGGGTGAGCCCGATGACTTCGGTTTATATCCCACCGACACCTTCAATGGGCGGATTCAGGCGCGACTGAAGGAACTGGCTCAGCTGCGCCAGAACTTTGCCGAGCATGGCAAGGACAAAGAAGGGTTATGAGCACGGAGGAGGATGGCTTCGTCATTGATCGTATCCTGGTTGCCGTGGATGCCACTCCTGGCAGCGCGGCGGTGCTGGAGACCGCGGCGCAACTGGCAAGTGAATTCAATGCCGAACTGAACGGCGTCTTCGTGGAAGATATCAATCTCCTGCGTTTGGCCGGATTACCTTTCGCCCGGGAGTTGACCTGGTCTACGGCCATGGAACTGCGTCTCGATTATCAACGCATGGAAAGGACATTGCGCGGCTACGCCACCCACGCCCAGCAGGCGGTTGTCAAGCTCACCACCCAACTCAAACTTCATGCCTCCTTGCAAGTCGTCCGCGGCCTGGTTGTCCAGGAGCTGATGCGGGCCGCGGAAAACGCAGATCTCTTCATCCTGGGTAAAGGCGGGAATGTGAGAGGCGCTCGCATCGGCGCCATCGCGGGCCAGGTGCTGCAGCAGGCGCAGAGTTCCGTATTGCTGGTGGCAAGCCAGATACAGCCCTACAGGGCGGTGGCGGTGATGACCATCTTCTCCGACGATGAGCGCAGCGGGCGGGTGCTCAACGCCGCTGCGCACGCGGCGCGTGCCGCCCATCAGCGGCTCCTGGTGCTGATACCTGCTGCACAAGCCTCCGACTATCAGCGCCTGCGTGAACAAGCCCGGCACACGCTGGGACAGGGTCCGCTGCCGGTGACCTATCAAGCCGTCAGCGCCATGGAGCTCTGCTTCGGTCAGAACATCCTGCACGACGAAGGTGTAGGGATGATGGTGATCGACGCGGCACTGGCCGCCACAAATGGTACGGAAGCCCGACTCGCCAAACTGGCCTGTTCGATACTTTTAGTGCGCTAGCTAATCTGCCGTTAAACGCTAGTAGAACTAAATGGTTATAGATTAATCTTAATAAGCATGGTCAGTGTTACCGACAAGAATACCGGCATCACCAGCAAAGAATCCCTGGATGTAGAGCAGTGGATGACGAGCATAGCCGCGTCTTATCCTGCCGCCGAACTAGAAGTGATCCGCCGTGCCTGCGACTGGGCGCAACGCGCCCATGCCGGCCAACAGCGCTACTCGGGTGAGCCTTTCTTCCAGCATGCCCTGGCGGTGGCCAACATCCTGGTGAGCCTGCATCTGGACCATGAGACCATTGCCGCCGCCTTGTTGCATGACGTCATCGAAGACACCGCCGTAACCTTCCAGGAGATTGAAGCGAATTTCGGGGTGCGTATTGCCAAATTGGTGGATGGCGTCACCAAAATGGAAGTAATACAAAACTTCCCGGGGATAGGTGAAAGCATCAAGAGCAGGAAGGAACGCGCCCATACCGAGGCCCTGCGCAAGATGTTGCTGGCCATGGCGGACGACATCCGGGTGGTGCTGATCAAACTCGCCGACCGAACCCACAACATGCGTACCCTCGCTTCGCTACCCAGCGAGAAGCAGTTACGCATCGCGGAAGAGACCCTGCACATCTACGCCCCCCTGGCCAATCGTTTGGGTATCTGGCAAATCAAATGGGAATTGGAAGACCTCTCTCTGCGGGTGTTGCATCCCGACGCCTATAAACAAATCGCCGGGATGGTCAATGAGCGGCGCGTCGACCGGGAACGTTACATCGCTCAATTCATCAAGACCGTGGCCGGGGCCTTGGCCGCGGCCGGCATTCAGGCCGAGATTACCGGACGGCCCAAGCATATCTATAGCATTTGGTTAAAGATGCAGAGGAAGAATACTGACTATCATAAGATTTATGATATCAGGGCCGTACGCATCCTGGTTCAGCATGTGCGTGACTGTTATGCCGCCTTGGGTATCGTCCACGGTCTCTGGCAATACATCCCCGGCGAATTCGACGACTATATCGCCACGCCCAAAGAAAATAATTATCAGTCCATTCACAGCGCGGTCATCGGCCCCGAGGGCAAAACCGTGGAGGTCCAGATCCGCACCTACGATATGCATCATCATTCGGAACTGGGTGTGGCGGCCCATTGGCGCTACAAGGAAGGCAGCGGCCAGGACGCCGGGCTCGACCGCAAGGTGGCCTTATTGCGCCAGCTGCTGGAATGGAAGGAAGACATCTCTCAGGCGGGTGAAGCGGGCGAGGAATTACAGACCGATCTGTTTCAGGACCGCGTCTACGTATTCTCTCCCAAGGGTGACATCGTTGATCTGCCCGTCGGCGCCACCCCCTTGGATTTCGCCTATCATATCCATACCGAGCTGGGAAACCGCTGTCGCGGCGCCAAGGTCAACGGCAGCATGGTACCCCTGACCTATACCCTGCAGACCGGGCAGCAGGTGGACATTCTGACCATCAAAAAGGGGGTGCCGAGTCGCGACTGGCTCAACCCTCATTTGGGGTATCTCAAGACCTCGCGGGCGCGGCACAAGGTCCAGCACTGGTTCAAGCAGCAAAATATGGAGGCCAATATCAACGCCGGCCGCGGAATATTCGAGCGCGACATCCAGCGTTTAGGATATGCCGGCATCAATTATGAAGACGTGGCACGCCACCTCCATTATTCCAAAGTCGATGAAATGTTGGCGGCGATCGGTCGCGGAGATCTCAAACCCTCGCGAGTCCTGCATGTCCTGCAGGAACTGCAGCCGCTGCCTGAGAATAAGGCCGAGACGCCCATACCGCTGGGGCGGGCGCAGCGGCATGCTGGCGGTGATATTCAAATCTCAGGGGTCGGCAACCTGATGACCAATCTGGGCCGCTGTTGCAAGCCGGTCCCCGGCGATGAGATCGTCGGGTTTATCACTCGCGGTCGCGGTGTCACCATCCATCGCCGCGATTGCAGCAACGTCTTACGCTATCAAAATGATAATTCCCAGCGCCTCATCGAAGTGGAGTGGGGAGGGGCGACGCAAACGTATCCGGTTGACGTCCAGATCACGGCGTTTGACCGCCAGGGCTTATTGCGGGATATCACCTCTGTGCTCGCGAATGACAAGATCAATGTCATCGCCGTCCAGACCTTGTCGGACAAGACCGAACATGTGGCCTATATGACCTTGACCCTGGAGATTTCCGACATAGATGAACTAAGCAAAATGCTACAGAAACTCAATCAATTACCGAACATAATTGAGGTAAAAAGAGAGCGTCGCTAGGCTGGCTGGAAAGCCGCGGATTTAAACACGCGGCCGCGCGTCATTCGTACTCGTCAAACAAACCGGCCCATTCGCGATCGTTGCTGTCGATATCCACGAGTTCATGGTAATCCTCTTCGATGCCACTACGCTCTTCGTAGTCATCGCCCATGGCCTCGTGAGGTGGACTAATCACCTTAGGCTCCACGCTTTGCCAGGCATCTGAGTCCAATTCTTCAAGGCTGCCATCCAGATACTGGATCTCGATGGAGTCCTCCTGCGGATCGACAGCGACTACTTCAAAGATGTCGCCCGCGGACGTCTTGTACCAGACATCAATCGAGGGTTGCGGCGGTTGCTTCCTAGGCATTCACAGGTCCTCATCAAAATGGTGTGATCTTCATTTTTGGCTGCACTCGAAACCGCGCAGCTAGTGTTAAGACAGTCTTGACCATGCTGGATTCCCGTCATTTATCGGCCGGCATAATTGTTACTTAAGGTGTGTTACATCCATGTTTGCAAGGCATTGGACCGAATCCTAGCCTCTAAAAAAATCCATGGGCACGTTGTTTCGGTTAGAATTTAATGTAAGCTTCGAGCGCCCCTTAACTAGATCACATATTCATGAATATACTGCCCTTCGATCAAAACTGCCGCCGTTGTAAGCGGCTTGCAAGCTTTCTCGATTCGGTACACGAGGAATATCCGGATTACCACGCGCGGCCGGTGGCGCCGGTGGGAGACGATAACCCTCAGCTGCTCATCGTCGGCCTGGCGCCGGGCATGCACGGCGCCAACGCCACCGGCCGCCCGTTCACCGGCGATTATGCCGGTATCCTCTTATATAAGACCCTCCATGAGTTCGGTTTCAGCAATCAAGCCACCTCTAGTCATGTTGGTGACGGTCTGGTGCTGCGCGGCTGCCGCATCACCAATGCGGTAAAGTGCCTGCCGCCGCAAAACAAGCCGCTCGGCGATGAAATCAAATCATGCAACAGCTATTTGGAGAGCGAGCTTCAACAATTGGGTGAGGGGGCGTTGATCCTGGCCCTGGGCACCGTCGCCCATAATGCGGTATTGCGCGCCAAGGGCTTGCGGGCCGCGGCTTATCCCTTCGGCCATGGTCGGGAACATGAGCTGTCGCGGGAGCAATGCCTCATCGATTCCTACCATTGCAGCCGCTACAACACCCAGACCCGCAGACTGACCGAAGTCATGTTCCGCGACATCTTCGCCCGAATTCGTCAGCGGCTTAGTGCGTGAGCGGTGATTCCCATGAAACCGCATTTTGATGCCAAGGGTTTCCTCAAAACCCTGACTCATCATCCCGGCGTGTATCGTATGCTCAATGCACAGGGCAAGGTGCTCTACGTGGGCAAGGCCCGCAACCTGAAGAAACGCGTGAGCAGCTATTTCCGCGCCAGCGGTTTACCGATCAAGACCCAGGCGCTGATGGCCCAGGTGCAGCAGATCGAGGTAACGGTGACCTCCAGCGAGAGCGAGGCCCTCATTCTCGAAAACAACCTGATCAAGGATTACAAACCGCGCTATAACATATTGCTGCGGGACGATAAGAGCTATCCCTATATCTATCTCTCCGCTCACCAGGATTTCCCGCGTTTCGGGTTTTATCGCGGCGCCAAACAGGAGCAGGGCCGCTTTTTCGGTCCCTATCCGTCGGCTTCCGCCGTGCGGGAAAGCCTGCAGCTATTGCAAAAATTGTTTCCGGTGCGCCAATGCGAAGACAGCTTCTATCGCAACCGCTCCCGTCCGTGCCTGCAGTATCAGATCAAACGCTGCACCGCCCCCTGCGTCGGCCTGGTGGACCGCGAGACCTATCAACAGGATGTACGGCATGCCGTATTGTTTCTCGAAGGCAAGAACAGCCAGGTCATAGCCGAATTGGTGGCGCGCATGGAATCCGCCGCTGCGAACCTGCACTTCGAAGAAGCGGCCCGCTACCGTGATCAGATCGCCACCTTGCGCCATGTGCAGGAACAGCAGTATGTCAGCGGTGAGCGGGGCGACTTGGATGTGATCGCCAGTGTCGCACACCATGGCCTGAGCTGTGTCGAGGTGTTTTATGTGCGTGACGGCCGCGTACTCGGCAACAAGACCTTCTATCCGCAACACGCCCAGGATACCGATGCCGCGGCCGTTTTGGCGGCCTTTCTGCCTCAATATTATCTAGGCCGGGAAGTACCGGGAGAAATATTGGTCAATCATGACCTGGACGATAGGGAGTTACTTGAACTTACCCTGGGGGCGCAAGCCGGCCAACGCGTGGCAATTACCCACAAAGTGCGCGGCGAGCGGGCGCGGTGGTTGGACCTTGCCGCCGCCAATGCCGAACATGCTATCTCCCGCCAGCTGGCCAACAAGGCTAATACTCTGCAGCGTTTCGAGGCCTTGCAGGAGGCATTGGGTCTCGATGACCGTCCGCAGCGGATCGAATGCTTCGATATCAGTCATACCATGGGTGAGGCTACTGTGGCTTCCTGTGTGGTGTTTGACGCTGAGGGCGCGCTCAAGGGCGATTATCGCCGCTTCAATATTGAAGGGGTCACCGGCGGAGATGACTATGCTGCCCTGCATCAAGCGATACTGCGACGTTACACCCGGCTTCAGGATGGAGAGGGAAAGTTGCCCGATATTCTTCTTATCGACGGCGGCAAAGGTCAGCTGGCGCAGGCCACGCACGTACTCGAAGAACTGCAGATCGGAAATATCGTGCTCATCGGGGTCGCCAAGGGACCGGAACGCAAGGCGGGAGCTGAAACCTTGTTCTTGTCCGGGGTAAATCAGCCCTTTATACTCCCCAGTGATTCGCCGGCACTGCATCTAATACAACAAATCCGTGATGAGGCGCATCGTTTCGCTATCACCGGACACCGCCAGCGTCGTGGTAAAGCGCGCACCCACTCGCCCTTGGAACGTATTCCCGGCCTAGGCCCCAAACGGCGGCGACTGTTACTGAGTCACCTGGGAGGCATGCAGGAAGTGGCGCGGGCCGGGGTGGAGGAACTTGCCAAGGTGCATGGCATCAGTAAGGCGCTGGCACGACGGATTTATGATGTACTGCATGGCGATGGCCGGTGATCCTCAAGATGAATATACCGATATTTCTAACCTTCGTACGCATCGGATTGATTCCGATATTCGCCATTGCCTACTATTTACCCGTCAGCTGGGCGAATATCGCCACCACGGCCGTGTTCGTGCTTGCCGGCATCACGGACTGGTTTGACGGTTATCTCGCCAGACGGCTTAATCAGACATCGGCGTTCGGTGCTTTCCTGGATCCGGTGGCCGATAAATTGATGGTGGCGGTGGCCTTGATCCTGCTGATGCAAACCCATCCCAACGTCTGGATGGCGGTCCCCGCAGCCATCATCATCGGGCGGGAAATCGCCGTTTCCGCCTTGCGGGAGTGGATGGCGGAACTGGGCCAACGCGCCCATGTGGCGGTTTCCTTCCTGGGTAAATATAAAACCGCCCTGCAAATGCTGGCCCTGATCCTGCTGCTGTACCATGACCCCTTGCTGGGCTTACCCATCCAAATGACAGGCTTTGTCCTGCTATACGCGGCGGCGGGCTTGACCGTTTGGTCCATGTTTGTCTACCTGGAAGCCGCCTGGAAGGTCCTGAGGGGAAAATAACCGTACAAACACAGGTTGACAGCCACCACGCCGTGGATACAATAGACCGCCTGTTAAAGAGGGCCGCAGCGGGAATAGCTCAGTTGGTAGAGCACAACCTTGCCAAGGTTGGGGTCGCGAGTTCGAGTCTCGTTTCCCGCTCCATATTCAAGAAAATTATCAAGCGCATTCCTCAGGGTTGCGAACAAAGTCCGAAAGGCTCATAGGCTGGGTGGCAGAGTGGTTATGCAGCGGCCTGCAAAGCCGTGGACGCCGGTTCGATTCCGACCCCAGCCTCCATCTCCTTTTATTCGCTTTTCGTTGATGTGACGTCACGTTACAATGCCACGCTGCTCAGCCCGGGTGGCGAAATAGGTAGACGCAGCGGACTTAAAATCCGCCAGCCCTAAAACGGCTGTACCGGTTCGATTCCGGTCCCGGGCACCATCCCAAACAAAAACCCTTCTTATAATTCTCCCCAAACAACTCAACAACGATCGTCGCTGCCGGCTCGGCGCTATGGTTTCGAATCACGAAAAGATACACAACAAAACCAGTTCAGGGGGTCGGTCTAGAGAAAAAACGCTAGCCTGTGCATTTTTTACTGGAAATGTAACGCTTTTTCTACTAATTTAATGCACGGTGCATTCTCGCGCTCAATCTACTGACAAAAGGGAACGAAGTATGGCGAAAAAGAAAGCTACCGCGAAAGCAAAAGTAAAAGCAGTAAAGGCAAGCCCAGCAGTAAAAGTGCCTTTTACTAAAACCGAGCTCTTGACCAGCATCGCTGAGAGTACCGGTCTGTCCCGCAAGGATGTCGGCAATGTAATCGATGAATTGTCGAACGCGATTGCACGGCATGTCAAACCCAAGGGTCCCGGTGAATTCAAGATGCCCGGCCTTTTAAAGATCAAGACGATCAGGAAGAAGGCCACCAAAGCCCGTAAGGGAATCAATCCATTTACTGGCGAAGAGACCGTATTCAAGGCAAAACCGGCACGCACCGTCGTGAAGGTTGTAGCCTTGAAGAAGCTCAAAGAAATGGTCCAATAGATTAAAAGCGATCGAAATACTATAAAAGGCCCGGTCCTTACCCAGGATTGGGCCTTTTTTTTGCCCTAAGTTCCAATGCCTTGAATTACGGGAGGCGGGGTCGACAAGCAGGGTAGGCATGATATATATAATTGGCTCATCTAGCCGTCATTTCGGATTAGCGCTTTACTGCGCCATTACCCGCCACATGCTGATCAGGATCAATTTTCAATGCATATGCTAAAAGTCCCCATGAGTTCTAATCAGCTGCATCGTCAGTCGCGAATTTACCTGATCGCGCTCATGGTCGTCCTGGTGATGTCGCTCGGCGCCTGTGCCAAGCCACCATCCCCCGAGCAACTCCTGGCCGATGCCAAACAGTATCAGGAGAAGGGCAATACCAAATCCGCGATCATCCAGTTGAGGAACCTGCTGCAGCGCAATCCCAAAAACGGCGAAGCCCGTTATCTGCTGGGATCGATTTATTTGAAAAGAGGGGATACCTTACGGGCGGAAAATCAGCTGCGCGAAGCGCTGCGAGAAAAATATGATCCTAAAACCGTCCTGCCCTTGCTGGCCCAGGCGCTCTTTGCAGAGGGAAAGTTTCAGGCCGTACTCGACGCGACTCGCTCCAGTGATCATGGCGACATCGCACTCCAGCCGGAAATCCTCAGCCTGCGTGGCCATTCCCAATTATCCCTGGGCAAAGATGAAGATGCAGCCCTATCCTTCGAGCAAGCATTAAAACGTGACCCCAATTCCGCGCAGGCGCTGCTGGGAGATGTCAGGCTGGCCATCCATAAAAGAGACCTTCCCGGCGCCTTGAAATTAACTGACAAA
>Ga0210074_1000570_pt1 | contig 12755 bp, 9 predicted proteins | sample China_Galinas_Co_FD_184860 | JGI IMG/M metagenome (GOLD analysis project Ga0210074, IMG submission 184860) | Wetland microbial communities from San Francisco Bay, California, USA, that impact long-term carbon sequestration -... | ecosystem: Environmental > Aquatic > Marine > Wetlands ... | reverse complement strand
GCTCCTGCCAGAGGTCGCCATGGGAGCCCGCTTCGTCGACGGAGTCAGAGTCCTCGACGAGCAACCACAACTCGCCGACACGGAGGCCGTCGCCTGAGGACGTTTACACACTTCTTGACGTGACCTCCGTCGATGTACTTCCGGAGCGCTGCGTTGATGAGGGTTTGGTAGTTCCCTCCGCCCGCCGCATGGACTTGCTGCTTGAACCACTCCACCACGTCTTCGTCCAGGCGGATCGTGATTCGCGTCTTGCCCTTGGGGACCGGTACGACCGACCCGCGCTTGGCCTGTCCAAAGTCGTATTCTTTCCTCATTCGAACAGCTCCGCCACCGGCACGGCGAATCCCGGGAGGACCTCCTCGCCGTCCAGCACGTCGTCCGGCCCGTGGGTGCGGGGAGGCCGCTCCGGCCCGTGGACGGTCACCGTCTTCCGCTCCGGGTCAACGACCCAGACCCGGCAGGCGCCGGCCCCCAGGTACTCGCGGATCTTCTCCGCGATCTCCCGCGGACGGTTCGATGACGAGAGGATCTCGACCGCCAGGTCCGGGGCGCCTTCGAAGTACGGACCGTCGGTGACGCCGGTAGCGAGGCGTTCACCGGACACGTAGGCGACGTCCGGACCGCGGACCGTATCCGGGTTCCGGGCGAGAACGAATCCGCAGTGGTCGACGACCCACCCCGGGCTGCCCGCGCCGGTCTGCCCTGAGCCCGGGTCGGAGCTCTGGCCCGAGCTGGGGTCGGGATTCGGGCGGTGCACCCAGGTGTGGAGGATCGTGCCGATGCGCGCGGCCACCACGCCGTGCCCGAACGCGGGAAGCGGCTCGCGCACGACGTCGCCGCGAACGAGCTCCTCCCGCGCATCGACCTCGGGCAGGGCTGCGAACTCCTCGGCGCGGAGGCCGCGACCTGTGATTTCCGGATGGTCCATTCGGTTTCTCCCTTCGACCAGTCTCTTGATCGTCCATCAGCTCGAAGGTTGGGCCCACAGCTCGCCGCGTAGCCCATCACGAGCAATAGCACTTGAGCCCAGCCCTTCTGCGCGAAGCCACGCCCGATCACTTCGGGCCTCTACTGGAAAGGACGGATTCCGTAGACGCCATCGCACGGGCTTTCGTCGTCTTCTCGCCGAAAGGGCATGCGCAGTCCTTGCGCCGTGGGATCTCGAGCTCTGCATCCTCCACTCCCTCGGGCAGCCCGAGCCGGTCGACGATGTCGCCCTTCGTGTCCGCCGGCTCCTGGTCGTTCTTTCTGGAAATTCGTCTTCTCCTTCCGGGTCGCTTTCTACACCGCCCTCTACGGTATATAACCTCGAAAGATACTTCAAGGGATAACTAATATCCTCTGTGCACCCAGTTCACACCCCCGGCTTGCCCTTCAAGGAGCTGGAGAAGAAGTCGTCGGAGCCGATCCTGTCTCCGCCCCCTCGCTGCAACCTACGGTGAGCCTTCACCGGCTCGACGGGCCCGAGCTCGCCATCGCTGATGTTGGCTCGCCGAAGGAGCCGGCGGCGGCTTGGAACCGCCGCCGGCCGGGGTGACCTTGCCGTCTGGTCAGCAGAGCCTGCGCATGGCGGCGCGCCCGAGGATGGCGAGGGTCTCGGTGTCGAGGGCTTCGATGTAGAGGGCCGCGGCATCCGGGTCGGCGGCGAGGCAGCGAACCGCGTGGAAGTGGGCCAGGAAGGCGTCGCTCGCCTCCAGCAGGCCGGACGCCATGTGGCCAATGTGATGGCCGCCGTCGTGGATCGGGTGACCGATGGCGCGGGGCCGGCTGCACCGCCGCTTCGGGTTCATCCGCAGGTGGTTCGGTGTCGCCAGGGCGGCGAGGCTGGCTGCCGCGAGCAGCGCGTTCTGGCGCCGGCGGAAGACCAGCCGTGCGCCGCCGCCATCGCGCGCCGGCTCCGTCCGGCGGACGACGGCATGCATCCATCCGCCACCGACCGGAACGGGCTCGATCTCCCACGGACCCTGGTGGTGCGCCTGGACCGCCAGGGGCGACGCGCCCAGCTCCGGGGCCTCCTCCCGGCGGCGGACCCTCTCCAGAAAGTGCGCGCTGAAAGCGCTCTCGATCGGGCGGGATGCGGTGGACGTTGTGGACGGAGTGCGGGTGGACGGGCGGGTGGTACCCTGCTTCATGGTCTGCATGGAGGTTCGTTCTCCTTGTGGACCGGGCCCGGGCGAGCTTGCCCCTCGCTCGGGCCGTTTCAGCCCACCTGATTCATGGCCATGCCGCCGCGAGAGCCGCAAGTGTGCGTGAGATCGAGGCGAGCCGCAGCGACGACCGACCAAAACGTAGCCGAGCTACGCTGCGGGAGCGAGGAGCGAGCACGCCTCGAGATCGCGTGCAATTGCGGCTCGTAGCAGGCATGGTCATGAATCAGGTGGGCCCAGTTCTCCGGGGGCCGACCCCCCGGGCAGTTACGCCATCCTACCGCCGACACATTCAGAAGTCAAAGGAGATCGAGACAACCGCATCGCCGAGTCGAGCCCACTGCGGCTCATACGCCAGATGATCGTTTCGCGTCTCTAGACGGACACTCCATGCTCCAGATGGACCCGTCATGCCGCCCCGCTCATGACCGTGATGCGGGTGTCACTCCAACTGCCACAGGCCGTGCTGGACTCCGCCCACGATGTAGATCGCGAACGTGCCGTAGCCGGGGATCTCCAGCGGCGGATGGGCGATCATGGCGCCGGCCTCCTCCGCGGCGGCGACCGCCCCCTCGATGTCATCCACCAGCCAGTACGGTCGGACCACCGGCTCCTCGTCCGGGCGCAGCGGCGCCCGCACCCCGACCAGCCCCCCGCCGGCCAGAGACGCCGTGCGGGCATTGCCGAGCCCCGGAACGGGATCGCCGAACTCCAAACCGTTCGCCGCGGCGTACACGGCGCAGACCTCGTCGACCTCCGGCGTCACGACTTCCAGGTAGTAGATCTTCATTCCGTCCTCCCCTCGGGCGATCGTCCGCCCGGCGTCATTCATCTCGGTCGTGGTGGATGCGCAGCCGAGCACGGAGAGCGCGACGGCCGCAGCCGCGGCGATGGTTGGAAGCCTGCGACTCATGACTGTTCCTCCTCGTCGATCGAACCTCCATCGCGCCTTCCCGGATCACCCGCGGGACTTCTGGACCAAGAGGTCCAAGCGCAAGTGGAGCGTCGAGGTAACAAGGCTGCTCGCGAACCAACGCCAGCACCACTCCCGGACATCCTCCGGTATCGATCGAACTCCCCTCCGTCCCACGCAACATCCTGGCGTGAGCGTCCTCGTCGCCGGGCTCCGTGTAAGGCCACAGTTGACTTCCCCGCGCTGATCGGACCGGTGAGGCCTATTCCATTTGGAGACCGACTCCTGGTCCCCTCAGCGGAGCGGCTTTGAGTTGGTCGGCGGCGCCAGCCGCCCGCAACAGCGAAGTTAGGCACCGCTACCCCGTCCGGCTTCGCGTCTGAGCCATGCATCGATTGCCTTGTCCTGGCCGCCTCGAGCCCTAGCGGCCGGTATTTCACCGGGAGTGAAGAATGCGGCACGGGACGCTTCCCGGCTAGGTGTTAACGAACCGCCTGTGACTTCGCAATCGTAGACGAGGAAGATCCCATGGCCTCTGGGATGGTCGTCGTGATAGTGCACTCCGGCAAGTCCACGACTTCTCACTTGTAGGCCAGTCTCTTCTGCGGTCTCGCGGATGGCAGCGCTTTCCGGGTCCTCGGCGGCCTCGACGTGACCGCTAGGTAGGCCCCAGGAACCGGCAAATGGTTCTTCAGCCCTCTTAAGGAGTAGGAGCCTCCCGTCGCTTTCTATGACCGCCCCAGCCCCAACGATAAGCTGCTTGTAATAGGTAGCGCCAGGACGTAAGGTCTGCCTGAGCGAGACTCCAGCATAAACTAGATACAACACGGCCCCTGACGTAGGGACGTACCAGGGGAAGGCCCGTCCTGGTCTTAGGAACCCTAGCGACGAGAAGTAGAGGAGTCCCAGATACACTAATAAGAATAGGCTGGGTACCGCCCAGACGACGATATGGGAGGGTGCAAGGGTTGCCAAGCCCGTGACCGAGCCTCGGTGCGCGGCTGCCGCCGCAAACGGTGGCCTGATGCTAGAGCCGAGTTTGGGCCCGGAGAGATTAGCTTCAAGTCGCTCTGCTGTGGCAGCGTACATCTTCACGAACCCTGTGGCTCGGACTCCGTGGGGCACCCAAAGAGCGCTCAGTAAAGTACCGGCTGTCGCGAGAGCAACGAGGATCCAATTTCGCGCGGGTGTTGCGCCCTGACCAGCAAAGATCGTGGCCCACGCCAGCAGGAGAATCGTGCTCGCCATGAGATAGTTGTACAGGAGCGTCCAGCGAATCTGCTCGGCGTGAGTCCAGTGCTGGGACGCCAATTGGTAAGTAACAACCTGAGCGTGGTTTCCGACGGTCTCGACCATATGGCTGGTTAGTGCTCCAAATTTATCTCACATGAATGCACTGGGCAGTGCGCCTCGCGCGCGCGCTCCAGTGATGAGTTATGCACCCCCCTTTCCCTTCCTCTTCTTCGGCGCCTGGTCCCCTTCGATGTCTCGACCACCAGACCCTGTGACGACAATAGACTTCCAACTGCCAGCATTCTTCGAAAGGCGGAGTGAGTGCTCAAAGCGCGACTCGTTGACAAAAGGCTCTGTTTGGTAGATCAACGAATAAAAGCGCGACCAGTCCTTGGAGCCGGCATAGCCAGAGAGGTCCTCCATGATCTCCGAGACGATAGGACCAATTTTCCGTCTGGTGTCTACAAACTTCACTTCGATCAGGGTTTCGATGGATTCAATTGCGCCGTCTGGCTCGAAACTCTTCAAACCCTTCGGCAGCTTGACGGTTCGGTTGTAGTCCTTGAAGGAGCACTCCAGATGATCATGCAGGGCACGCTGAACATCCGCTTCCTTTTTTGGCACAATCCCGCGCTTTGCGAGTATTTGAGGTGTGGAGCGGAGGATATATTCCAGAGTGGCCAGCGTAGGGGGATCTACTTCCAGAAGCGATACGGCTCCGGCTCCGAGGATGTCCATGACATCATCCACGACCTCTAGCGGACGCGAAACGAGGACCGCCTCTGCCTCCGACCGTCGAATGAAAGTCTCGTTAAGATTTCCATCGAAGCCCTTCCATGAGCTAAGAAATGTGTCGCGCGTATCGTACATACCCATAAGATCGAGAAGAACCGGTACCTGTCTGCCCAACAATTCCAAGATCTCATTCAGGTCTTGGGTTCTCACCGCCTCAAGCTCTTCGACACCAGAGAATCGAGAGGTCATGCAAGCTTGGAGGTCCCCGAGTACTCGGTAGGCTGCACGGACTCTACCTACAAGGCGGGCAATGGCATGCACTGCTATGCCGTAGCTCTGTCCGGGGCCTTCAGCTGCGTTAGGCAATTGGGCTCCTGGGTACACAATCGGGATAGGGGGACGCCTCACGTTGCCACTCCTCCCACACCACCGTGCGTACGGATCAGGTACACGGCGATTCGGCTGATTGAGTCCATCTTCCTATGCGTCCACCAAGCTGGGCAGGCCGAGGCTGCGGAAATAGCGCGCCGGAAGTGCGATCCCCAGAGCCCGGCTCTCGCTCACCGGCCATGGGCCGTGCGCCGACCTGGATGTGTTCCATGCCAGGTCACACGATACACCACGACGGCACAATTCCTCGATCGCTTCGTCTGCCCCACTGCTTCCAGGCGTAGTACCGCAGGCGACGGCGGATCCACTTCTCCAGATCCACGAGCGGGCTCGGGACTTCCCCGAAGCCGAAGTACGCTCGCCTCCGAGGAAACTTCAGCGCCAGAGGCAGCCGAAGCTGCTTGTGAGGTGCAGCGGGGTGCGCCGTCACGAAGCGATGTCTCCTCTCATTCACCCCGAGCTCACCAGGGCACTGTCCGGGGCTTCGGGGCTACAGGGCTCCTCCTATGCCCTCTGCTGACTTGTGCCGACCGATCGGCGGCTCTCGCCGAGCCCGGTGCGCGTGGGAGTCCTCACTAGCGCGAACAACCGACAGACCTCCCGGGTCAGGCACAGAGCTTTCACCGCATAGACGCCAGATTGATAAGACACACCCCAGCGCAGATAGAGGACTTCGCTGTCACGTGCCAGCTCGTCCCTGATGTGCCACACCTCCTATCTGGTTCCTGTTCGTCGCCCAGCGGCTTTGGGTTGGGCCAAAACCGGCCTAGCGCGTCGTCAGGCACCTACTTGTTCCATCATTGTCGTCGCTGTGGATTGGTCCCCGAAGGCCATGGCAGTTCCGACCTGGGTAAAATAGGCGAGGAAGGGCACCCTTTCCTCGATGACGGTCTGTGCGATAAGAACGTCCTCAGTGGGGGACTCTTCATTCAGGAAATACCGCGCAAGTACATACGCTACAGTTTCAGCACTAAGCCCAGAGGAGCCAAGAAAGGCGCTCACTGAGAAGAGCCAACGGCGGTCGTCAGCGCTGGCGCCCAGCAAAGCGCCTGTGTATGCAGAGAGGTCGTGATCACTGAGATAGCCTCGGGAGAGACAGAATTGAAGGGCAGTAAGCGACTGAAAGCCAATGAGAGCAGACTCTACGGTCTCTCCGTTCACGCTGTTGAATGGAAAATCGGCCGGAGTGATTTCTGCAAGTTCAGGTATCGAACGATCTGCGGCGAAGTCGCGGTTCGCGATAGAGCCACCGGACGGTCCAAGGGCGTCATCCAACAACTCGAGAACAACCCCTACCCACATGCTCCGGAAGCTGTCAAGCTTCGGGAGTAGCATCTGGCAAACGCTGCTGAAGTCGGTATCCGACATGCCGAACCTCCGAGCTGAGAGTGTGGTTACTTGCTCTTGTTAGTCGCTAGGTGCCAGTACCCAAGAGGCGTTCCACGTGCCGCTCAGCCGGGTTCCTCGGGCCTCTAGTTAGGACGAGAGAAGAGGGCTGGTGCCTTCGTGGCAAATCACCTTCTCACCCTGCCACCTTCACGACATCTTCATGACCCTTGGGACAGGTAAACTTCGTGAATCCACCTCCTGCGCAGTTCGCGCAGAAGTGCATTCGACAGTGCCTACAGAACCACATCATCAATCTCTTCTCGCCACAGAAGCCGCAGATGGCTTTAGCCATATTGCCCCCTCTTCTCTCTTCGCACCTAAGTCAGCGGCAGAGCCCTCGCCTCCGCCTTCATCTTGGCTCGGCGTAACCTCCATGAGGTAGCTAAATCCGCGCTCCGCTAACCCCCTGCCACCCGACGGCGGGCCGCCAAGCGAACCGTCCGCTGCTGCAGCGCCCTATTAGCCGGGGGCGCTCCGCGCAAACGCTTGCATGAGGAAGTCAGGAAGTCGCCGATACAAGAAGTGCATCTCCTTGCTGCCACCATACATCTCCCGCATCATCGGATGTCGGAATGTGAATTCCAGAATTCCCTCGAATCGTTCAATCGCAGCGCGTTTCTCATTTACCTTACGGCGGGAACGCAAAATGCTAATTACTTCATTACCAGCATCGTAAAGCCACGGGAATTGATGCCTAACCAGAGACAACGCCACTTGGATACCAACGTAACCGTCTCCTGCAGGCTCGGACATGTGGAGAAGTTCGTCCAACATCATGGGATGAAACTTCCGAATGCGGCGGGTGAGTATGGGGTCATTCTCTTGCTCCGTTCGTTCCATCAACTCACTAAGGAGCCCGTTCATCCTCTGAAGACTCTCGCCGAGTGAACCATCCGGATTCCGAATCAGTTTCTGGTTGATTCTGGATAGTTCAAGGATCTCCTCAAGTATCTCTTGCGCTCTCGGCGTTTGCAACTCACCGCTTAGGTTTTCATCCTGTCGCTCTACTTGTTCGTCCCTTAGCTTGTTGAGCTCGGATGCTAGTGTCGGATACCAAACCTCAAAGGCCTTTTCGAGTCGATCTGTCGAAAGGCCGCTCTTGTCGCAGGCTTTATTGAGCGTCCGCACTAGTTTCTTCAGGTCATCTTTATCGAAGATGGTCGATTGAAACTGTAGGATTGGCCCATCTACCTCCGATCGTTTGATGTCGAAGAGAAAAGGGCTCACGAACGCTTTGTCCATCGTCTTGGAGAGAGCACCCGCCTCGAATGTAAGCCAGGGCGCGTTTATGTTTTCGCGCGTGACGCATAGGATACCGAACGTAGAGTCTTCGAGTTCCTTCGCGATGTCAGTGCTCCATCGTGCGCCCTTGTCAATGTCCTCCGACGACACATATGGGACAATTTCTTGAATGACTGATGGCAGCCAATCCCGAAAGACCAAGGCTACCCGATGGCTTCGGGATCCCGACCAGCTCAAGAACACCTTCATCTCACAGCTCCTTCTCTCCGGCTATGAGTAACCGATCGTGCTGTTTGCGCCATTGCGACCGGCATTCATTCGTCTAATGACCCCCGCGGGCGACTCCGTTTCGACGTAACCTGTTCCTTCGACTGGCTTTCAAGAAATCTAGCACTGACTGTGGGGGGCGTCAACGCGGCTGGGCGGTGGTCGGCAAGGTGGAAGACCCGGCGCGGTCGTTGGGCGGTCTGCTGAAGGACTCCTGCGTAGCGGTTCCGATCCTGTCCGCGGGGGTGCCGCGGTTTCGGGCGGGGCCTCAGCGGCCTTCTCAGCCGGCCGCCCGGCGACCCGCCGCGGCGGTGTCTGCCCCGGTGTCGTCGAGCTCATCGCCCATGCCGGACCTTCCGTCGTCAGCCGCCTCGCCGGCGCCCGCCCCCTCCCCCGCCCCCCGCTTCCTCCCCCACCACTCTCTGAGCTGGAGCAGGAGGTCGTAGAGGACGGGGACGAGGATGAGGGTGAGGAAGGTGGCGAAGGCGAGGCCGAAGATGACGGCGACGCCCATGCCTTTCCACCACTGGGAGCTTTCGCCGCCGGTGGCGAGGCGGAGGTCGACGAAGTCGAACTCGATGCCCGTTGTGAGGGGGATGAGGCCGAGGATGGTGGTGATGGCGGTGAGCAGGACGGGGCGCATGCGCCGGGCGCCGGTGAGGCGGACGACTTCTTGGCGCGGCAGGCCTTGGGCGCGGAGCTGTTCGCCGTAGTCGAGCAGGACGATGGCGTTGTTGACCACGATGCCGGCCAGCGAGATGACGCCGAGGCCGGTCATGATGATGCCGAAGGGCAGGCCGGTGACCAGCAGGCCGCCGAGGACGCCGATCATCGACATGAGCACCGAGGTGGTGATGATCAGCGGGATCATCAGGGAGTCGAACTTCGCCACCATGAGGGCCAGCACCAGCAGGATGCCGTAGAGGAACGCCTGGGTCAGGAACTGCTTGGCGTCCTCTTCCTCTTCGCTCTGGCCGCCGAACGACACGCTGTAGCCGCGGGGCAGGAGGTCGCTCATCTCGGCGATCCGCGCCTGGGCCTCCTGGCGCACCGGCTCCGCCAGCTCCGGTGAGGTGACGTCGCCCGAGACCGTCACCACCCGGTCGTTGTCCTTGTGGCGGATCGAGGTCAGGGCCGAGCCGCGCCGGATGGTCGCGATCGAGGCGATCGGCACCTGGGCGCCGGCGTCGGTGCGGACGGTGAGCTGGGCCAGGTCTTCGAGCGAGCTCCGCGCGCCCTTCGCCAGGCGGACGGTGATGTCGACGTCGTCGTCCTCGGGCCCCTTGCGGTAGGTCGAGGCCTCGGTGCCGGTGACCGCGGTGCGTACGGTCGAGGCAATGTCTTCGGTGGTCAGGCCCAGCCGCGAGGCCTGGGTCCGGTCGAGGTCGACGATCACCTCCGGCTTGGCGACGTCGAAGTCGCTGGCGAGCGAGACCAGGCCCGGGATGTCTTCGATCCGCGACTGGATGCGGTCGGCGATGGCGCCCAAGGTCGCGAAGTCGTCGCCGGAGATCTCGATCTCGAGCGGCTTGCCCACGGGGGGCCCTTCGTCCGGCCGGCGGACGTCGATGTCGGCCCCCGGGATGCCTTCGCACTGCTTGCGCACCCAGTCCATGGTGGCGAACGAGCTCTGGCTCCGGTCTTCCCGGTCGATGAGGTCCAGGGTGATCCGGCCCTGGGTGACGTCGCCCCGGGAGCCGCCACCGAACTCCGCCTGGCTGCCGGCGCCGGCCGACGCCGCCATGGTCTTCAAGTCCGGCGTGCCGGTGAGGCGGCGCTCGATCTCCTGGATCACTTCGTTGGTGCGCTCGACCCGGGTGCCCGGCGGCATGTCGACGTCGACGAAGATCTGCCGCGGCTCGGTCTCCGGGAAGAACTCGATGCCGTGGTTGAACAGGCCGAAGAGGATGACGATGCCGACGAAGGCGGCCACCGTGGCGCCGATCACCAGCAGCCGGTGACGGAGCGCCCACGCCAGGTTGGAGGCGTAGAGGCGGTTCAGCCCGGAGCCGAAGGCGTGGAGCAGCCGCGCCGGCCCGGACTCCGGGGCGAGGTCGTCGCCCTCCTCGGCTCCGGCGGGGCCCCCCTCGAGCCGATCGGGCTGACCGGGCTGATCGATCTGATCGATCTGATGGGGCCTCTCCAGCCGCTCGCGCTCGCGCGCCGTCAGCCGCATGAAGGTCGCCGACAGCACCGGGTTGACGGTCAGCGCCACCAGCAGCGAGGCCAGCAGCACGATCGACACGGTGATCGGCATGTAGACCATGAAGTCGCCGACCACGCCGGGCCAGAAGAGCAGCGGGCCGAAGGCGGCGACGGTGGTCAGGGTCGAGACCAGGATCGCCGCGCCCACCTCGTGGGTGCCGATGCGCGCCGCCAAGGACCTCGACTGGCCCTCCTGCATGTGGCGGTAGTTGTTCTCGATCACCACCACCGCGTTGTCGACCAGCATGCCGACCGCCAGCACCAGCGAGAAGAGCACCACGTTGTTGAGGGTGATGCCGGCGAGCTGGAGGATGAAGAAGGCGATCATCATGGAGAACGGGATCGCCACGCCGACGAACAGCGAGTTGCGGAAGCCGAGGGCGAACATCAGCACCAGGACCACCAGCACCAGGCCGGAGAGGATGTTGTTCTCCAGGTCGTGGACCATGGTCGCCACGTCCTTGGAGAGATCCGCCAGGAAGACCACCTGGACGCTGTCCGGCCAGTCGGCGGTCTTTTCAGCCACCACTTCGCGCACCCGGTCGACCACGTCGACCACGTTGGTCCCCTGGCGCTTCTGGATGGTCAGGGCGACCGCTTCCTGGCCGTTGATGCGGGCGTAGGAGGTGCGGTCCTTGAAGCCGTAGCTGACCTTCGCCACGTCGTTGACGTAGATCGGCGAGCCGCCCCGGGTCTTGATCACGAACTTGCCGATGGCGAGCGGATCCTCCACCTCGCCCGGCACGCGCACGGCGTAGCTCTGGTCGCCCAAGTCCATGTCGCCGCCCGGGATCGACACGTTCTCGTCGCCGATCGCGTCGATCACGTTCTGGAGGGACAGGTCGTAGAGCCTGAGGCGCTCCGGGTCGACGTCGACCTTGACCTCGCGCTCGAGGCCGCCGATCAGGTTGGCGCGCAGCACCCCCGGGGTCGCTTCGATCGCGTCCTGGAGGTCCTCGCCGAGCTGCTTGAGCACGGCCGGTCCGACGTCGCCGGCCAGGTTCACCTGGACGATCGGGATGTCGGAGAACTGGATCTCCTGGAGCACGGGCTCCTTGGCCTCGTCGGGGAAGTCGCTCTTGGCCCGGTCGACCCGGTCGCGCACCTTCTGGAGCGCGTCGTCGATGTCGGTGCCGGAGACGAACTCGACGGTGACCACCGACACGCTCTCCTCGGAGGTCGAGGTCAGCGTGTCGAGGCCGTCGAGGCCCTGGAGCTCACGCTCGAGCGGGTCGGTGATCTGGCTCTCCACGTCCTCCGGCGCCGCACCGGGGTAGCGGACGTAGACGATCACCAGGGGGATGTCGATGTCCGGGAAAGCCTCCCGCGGCAGGCTCCGGTAGGCGTTGATCCCCGCCACCGCGGCCGCCGCCATCAGGAAGAAGATGGTGGCGCGCTTGGCGATCGAGAAGTCGATGATCCTCACGGCGCGCCTCCGCCGGGCTCGGCGGGCTGGGTCGACGGAGCCGGCTCGCTCGACTGGACCGGCTCACTCGACTGGACCGGCTCGCTCAACTCGATCGACTCGACCTTCTCGCCGGGGGCCACCCGGTCCTGGCCCTGGACGATCACCCGGTCGCCGGGGGCGAGGCCCTCTTCGACCACGATGCGGTCGCCGACCGTCGGCCCCAGGGTCACCGTGCGCCGGGCGGCGGCGTCTCCCTCGACCACGTAGACCACCTTGCGGTCCTCGAGGTCGATCAGCGCCTGGAGCGGCACCAGCAACGCGCCCTCGAGATGGCGCCGCGGGATGCGGATGCGCGCCAGCATGCCGGGGCGAAGACGCCCGTCCGGGTTGGGGATCTCGGCCTCGAGATCGAGGGTCCGGGCCCCCGTGTCGAGCTCCGCCCCGAGCCGCACCACCTTGCCGGACAGCTCTTCGTCGCCGAGGCTCGAGACCCGGATGGTGACCGGTGCGCCGACCTCGACGAACGGCACGTCGGACGCCGGCACCGGCGCCTTGACCTTGAGCGGATCGACGTCGACCAGCTCGACCATCGCCTGGCCCGGCACCACGTAGTCGCCCACCTCGACCCGCTTGGCGGCCACCTGGCCGGCCCACGGGGCGTCCAGGCGCGACTTGTCGAGCTGGAGCTTGGCCGAGGCCAGGCGGGCCACGGCCACGTCCTTGTCGGTGCGCGCCGCCACCAGGTCGCTCCGGGTGATGGCGCGCTTCTCGAACAGGGCCTGGGCGCGGTCGAAGTCGTCCTGGGCGCGGTCGTAGACCGCCTGGG
>Ga0210074_1000569_pt1 | contig 12771 bp, 13 predicted proteins | sample China_Galinas_Co_FD_184860 | JGI IMG/M metagenome (GOLD analysis project Ga0210074, IMG submission 184860) | Wetland microbial communities from San Francisco Bay, California, USA, that impact long-term carbon sequestration -... | ecosystem: Environmental > Aquatic > Marine > Wetlands ... | reverse complement strand
CCAGGGGAGAAATGAAGATTGCTATCTATCGCGAAACTGGCGAGCCGGAAAACGTGTTGTCAGGAAATGTGAATCACTGACGATTTGACGCCGTATATTCCTCGCACCGCCATCATCCCCGGCACCGCCATCATCCCCAGCACCGTCATCCCGGCGCAGGCCGGGACCTCCAACACCTCACTCGAGCACCAGCCATTGGCACCGTCATCCCGGCGCAGGCCGGGACCTCCAAAAGATTGGCACAGCGTCTACCGAAGAATTCTCAAAAGATCACACAAGCATTGGGAGGTCCCGGAGCATTAGCTACGCAAATTCCGGGATGGCGTTGCCAATTTGGGTGACAGTGCCGGTTCCGTGTGTCTCAGAGGTGGTTCAGGCGCTGCCACAGGCGCATGGTCGCGTTGGCGCGGTTCAGGGTGTAGATGTGCAGGCCCGGCGCGCCGCCGAGCAACAAGCGTTCGCATAATTTTGTCACCACGTCGAGGCCGAACTCACGGATGGAAGCGCCGTCATCACCGTAAGCCTCGAGGCGTTTGCGCATCCAGCGCGGAATTTCGGCCCCGCACATGGCGGAAAACCTGACCAGGCTTTCGAAATTGGTGATCGGCATGATGCCCGGGGTGATCGGAATATCGATGCCATGGCGCTCGCAATCGTCGAGAAACTGGAAATAGCAATCGGTGTTGTAGAAGTACTGCGTGGTCGCGCCATCGGCGCCCGCGTCCACTTTTTCCTTGAAATACCTGAACTCGTTTTCCGGCGATGCGGATTCCGGGTGAAACTCCGGGTAACAGGCCACTTCGATGTGAAATTCATTCGGAAACTTTTCCTGCACGAACCTCACCAGGTCACTGGCGTACTGGAAGGGTCCGGGCCCGCTGACGCCCTCCGGGCGGTCGCCGCGCAAAACCACGAGGCGCTCGACACCGGCCTGCCTGTACGACTCGATCAGGTCCTGCAGCATCTGGCGGTCGGTGGCCATGCAGGAGATATGCGGCGCCACCGGCACGCCCGATTTTTCCAGCAGGTCGTTGACGGTGTTGAGTGTCGCGTCCAGCGTCGAGCCGCCCGCACCGAATGTCACGGAAAGGTATCGCGGGTTGAGTCTCGACAGTTTCTGCCAGGTCGAATCCAGGATCAGCTTCTGTTGTTCCGACCGCGGCGGAAAGAACTCGAATGAGATGGGGACCGTTGCTCTTACCATGTCGGATTGATTTCGGTTTTACGGGGCCACACCGCCGCGGCGTAACCGCGTTCAGCGCCTGCCAACACCACGCGGATACCCGGCTCTGGTGTTCCGGGACAAGGCCATTTTTCCGCAGGATGGCGCTGGATTCTCGCGCATGCACCCTGGGTGCACTTGGCTCGATGCGTCCTGTCCTGCAAAAAAATGGCCGTTGTCGACGGGTATCCGCATGGTGGTCCTAGTAACGGTAATGATCCGGCTTGTAGGGGCCGTCTGCATCCACGCTGATGTACCTGGCCTGCGTATCGGTCAGGCGGGTCAGTTTCGCACCCACGCGCTCAAGATGCAGGCGCGCGACTTTTTCGTCGAGGTGCTTGGGCAGGACGTAGACTTCGTTGGCGTAACGCTCGGGATGCTTCCACAACTCGATCTGCGCCAGTACCTGGTTGGTAAACGAGTTCGACATGACAAAACTCGGATGGCCGGTCGCGCAACCGAGGTTGACCAGCCTTCCCCTGGCCAGCAGTATGATGCGCTTGCCATCCGGGAAAATGATGTGATCGACCTGTGGCTTGATGTTTTGCCACTCGTACTTTTGCAGGCTGGCGACATCGATCTCGTTGTCGAAGTGGCCGATATTGCAGACGATCGCCTGGTCTTTCATCGCTGCCAGGTGATCATGGCCCAGGACGTGGTAGTTGCCGGTCGCGGTCACGAAGATATCGGCCTTGTCCGCCACGTCATCCATCGTCACGACACGGTAACCTTCCATGGCGGCCTGCAGTGCGCAGATCGGATCGATCTCGGTCACCCAGACGGTCGCGCCGAGCCCGCGCAACGACTGCGCACAACCCTTGCCGACATCACCGTAACCCGCGACGACCGCGATCTTGCCGGCGATCATCACGTCGGTGGCGCGCTTGATGCCGTCGACCAGCGATTCGCGGCAGCCGTAGAGGTTGTCGAACTTCGACTTGGTCACCGAGTCGTTTACATTGATCGCCGGAAACGGCAGTGTCCCCGCCTTGGCCATTTCGTAGAGACGCTTGACACCGGTCGTGGTTTCCTCGGTCACGCCGCGGATCTTCGACAGCGCCCTGGCGTACCAGCCCTTCTTCGTCGCCAACCGCTTCTTGATCGAGTTGAACAGGGCGACCTGCTCTTCACTTTCGGGATTGTCTAGTATCGACGGGTCCTGCTCGGCCTGCGCGCCGAGGTACAGCAGCAGGGTCGCATCACCGCCGTCGTCCAGGATCATGTTGGCGAAGTTTTCATCGGCCTCGCCCTTGCCCCAGTCGAATATCCGGTGGGTGAATTCCCAGTATTCGTCGAGGTTTTCACCCTTGAAGGCGAAAACCGGCGTACCGCCGGCCGCGATGGCCGCCGCCGCGTGGTCCTGGGTAGAGTAGATGTTGCACGATGCCCAGCGGACCTCGGCGCCGAGCGCCTCCAGCGACTCGATCAGCACCGCGGTCTGGATGGTCATGTGCAGGCTGCCGGCGATACGCGCGCCCTTCAGGGGCTGTTCCGCGCCGAGTTCCCGGCGCACCGCCATCAAGCCGGGCATTTCCGTCTCGGCAATGGCGATTTCCCGGCGGCCAAACTCCGCCTGGCCAATATCGGCGACGTAATAGTCGTGCTTGTCTATTTCTTCAATTACTGCATTCATCTCTTGTTTCCTCTTGCTTTACAGGCCGGCTGCTTCGCGCAGTGCCTCGGCCTTGTCAGTCTTCTCCCAACTGACGTTCAAATCCTCGCGGCCCATGTGGCCATAGGCGGCCAACGGGGTGTAAATCGGCTTGATCAGGTCCAGCGCCTTGATGATGCCGTAAGGCGTCAGGTCGAAGAACTCACGGACCAGCTGTTCGATGCGCTCGGCCGGGATTTTCTCCGAGCCAAAGGTATCGATACCGATGGATGTCGGTTGCGCCACGCCGATGGCGTAGGACACCTGGACCTCGATACGATCGGCCAGACCGGCGGCGACGATGTTCTTGGCCACGTAACGCGCCGCATATGCCGCGGAACGGTCCACCTTGGACGGGTCCTTGCCGGAGAATGCGCCGCCGCCGTGACGGGCCATGCCGCCGTAGGTATCGACGATGATCTTGCGCCCGGTCAGGCCGGCGTCACCGACCGGACCGCCGATTTCAAACCGGCCCGTCGGGTTGATGTGATACTTGGTGTTGGCGTCGAGCCAGTGTGCGGGCAGCACCGGCTTGATGATCTCCTCCATCACCAGTTCGTGGATCTGCGCCTGCGTCGAATCACGGTGGTGCTGGGTGGAAAGCACGACGGCGTCGATGCCGACCGGGCGGTTGTCCCGGTAGCGGAAAGTCACCTGGCTCTTGGCATCCGGCCGCAGGTGAAACTTGCCGTCGGTGGAGTTGCGGCGCACCTCGGCCTGCTTCTTGACCAGCTCGTGCGCATAGTAGATGGGCGCCGGCATCAATACCGGCGTCTCGTTCGAGGCATAGCCGAACATCAAGCCCTGGTCACCTGCGCCCTGCTCTTCCGGCGATTGGCGGTTGACGCCCTGGTCGATGTCGCTGGACTGTTTGCCGATGATGTTGATGACGCCGCAGGTATGCCCGTCAAACCCGTACTCGGATGACTCGTAGCCGATCTTTACGATCACCTTGCGGATGATGTCTTCCAGGTCGACCCAGGCCTTGGTGGTGATCTCGCCACCCACGATGGCCACACCGGTCTTGATAAAAGTCTCGCAGGCGACGTGGGCTGCCGGGTCTTCCTTGATGATGGCATCCAGCACCGCGTCCGAGATCTGGTCCGCGACCTTGTCGGGATGGCCCTCGGAAACGGATTCCGAGGTAAACAGGTAATTGTTCATTTTTTCAAACTCCAAAGAAATATATCTTTCTATCCGAATTAAGAGATATATTCTAAAGCAAGTTTTTTCAAATTGCATCTCTGAATACAAAATTTCCAACCTCGCGCCAGTCAGGACAATGAATGTGATTCATTGAGAAAAATGCGCGGTTCGGTGCATAATAGCCGAATGCCTTCACGGGTCTGACAGGCCGAATTCACCTGGAGATAACAAAAAATGACAGAATTGCTTGTCATGAACGATGCCATGATGATCTCGGCGATCATCCTGACCATCACTTTTATCGGAATATTTACAGAGAACTTTCACGGTTTTCATCGCGCCAAGTTTGCCATGATGGGCGCCATCATGATGATCATCGCGGGCCAGTTTTACGGCTTTTACGATTCTCACCTGGCGGTTAAGGCCATCGACTGGAACGTCGTATTTCTGCTTGGCTGCATGATGGCCATCGTCTCGATCATGATTCCGACCGGCGGATTCGAAGCCATGGCCAATTACATGGCGAGGATCAGCAAGGGCAGGCAATTCATGTTGCTGGTGCTGCTCGGGTCCGCCGTGACCGTTCTTTCCCTGTTGCTCGACAACGTCACGACAGTGGTTATTTTCGGACCCCTGATCATCCTGATCGCACGCTCCATGAAGGTTACCCCGATCCCATTCCTGCTGGCCGCCGCATTGCTGTCTGATACCGGTGGTGTTGCAACCCTGGTGGGCGACCCGCCGAATTTGATGATCGGCTCCGCCAAGGGCATCGACTTCAATACATTCCTGAAACACATGGGCGCGATGACCTTTGCGGCCTGGGTGACCGTGCTGTTCACGCTGCGTTTCCTGTTCCGCAAACAGCTGGCGATAAAACCCGAAGGCGAGTTCCACCAGAAGAGCGAGTACAAGGACAAGAAGCTCTGGAACCAGTCATTGATCGTTCTCGGCATCATGGTGATATTGTTCACCGTGCACCATTCCATCGGCTGGGAGCCCTGGATGGTGTCTGCCCTGGGTCTGACCCTGCTGGTATTCATCGCCAGGCACGTCGAGATGGACCACGCGATGGAAGACGTGGAGATTCCGCTGCTGATCTTTTTCATCTCGCTGTTTATCGTCGTCGGCGGTGTCGAACACAGCGGCTTCCTGCGCTATCTCGGCCAATTCATCGTCCCGTTCGTCGAGAAAGACCTGTTGACTGCCACGCTGGTATTGATGTGGGTGGCCGCGTTGCTGTCAGCCGCCATCGACAACATACCTTTCACGGCGGCCATGATCCCGATCCTGCTCGGCATGGAAGCCCAGGGCGTGCACGTCACGCCGTTGTGGTGGGCGCTGGCCGCCGGCGTCGGCATGGGCGGCAACGGCACGCATATCGGCTCGACCGCCAACGTTTACATCGTCACGATTTCGGAACGGTTGGCGAAACGCGAGAATGACCCCTCGCTGGCGATCACACCCGGCGTATGGTTCCGCTACGGCACACCGGCGATGCTCGCAACGTTGATCATGTGCAGCCTGATTTTCTACTTTTTCTTCGATTTCTACGACCAGTCGGTCATCATCGACCATACTGCCTCCGCGATTGCGCCAACGCATTGACCGCCGGCAGGAAAAAAGCCCGCGGTTGCCGGGCTTTTTTATTTGGGTGGTATAAAACAGAAGTGAAAAAATGAGCGAAGCAAAACACCGAAAAGTACGCAGTTTCGTGCTGCGCAAGGGCCGCCTGACGACCGCCCAGCAGCACGCGCTGGACGAACTCTGGCCGCACTACGGTATTGAAAACCGCGAAACCGTGCTGGATTTCGCCGATCATTTCGAACGCGCGGCGGACGTGATCCTGGAAATCGGTTTCGGCAACGGTGAATCGACCTGGCGCATGGCGCAACAGGAACCGGAGAAGAACTTCATCGGCGCCGAAGTCCACGAGCCGGGCATCGGACACCTGATGCTGGCGCTGGAAAAGCACGCCATAGAGAATGTCCGCATCGTCTGCACAGACGTGGTGCCATTCCTGCAAAACCGGATCGCCGCCGGCAGCCTGGCGGGCGTGCGCATTTATTTTCCCGATCCGTGGCCGAAAAAACGCCATCACAAACGGCGCCTGATCCAGCCCGGCTTTGTCGATCTGCTGGCGCGTTGCATGGCGCACGACGCCATATTCCACCTCGCCACCGACTGGCAACCCTATGCCGACCACGTACTGGAAGTGATGCAATCCCGCGACGATTTCGTCAACCTCTCGGCATCGGGCGATTATTGCCCAAGACCCGCATGGCGGCCCTACACGAAGTACGAGGCACGCGGCGAAAGGCTCGGCCATGAAGTCAGGGATTTGCTGTACCAGCGCAGTTCGTCGGGTTAGGATAGTTGGCGCAGTGAATCGCCCGGAAAACAAGAATCAGCGTCACCGGGAGCGGTTGGCTGCGGGGCGCGCCCTGCAATGAATGGCGTGTCCTTCACACACGGCGCAACAGGCGGATGAGCGCTGCTGGTCGCGCCGGGAGGGAGGCTGACTGATGACCCGCTACAAGCTTACCGTTTTTACCCGTGGTTCGGCCACGGGCAGCGGACCGCATCGCGTCCCGGGCCAGTCGACAGCCACCACCCGTTGCCGGACGCAAGACTGACCTGGCCATGGAAACCGGTCTGACACTCACCGTCGACATGATGCTGGTGCTGACCGTGCTGCTCATCACGATCGCATTATTCGTCTTCGAAGTGGTCAGGGTCGACGTCGTGGCATTATCGGTGATGGTGTTGCTCGGTCTGCTGGGCCTGGTGCCGTCGGACCAGTTGTTCAACGGCTTTGCGTCGAACGCGGTCATCTCGATTATCGCCGTGATGATCCTCGGCGCCGGGTTGGACAGAACCGGCGTCATGACGGTGGTCGCCGCGTTCATCCTGCGTATCGGCGGCGGCACCGCCAACCGCATCATCCCGCTGATTTCAGCCACCGTTGGCGGCATTTCCAGCCTGATGCAAAACGTCGGCGCGACCGCGTTGTTTTTGCCCGTGGTGTCACGCATCTCGGCGCGCACCGAGATTCCCTTGTCACGCCTGCTGATGCCGATGGGTTTCTGCGCGATCCTCGGCGGAACCATAACCATGGTCGGCTCATCGCCGTTGATCCTGTTGAACGACCTGATCACGGCGTCCAATGCATCGTTGCCGCCCGGCGCGGAGACACTGGGACATTTCGAACTGTTCGACGTGACCCCGGTCGGACTGGCATTGCTGGCCACCGGCATCGCGTACTTCCTGGTCTTCGGCAGGCTGTTGCTGCCGGACCACATCGCAGAGTCCTCGGCCGTTCCGGCACGCACCAAGACCTATTTTGCCGACACCTATGGCATCGAGGGCGATGTTTATGAACTGCTGGTGACGGTCGACAGCCCGCTGGTCGGCATGCAGGTCGGGGACGCCGAAAAACTCGAGGGCACACCGCGCCTGCTGGCCATCCGCAATACCGACGAGCCGCGCATGGCGCCGCCTGCCGATGAAATGATCTGGGTCGGGACCATACTCGGTGTCATGGGCAGCCGTGACGAGGTCGGTCAATTCGCCCTCGATAACCACTGCCGCCTGCAACCCCGCGTCAAGACCTTCGGTGGCCTGTTTAACCCCAGCCGGGCGGGCATCTCCGAAATCGTTATCCCGCCCGGTTCCAAGCTGATCGGCCAGTCCATCGGTGAAGCCCGGCTACGCAAGCGCTATGGCATCAGCGTGCTGGCCGTCAACCGGCGCGGCAACATCATCGGCGAACATATCCGCGACCTGGTCCTGGAAGCCGGCGATTGCCTGGTCAGCCACAGCACCTGGCGTGATCTTTCCGAACTGCAGAGCGAACGCAATTTTATCGTCGCGACCGACATCCCCAAGGAAGAGCAGCGCCCGCACAAGGTCGGCTACGCATTGTTTTTCTTCGCCCTGTCCATCGGCATGATCATGTTCACGGATTTCAGGCTGTCCATCGCCTTGCTGGTCGGTGCGCTCGGCATGATACTCACCCAGGTGCTGAGCATCGACGAAGCCTACGGCGCGGTCAGCTGGAAAACCGTCTTCCTGGTCGCCAGCCTGATTCCCATCGGCCTCGCCATGGAACTGACCGGCACCGCCGCCTGGATCGCGCAGCAGGCCATGGTATTGCTCGGCGACCTGCCCGATATTGCCGTACAGGCCGTCATCGCGGTGCTGGCGACGATATTCACGCTGGTGATGTCGAATGTCGGCGCCACCACCATCCTGGTGCCGATCGCGATCAGCATCGCGCTGGCAACCGGCGCCAACCCGACCGTGTACGCCCTGATCGTGGCCCTGTCGACGTCCAACTCCTTCATCCTGCCCACCCACCAGGTCAACGCCCTGATCATCGGACCGGGCGGCTACCGGGTGGCGGATTTTGTCCGTGCGGGCGGCGGCATGACGGTCATTTTCCTGATCGTGATGCTGGCGGCCGTCAACCTGGTCTTCTGATCTCAGCCGGCGACCCTTTCCCGCGCCTTGTCATCCGGCGATAGCGGCCCAATATCCAAAAGCATGCCTTATTACATCAACCCGCCACCCGGAAACCCACTGACCAGGATCATCGCCGCGATCATCGGGGTTTTCCTCCTGGCTGGCGCTTTCATCATCGGTACGGCAGCATTGCTGGTCATCGCCGGTCTTGCCGTGATCGCCGGTCTCGCCCTGTGGCTGCGGGTGGCCTGGATCAAGCACCAGCTGCGCAAGGGCGGCGTGGATTTCAGCAACCCCGCGGAGCCGCAGCCGGATACCCGCGATGCAATTGACGCCGAGTACACCGTAATTTCCGTCAAGGACGACCCGCGCGACTAGCATTTTGTAAATCGACGTTGAAAACTGCGGATTACGGACTAGACTTATAAAAACAGTCCACTTCGGTTTGCAACTTATGTCAAAAGTTTCTGAAATACTTGAAAATAAAGGCGGTATGGTGATGACCGTCGATGTCAGCGAAACGGTTTTTGATGCCATCAGCCTGATGTCCCAGGTCAACATCGGCGCCGTGCTCGTGCAAAAAGACGATACCATCTCCGGTATTTTCACCGAGCGCGATTATCTTCAGAAAATTGCCCTCCAGTCAGTTTCGTCGAAGGAAACCAAGGTCGGCGATGTCATGACCTCCCCGGTGATTTCGGCGCATCCCGACGACAGTGTGCAACAGTGCATGGAAACCATGACAACCTGCCGCTGCCGCCACCTGCCGGTCGTGCAGAATGGCAAGCTGCTCGGTATCGTGTCGATCGGCGACCTGGTGAAAAAAATGCTGGATGAAAAACAGCACGAAGTCGAGAAGCTCAGCGAATACATTACCGGCACGTATTGATCTACGCGCCTTGCCCCGTTCAATCGTCCGCTTGATGCTGCCGGGTTTCTTCGTGCGCCGCCTTCAGGGCCTCGTCGATTTCAGCCTGCGCGCTTTCACTGGTTCCGGTGGCTGCGTATTGCCGTTTCAAGGTTTCCTCCACCTTGTCGAAGAGCGCATCGATCGAGGCGATGGCGTTGGCATGTTCCCTTGCCCCGTGCCGGCCGAACAGGTTGATCCATATCTCGGACCTGCGCCCAAGCCTCAGCACCTGGACAAATTCCCGTTCGGGTTCGTCACCCCCCCTGACCAGGCCAACGAGGGCCGCGATCAGTGAAAGCGGCAGCAGCACCAGGTCGCGAAAACCATCGGCCATCAGTTTCAGCTGAAATACGACCGCGTCGCGCACCAGCGCGCCGCGTTTCGATGTGTTGGGTTCACTCATGTCATGGCTCCGCATGGACCGGGTAGCCAGTGTAGCGCATTTGACGATATTTTCAGCCCGCCGGAGGCGCAACAGCGGCCGTCAACCCGGCCACGCTTTTTTCCGCGCCACCGTGTGCTAGTGTTGTGGCGATGAACAGATCACAGGGTTTCGCGCCGGTTGCGAGGGCAGACGCGCGTATTTTGATCCTCGGCTCCATGCCCGGCGTCGCTTCGCTCGAAGCGAGCCAGTATTACGCATTTCCACGCAATGCCTTCTGGAACATCATGGGTGACCTGTTTGGCGCAGGGCCGCAACTGGACTACCCGTCGCGTCTGCGCGTGCTCAATGACAACCGCATCGCGCTGTGGGATGTCATCCAGGCCTGCATTCGCCCCGGCAGCCTCGATTCGGCGATTCAGGATGAGGGCATGGAAACCAACGACTTCAACGGTTTTTTCAAGGCCCACCCGCGTGTCGGCCACGTCTGTTTCAATGGCCGGAAAGCGGCCGACCTGTTCAGGAAGCGGGTGAAACCGGGCCTTAACGTGCAATGCCAATACCACGTGCTGCCATCGACCAGCCCGGCCAACGCCGGCAAGACCTACGCCGCCAAGCTCGAGGCGTGGTCGTTACTGAAACGCGTTTAGCGGTCCAGCCAGTACTCGATGCCCCGGGCGTTGAGCTTGATATCCGATTCCAGTAATGCCAGGCACCGGTCCCTGCCAAGGGTGACGCCGTGCTTTTCAAGCCCGTCCAGCAACCAATCGGTCATCGCCGTCTCGATTTTCTGCCGGCGCAGGGTGTCGTCCTTGTAACGCAGTGCGATTTCGACCAGCGCGTCGATTCCGTCAAACATCATGCCGGCGAGACGCGGCACCTCGCCGACGCGGCCGTAATGGGTCAGGTACATGTACTCGGGCCGGGCCTCGACCAGCCGCCTGACGGACGCTTTGAGCGGCTCGGGGTCGAATTGGATCGGTGTCGTGGTCGGGAACAGGAATGCGCCGTTTTCGGTGTCGAATTCGCGGTACGAAATCCCGAACGTGTCACCGGTGAACCAGCCGTTGGTGAGGCTGTCATGGACGCAGAAATGGTGGCGCGCGTGGCCCGGCGTGTCGATGAAGCGCAACCGGCGGTTGCCAAAGGTCATGGTCGCTTCGTCATCCATGATCCTGGTGCGGCTCTCATCGACCGGGATCAGCACACCGTAGATCTTTTCGTACAGCTCATCGCCGTAAACCATCCGCGAGCCGGCTTCCAGCTTGGACGGATCGATCATGTGGCGCGCCGCGTACGGGTGCACGAGCAGGGTCGCGTTGGGCAGTAACTGCATCAGGCTGCCGGCGCCGCCGGCGTGGTCGAGGTGGACGTGCGTGACGATCACGTAGGTCACGTCTTCGGGTTTCCAGCCGCGGTGCTCGAGGACCTTCATCAGGCGCGGCGTGCTGGAATTGGTGCCGACCTCGACAAAGGCCACTTCCGAGCCCGCTTCCACCATGTAGCAGGCGGCCATGTGGTCGCGGTGAAAAGCCGCGTCGATGACGATCACGCCGCCTGTGTATTCCCGGGTACTGATGCCATCAATCAAGCTCATCTCGAAACTTCCGTATTGGGTCTGACTCGGGCAACATATCACAATGTTATGGGAATGGGAAAACAGCGCCAACCGGGTTTATATCCTGGACCTCGACGGCACCCTGATGCCGACTGCTGAAATAGACAACGTATGCTTCTGGCAGGCTGTTGCATGGGTTTTCGACGCGCCGGGCCAGCCGCCTGACCTGCATGGCTTCGTGCACGTGACCGACAGCGGCATCCTGCAGGAATGGTGTATCCGCGAACTCGGCCGGCCGCCGAGCGAGCAAGAGACCATGCGTATCAAGCGGCGTTTTGCGCAGTTGCTGGAAACCGCCTTCAGCGAGCAACCCGGGCATTTCAGCCCCTTGCCGGGCGTTGCCGACTGGCTGGCCGCCATCCGGGCGAGTGCGCAGGCGCTTGCCGGTATCGCCACCGGCGGCTGGGAGCACAGCGCCCGTCTCAAGCTGAGACTGTCCGGGCTCGAGCGCTTCGACCTGCCGCTGGCCAGTTCGGACGACGCCGTCAGGCGCACCGACATCATGCGCATCGCGGCGCACAGGACACTCGGACACGCGGCCACGGAAAACACGGTTTGTACCTATGTCGGGGACGGCGTCTGGGACCTGCAGGCCAGCCGTGACCTGAACTGGGGATTCGTCGGCATCGCCAGCGGTCCGCGGGCGCTGCAACTCAAACATGCGGGTGCAAGCCTGGTCAGGGAGAATTTCCGCAGGACCTGAGCTTGCATAATCGGAACCTGCATATAGAATATCAACTGGTTAGTAACGACAAACCGGAAAATCCCAGGCCCAATGAGCAAATACCGCAAGCATACGCAAACCATCTACGCCCTGCTGGTCGTGTTGACCATCTGGCTGATCAACCCCGTGCTGGCGGGCAACGGCGATCCCGAGGCGGCAAAACAGGCCTGGCCGATGATCGAAAACGGCGCGCTGGTCGTCGATGTGCGTTCACCGGAAGAATACGCCGAAGGCCACCTGGAAGGCGCGCTCAATATCGAATGGGACCAGACCGATGCGCTGGCCGCGGCCATCGGTGGTGACAAGCAACGCCAGGTGGTTTTTTACTGCCGCACCGGCAACCGCGTGGGCAAGGCTATCAGGGCGCTGGAAGCCCAAGGTTACACCAATATCTACAACGCCACCGGTCTCGAGGCGCTCGAGGAAACCAAGCCGGACAAGGTGGCTGCCGAGTTACACAAACCGTGATTCGATTGCGGGCTGCCCGCGCGCGCGTCGTGAAGGGTTCGGCCTCCGGCAAAAGCCCTACACCTGCATAACCGGATTTGCGCAGCAAATGCCCGCGGCCTGCCAACGCTGCCGTTAGCGTTACAGCGATTGCGTTACAGCGATTGCGTTACAGCGATTGCGTTACAGACGATCGATGAGCGCTCT
>Ga0210074_1000568_pt1 | contig 12803 bp, 12 predicted proteins | sample China_Galinas_Co_FD_184860 | JGI IMG/M metagenome (GOLD analysis project Ga0210074, IMG submission 184860) | Wetland microbial communities from San Francisco Bay, California, USA, that impact long-term carbon sequestration -... | ecosystem: Environmental > Aquatic > Marine > Wetlands ... | reverse complement strand
AAAACCGCTTGACAGGATCTGAGTACCTGGGATATGGTTCACACCATGAATGATAATTTCAATACGCCAAATGAGACCATACCAGGCTACCAGGTAAATCAATTCCAGGGCCTTATCGCCAAGCTCTTTCAATGCTGTCAGGAGCGCATGCAGTACCAGAGCGATCGCTTCAAGCTGCCGGATGCCGAATTGCGCTGCCTGCAGCTCTTTGCCAACGAGCGCTATCTGACCCCCAAGGGCATTGCCCACAAAATGAACGTGGTCAAAAGCCGGGTCACCAAAATTATCGACGGCATGGTGCGCCGCAAGCTGATCCAGCGGGTCAAGGACCCGGAAGATTCACGCATCACCTTGCTCAGCCTGACCCCCAAAGGGCAGGAAAAACTAAACGAAATCAATTCTTTTTTGGAATCTATTCACCTGGAGGTGTTGTCTCAAATGGCCCCTGAACAGCGCAAGGCCGTGTTGTCCAACCTGGAGGTGCTCAAGGCATCCATGGAGGCCGTTAAAGAATTAATGGTGTAACCAATAGGGCAAGCGCCCCCTCAATATGGATCAGTGGGCGGTTTTTTTTAGCCTTTAAGGTACACACCATATACAATAAACGATTAATAATATTTTATATTATTGTTTTAATAGAATTTTTTCCGTTTACATTATCAACTTTTAAGGAGAACGTCATGGAACACATCGAAACCCAGCTGAGCGAGTTGAAAGCCCAACTGGACGCCCTGCAGAAAAAGAGCCCGGAAAACAAGCTGTCCATGATCTGCTTCAGCGGCGACCTGGACAAGGCCCTGGCATCCTTTATCATCGCCACGGGAGCGGTCGCCATGGGCATGGACGTGGTGATGTTTTTTACCTTCTGGGGCACCCCGGTCCTGCGGGACGCCAACAAAAGCGTGGGCGGCAAGGATACCATGGGCAAGATGTTCGGCACCATGCTGCCCAAGGGCGCAGGCGGTGTCAAGCTGTCCAAGATGAACATGGGGGGCATGGGCACGGCCATGATGAAATCCCTCATGAAACAAAAGAATGTCGCCTCCCTCGACCAGATGATCCAAATGGCCGAAGAACTCGGGGTGCGCATCTATGTCTGTGAAATGTCCATGGACCTCATGGGCTTCAAGCGCGAAGAGATGATCCAGTATGAAGGCCTGGAGTTCTGCGGGGTAGCCAAGTTTCTGGAAGAAGCGATGGACAGCAAGATTCAACTATTCATTTAGACACCATCAAAATACCATCAAAGGAGAGCTAAAATGAGTGACGACATCAAAATCAGCAAAACGTTCGATCTGAAGGGACTGGCATGCCCCATGCCGGTCGTCAAAGTCAGCAAGGGCATCAAGGACGTCGAAATGGGCGACGTGATCGAAGCCATCTCCACGGACCCCGGCTCCCTGACCGACATCCCGGCCTGGGCACGTACCACCGGCAACGAAGTCGTCAAGACCGACCAGGACGGCGATGTCATCCGCTTCTATATCAAACGCAAGGCATGATCGGATCGAACCCGCGCCGGGGGTGATCCGGCGCGGGTGACGCCAGCACCGGCAACCGACGGAGGACTCAGTGGAAACCATATCCTATATTATCCTTGTGCCCATGGTCTATCTGGCCGCGGCCATTTTTGTTATCGGCACGACGGCACGTCTGATCAAAATTTTCAAAACGCCCAAGCACCCGGCGACCCTGCAGATATTTCCTGAAAAAAAGCCCGCCTGGCTGTGGGCCCTGCACGACACATTTCTCTTCCCGACCGTTCGACGCCACAAACCGGTTTTGTGGGTCTTTCTGATCCTGTTTCATGTCGGCCTGCTGCTGCTGATCATCGGTCACCTGGAGCTGTTCGGGGAATTCGAAATATTGCAGGTCATCCCCCACGAAATATTTCTCGGCAAAGGCCTGGTCGGCCTGCTGACCGGCATATCCCTGCTCTACTTCCTGTTTCGACGCTTCCGGTCGCCGGTCCGCGACCTTTCCGTTCCGGAGGACTTCTACCTGTTGATCCTGCTGTTTTTGATCGTGCTGTTCGGCAGCCAGATGGATTGGGCCCGCAACTGGTACTACTACGAGAGCATGACCGTGGAGGACTACCGGACGTATCTCGGCGGCCTGATCACTTTTGAGCCTTACCTGCCGGCCAGTATGACGGAAAGCGGCCACTCTTTCATGCTTGTATTGCATGTCTTCCTGGCCAACCTGTTTCTGATCTTCTTTCCCTTCAGCCAGGCCATGCATTCCTTTTTATCACTACCAATGAACAAACTGCGGAGAGGGTAACCCATGGACGCAAAGACACGGGACGATCTGCTGGGACTTTTCCAGAGCAAGCTGAACGAAGCCATGCGCTTCTATCTCGAAACCTGCACCCGTTGCGGCGTCTGCACGGAGGCCTGCCACGTCCACGCCTCCATGGGGCAGGTACGCTACATCGCCGCCTATCGGCATGAAATCATCCGGCGCCTCTATAAAAAATACTTCAAGGCCCGGGGCAAGCTCTGGCCCTCGGTAGGCGAATCCAAAGAACTGACGGAAATGGCCCTGGACGAGCTTTACGAGGCGGCCTACTCCTGCACCGGGTGCCGGCGCTGCATGGTCTACTGCCCTTTCGGCATCGACACCCAAATGCTCATGTCGATTGCCAAACTGCTCCTGATCGGCGCCAAGGCCGAACCGGAAACGCTGACCATGCTGGCGGACATGTCCGTCGAGAAGGGCAAATCAATCGATATATTCAAAGAAGGGTTCATCAACGGGCTCAAACGGCTGGAGGGCGACGTTATCGCCAAATGGCACCAGGAAGCCGGTGAAGCCGTTATTCCGGTCGATGTGGAAGGGGCCGACCTGCTCTACGTGGCCCTGACCGGTGCCCACTCCATTATTCCCGCCGCCGCCATTTTCAATGCCGCGGGCGAAAAATGGACCCTGAGCTTTTTCGAGGCCGTCAACTTCGGCGCCTTTGTGGGCGACCCCACCCGCACCAAACTCATCCTGGACCGGATCGTCAATGAAGCCCTGCGGCTTAAAGTCAAAGAAGTCTGCATCTGCGAGTGCGGCACGGCCTTCCGGGTCATGAAACAGTTGTCCGGCAAGCAACCGTTTAAAGTGTCCTCCATCACGGAAGTGCACGCACGCTACCTCAAAGAAGGCCGTATCCGGCTCGATAAATCGAAATTCAACGTGCCAATCACCTATCACGACCCCTGTCAGATTGCTCGCAACGGTGGTGTGATGGACGACCCGCGCTATATCCTGCAGCATTTAACCGACGATTTCCGCGAAATGTCGCCCGAACCCACCTACAACTGGTGCTGTGGCGGCGGCGGCGGACTTGTGGCGTTAGGGGAGGACACCCTGGACTTCCGGATGAAATCCGCCCGGGTCAAGGTCGATCAGGTACGTGGCACAGGCGCCACGATCCTGACCACGGCCTGTGAAAACTGCCACACCCAGCTCAGCAACTTGAACGATCATTACAAGATGGAGGTCGATGTCACCTTTTTGTCATCCATGGTAGCCGACGCACTGGTTCCCGCCTGAACCCGCCAGGGTTCGACCGGTTCGCTGGGCAACCATGCATAAATGGCCACGCGTCAGGCTTTATGGGCTCGTGGCCCACATAGAACGGGCAACTGCTCCTATTCGGGGCAGGATTCAACAACGGTTAGGAGGTAATACACAATGAGGAAAACTTTTTTAATTATGGCAATTCTGGCCTGCACGCTGATGCTTGCCACAGCGTCCATGGCCACCAACGGCGACAACCTGATCGCCATCGGACCCATTTCCCGCGCCATGGGCGGAACAGGAATCGCGGCACCTCAGGATGCCATCAGCGCCGTTTTTTCCAACCCGGCGGCCATGTGCTTCGGCCCCTATTGTCCGTCGTCCGAGGTCAACTTCTCCGGCACCCTGTTCATGCCGAAGATCGACGCCAAGATCACTACGGCCGACGGTGTCATCAAGTCTGACAGCGAAGACAATGTCTATGCCATTCCGGCCATCGGCCTGTCCGTGCCCATTTCGGAGACGCCCCAGAACTGGCGCTTCGGGCTGGCGGCCTATGGGGTGACCGGCCTGGGCGTGGACTACCGGGACACCGCCATCGATTATGCCACCTATCCCGGCGGAGCCCCGGTGGCCTCCGGTACGTACACCGAGTTGCAGGTCATGAAATTCGCCCCGTCCCTGTCGTTCCAGCTGCTGCCCAACCTGTCCCTGGGATTGGCCGTCCATATCGACTACGAAACCCTCGACCTGGGCGACGGCGGCTCCACCGCCTATTCGTTCGGTTTTCAGCCGGGCATCATCTACAAGCCCATCGACAACCTGTCGTTAGGGCTGACCTATGTCTCCCCCCAGAAAGCCACCTTCGACCACGTGGTCGATTTTGATCAGAACGGCTACAGAGACGATCTCGACCTGGAAGCCCCTCAACAGCTCGGTTTTGGCCTCGCCTACCATTTCACCGGCATCGAGCTCCTGCTGGAAGCGGATACAAAATGGATCAACTGGTCCAACGCCGACGGCTACGACGACTTCGACTGGGACGATCAATGGGTGTTTGCCATAGGGGCGCAGTGGCAGCCCATCCAGGGCCTGTTCCTTCGGGCCGGCTACAACTATGCCGAAAACCCGGTCAACGAGCACAACGGTTGGAACGGCAGTTTCGTTGCCCCGGGCGTGCCTGCCAGCGTCACCAGCGTGCAGGGCAATATCATTCCCACCTACTACTATGAGACCTTCCGCGCCATTGGTTTCCCGGCCGTGGTGGAGCAGCATGTCACCTTAGGAATCGGCTATCAGATCACCCCGACGGTGGAACTCAACGTCGGATATATGTACGGCTTTGAAAACGACATAACCGAATATGGGACCGATCCCCTGGGTCGTCCGGTGGAAATCAAATCGAACCTGAGCGAACAGGCTTTCGATTTTGGTTTCACCTGGCGGTTCTAGCACATCCCATCCACTGTCAAAAAGGCTTTCGGCGAAACAATAAGCGAGGGGGGGGGCATCGCCCCCCCCTTTTTTGTATGGCGGGCTGTAACCCTTCGGCGGGTGGATGCTCATTACGCATGAAGGCAGTCACCAGGGCCGGAATTGCCTGTACCGTATTCGGCGCTTTTGCCTTCGGGACCTATTTTGTGTATTTAAAGATGAGTTCCTGACGCACCTTTAAAAAAACCCTGTTTCATTGGGGCCTGTTTTCTTCACCATCAGCCCATGTAGGAGGTAACCCTATGGAAGTCCAGTCTTTTACCGCGAACGATCTTTTTACCTGGTTGACCAACAAAGAAGATTTTCTCCTGCTGGACGTGCGTAACGACGTCGAGTTCGGACGCTTCAAAGTCGAAGGGCCCTATCCGTTCGACATGGTCAATGTGCCCTACATGGAATTTATCGAAATGGAGGAGGATAGTGTAGCCCGCGTTCCCAGGGGCAAGAAGGTCCGCATCGTCTGCGCCAAGGAAGGTTCTTCAAAATTCGTCGGCGAAATCCTGGTGCAGCATGGCTTTGAAGATGTGGCCCACATGCTGGTGGGCATCAAGGCCTGGGGCAACCTGCTGGCCCCGATCCGCGTCGGTGCCGGCGACAACTACGCGCTTTACCAGTTCCGACGACCCGGCAAGGCGTCCTGCAGCTACGGGCTGATATCCGGCGATGAAATGATGCTTTTCGACCCGGCCAAAAATATCGAGGCCTATCTGGACTTTGCCAAAAGCAAGGGCTGCACCATCACCAAAACTTTCGAGACCCATCGCCAGGCCGATTATATCTCCGGCAGCAATGCCCTGCGACAGAATGCGGCGGTGGAAATCGTCGCGCCTCAGGATGATTTCAATGAAGCGGTTTTCCCGTACACCCCGGCCACGGACGGAACACGCCATTCATTCAAAAACGGTGGTCCGGAAGTCGAAGTCATCCACACGCCCGGCCACACGCCTGGCAGCACCTGCTACCGGGTGGATGACCAATACCTCATCACCGGCGATACGGTTTTTATCCAGTCCATCGGTCGGCCCGACCTGGGCGGTATGGCCGCAGACTGGTCCAGAATGCTTTTTAGAACCATGACCGACATCCTCCTGAAACTGGACGACGATATTGTCATCCTGCCGGGTCATTACATGGCCTGGGACGAAGCGGACGAGAACCTGGCGTTTGCCGCCACGATGGGGAAAATCAAGGAAATCAACAAGGCTATCTATACGATTGCCGATGAGAAGGCCTTCTTCGCATTCATCGAGGCCAACATGCGAACCCAGCCCGAAGAATATGCCAAGATCCGCGAGATCAACGCCGGTCTGGTCGAGGTGGATGAGGTGCAGCAGGAAATCATGGACATCGGCAAGAACGAATGCGCCGCCAGCATGCACGCACCGGCCTGATGCCGACAACTAACGTCTAAAAATTCTTCTACGCCCAATATCCGCACCCTTCAGCAGGCGCCGTGAAGACGGACGGCGCCTGCCGAATCCTTGTTCTCCGGCACGCGGCTGGAAGTTGGCACATCGCCAACGCGCCTGATCGCCGCACCACCGCATGGTTTGTTTTCGCATTCCAATTGACAACCGCCGTACGCAAAACATATTGAGGATAACCATCGATTTTCAACAGCCCCCTAAAGCCGGCAGGATCGACGTTCTCGAACCGGTTCGTCTTCACCGCAACCCTCCAAACACAGGAGCCACTATCATGATAAACAATATCTACTACCAGGATCTGGGTCTGGTGAATACGAGCGACATGTTCCGCCAGGCCATGGACGAAGGCTTTGCGGTGCCGGCTTATAATTTCAACAACATGGAGCAACTCCAGGGCATCATTACGGGCTGTGTGGCGTCTAAATCGCCCGTCATTCTGCAGGTCTCCGGCAGTGCCCGCCAATACGCCCATTCGGCCATGCTGCCCCACCTGGCCGCCGGTGCGGTGGCCATGGCGGAAGCCCTGGGGCATCCCATCCCGATGGCCCTGCACCTCGATCACGGCAGCTCATTCGACTTGTGCCGGGCTTGTATCGAAAGCGGTTTTTCCTCGGTCATGATCGACGGATCGCATCTGTCCTTCCAGGAAAACATGGCCCTCACCCGCGAGGTCGTTGATTTCGCCCATGATTTCGATGTCACGGTCGAGGCCGAGCTGGGCGTCCTGGCCGGCATCGAAGACGAGGTCGTGGCCGAGAATTCCCATTATACACGGCCCGAAGAGGTGGAAGAATTCGTGGGGCAAACCGGGGTGGACAGTTTGGCCATCTCCATCGGCACGTCCCATGGCGCTTATAAATTCAAAGTTAAACCCGGGGAAGAACCACCCCCGCTAAGGTTCGACATCCTGGAAGCCGTCGAAAAACGCGTGCCGGGCTTCCCGATCGTGTTGCACGGCGCCTCGTCCGTCATGCCGGAATACGTGGCCATGATCAATCAGTACGGCGGCCGGATGGACGATGCCGTGGGCATTTCGGAAGATCAGCTGCGGCGCGCGACCCAGTCGGCCGTCTGCAAGATCAATATCGACAGTGACGGGCGTCTGGCCATGACAGCAGCCATCCGCAAGGTACTGGCGGAAAACCCGGGCGAGTTCGACCCCCGTAAATACATTGGCGCAGCCCGGGAAGCCTTGGTGGCCATGGTCAAACACAAGAATGAGACGGTTTTAGGCAGCGCCAACCGCGCTTGAAATTCCCCCCTTTGGGGAATATAACCATGGGGGAAGAGATGATGTGCCGATGCCGGGCACTGTCTGAAGGAAGTAGGAATCGTTTCAACAGCGCCCAGCAACACGGTGTCATGCTATTGATAATTTCGCACACATCCCTGGGCGCCATCTTTCCCGGCCCCAGCGCTGTTGTTACGATCCCTTCTGAGTGCGTTTGACCGGCGTCGGCACATTATCTTTTCCGAAGCTTAGCCGGTCTAAAGAATCCTATTGATCGTGATTTAGGGAAAACCATGAAAATCCTCACCACCCCCCACATGGAACGCTGCATCGGGTGCTACTCCTGTTCGCTGGCCTGCGCCCGGCTGGTGCACCACAACCTGTCCTGGCTGACGGCCGGCATCCGCATCAAATCTTCCGGGGGGCTCTCCACCGGATACACGGCCATTACCTGCCTGGCCTGCGACCCGGCGCCCTGCGCGACGGCCTGTCCTACGGGAGCTTTTTCCCAGCGCAAAGGGGGCGGCCTCACGGTCAAGAAAAAGCTCTGTATCCGCTGCGGAGAGTGCGCCCCGGCCTGTCCGGTGGACGCCATCTACCTGGACAACGCCAGCGACCCGTTCGTCTGCATTCACTGTGGCCGCTGTGTGGATTACTGCCCCCATGAATGTCTGGCAATGTCGGCGACGGGCAGCGACCTCCCGGACGAGGCCGGCAAGGAGGTGACGCCATGATACGGGACGCCTTCCGGGTGTTGACCGTCGACCTGACCTCCGGGCAAGGCCGTATCGTGATGCTGGACGGGCGCGAACAGTTTGCCGGCGGCAGCGGCCTGGCGGCACTGCTCTTCGACAGATTCGGGCGGCCGGACCGGCCCTGGAACGATGCGGAGCAACCCTTGGTCTTTGCCATCGGCCCGCTGACCGGCTATTTCCCGCTCATGAGCAAGACCGTCTGCGCCTTCAAGTCCCCCTACCACGACCAGTACGCCGAAAGCCATGCCGGCGGGCGCTCCGCCCTGGCGCTGCGCTTTGCCGACCTGGATGCCCTGGTCATCACGGGCCGGGCGCCGACACCGTCCTGCCTGGCCGTGGGCAACCACCACCTGGACATTCAGGACGTCCACTATCTCTGGGGCCAAACGGTGGACGCGGCCGGCAAGATGCTGCGGCGCATGTACCCGGGTTCGGGACATCGCAGCATCCTGCGCATCGGCCCGGCCGGTGAAACCGGATCGGCCATGGCCGGCATCAATGTGGATACCTATCGCCACTTCGGCCGTCTGGGAGGCGGTGCCGTGATGGGTGCCAAAAACCTCAAAGGCATCGTGATCGAAGGGGATGCGGCCTTCAGCCTGCCGGCGGATAAAGCCTACCGCACGCTGTTTGAAGACGTGTATGCCAAGATGACGGCCAGTGACATGATGAGCAAATACCACAACCTCGGTACCGCCGCCAATCTGGAATCGCTCAACGAACTGAAATCCCTGCCCTGGCGCAACCTCCAGCAGACCAGCGATCCGGCCATCACCGGGGTGACCGGCGAAACGTTTGCCAATGACACCCTGCTGCGCCATGCGGCCTGCGCCGGCTGTCCGGTGGGCTGCATTCATATCGGTTTCGTGCGGGAGAAGTTCATGGCCGAAAACCACTACCTCTACCGCCAGGTGGCCTATGACTACGAACCGATTTTTGCCACCGGCACCATGCTGGGCGTCACGGATGCCTTTGTCGTGCTGGGCATCATGGACGTGGTGGAGAAAATGGGGCTGGATGTCATGTCGGCCGGCGTGGCCCTGGCCTGGGCGGCCGAGGCCACGGAAAAGGGACTGATCTCCGCCAGGGAATCGATCGTACCTTTGGCGTTCGGGGATGCGCCGGCCTTCAAACAGGCCATCGATCACCTTGGCCGGGGCACCAACGACTTCTATCGCCTGCTGGGTCAGGGCACCCTCGCGGCCGCCAGGGAATTCGGCGGAAGCGATTTCGCCTGCGTGCTGGGCCAGGAGATGGCCGGCTATGCCACCGGCGAAGTTTACTATGCGGCCCAGGCGTTAGGCTTTCGCCACTCTCACCTGGACAGCGGCGGCTATGCCTACGACCAGAAGCATGAAGAAAAAGACGCGGACAAAGCCGTTGCCTTTCTGGTCGCCGACGAACAGGAACGCGTCCTGCAGACCTCCATGGTATCCTGCCTGTTTGCCCGTGGGGTATATAAACCGGATCTACTGGCAGCGTGTCTCAGCGCGCTGGGGTATACAACCCTGGCCGGCAACATGGAGGCCATTTCCAGCACCATCCAGAAGAAACGCTGGCAAATCCGCCTGGCCACGGGATTTGATCCCGGTCAGCTGCGCATTCCCAAACGTTTCCACGAACTCACGACCTGGAAAGGAAAGACCGACCCGCAGTATCTCGACGCGCTGCTGGTCGCCTACGCCCGCGAAATTGAAAACCTGGCGAAAGTGGATTCGGGTAAAAGCAAAGCGGACTGACGGCCCATAAATTCACGCAACCACGGTCCGTCTGCGGGGTAAAATATGGGGCACATCGATACAGGGGCACATTTTATAAGGAGGCCCGTCTTTCAATGATGGCTATTGATCCAGCGCCAGTTTGATGCCGAATAACATCATAATCGACCCGGTCAGACCGTCGAGGCTGCGTCGGATTTTCGGGTTCTTCATCCAGATTTTGGCTCGGTCGACGATTGATGCCAGCAGACACTGCCAGATCATGGCAATGGTAAAATGCACCCCGGCCAGAAAGAGGGACTGCTGGAGGGCGGATCGCGCCGGATCGATGAACTGCGGCAGGAATGCCATGTAGAAAACGACCGCCTTGGGATTCAGGACATTCGAGAGGAACCCTTCCAGGAGCGAGCGCCGGACGCTGAAGCGGTACCGTCCGGCGGCCTGGCCATTGAGTTTGAGCGGCTCACCGTTGCGGGCGGCATTGCGCAGGCTGACGATCCCCAGCCATATCAAATAGCCCGCCCCGGCCAGCTTGAGGCCTTTAAACGCCCAGGCCGACTGCAATAAAATTACGGAAATCCCCACGGCCGACACCACGGCATGCACAAACAACCCCGAACAGATGCCCAGACTGCTCAGCGCCCCGTCGCGCCAGCCCCCCCGCGTGGTGTTGCGGATGATCAGCACCGTGTCCACCCCCGGGGTGATGGTCAGCAGCGTAATTGCGACGAGAAAGGTCCAGAATAAAGGATCCATCGGTAAAACTCCCCCTCTAATGTCAGAGCATGATGCCCTTGAAAACCAGACCATAACTCGGGCACCCCAAAACAAGCCATAGCGCATAACAGAGCCACCGACGACACGCAACCGAATTCCGAGGTGTGCTTCCCCTCGCGCAAGGCGTTTGGCCTTTGCTAACCCTCTTGTGACAGTCACAACGCCACAACAGAGCGTGAAATCCCTATTGCGCATTCGCGCCCAAAGTGAGAAAACAGATTGTCACTTTGAATCGCCGGCCGCCAACCAGGCCGCCTTAAAAAACGCCGCCGCAGACAGCAAAATTCTTGACGAGGAACACACTACCCATGGGAGACCCCAACAAAGGGCTTTATCTGGTGCCGCGGGATTATTGTGGACGAATCCTGCACGGGTATTACAGTATCGAACTCAAACGCCGCTTGGTGGAATGCATCGACAGCTACAAGGCCATCGAGGAAATCGGTAGCAGCGGCATTTTTTATATCTCCGCCTGGCAAAGCCAGGAAAAACAAATCTGGTATGAATACACCAGCCAGTCCTTCCTGGATTTACTGGGTTGCGAACCCTCCGAGGTGGCGGACGTCTTCCGCAACGGTGTGACGGACCGACGGATCTACAAAACCCTCGACATGGATGCCGGTGTTTACAAGGAAGTCAAAAGCCGGGCGGAACTTGAAGAATCCTGGGAGCAGTTAAGGGAAGAGGTTAAGAAAACCGGCGCGATCGAGGCCGTCTACAAGATTATCACCCGGGACGGCCGCGTTATCTGGGTCAAAGATCAGGCCAATATCGAATTCCATTTCCGGGATCGTATCAACCTGTCCCTGGGGCTCCTGACCGTTGTTTCCAAAGAGATGGAAGCCGAAGACGAATTAAAGAAACACCACGACCACCTGGAGTCCATGGTCCTCAAGCGCACGTCCGAACTGATGCTGGTGAACAAGCAGCTCAAACAGGAAATCGTGGAGCGCAAGCTGGCCGAATACAAGCTCAAACAAAGCAACAATCAGCTGGAAAACAACCTGGACGAAATGGTCCGGGCCATGTCGCTGACCGTTGAAGAACGCGACCCGTATACGGCCGGTCACCAGCGGCGGGCAACGGAGCTAGCAGTGGCGCTGGCCCGGGAAATGGGGCTTTCGGCCCACCAGTGCAAGGGCCTGCGCATGGCGGGCCTGATCCACGACATGGGCAAGATCGCCATCCCGGCCGAGATTCTAAGCAAACCCGGTGGCCTCAACAATGTCGAATTCCAGTTGATTAAGCGCCACCCCCAGGTAGGCTACGATATTTTAAAGCAGTTCGATTTTCCCGGGGCGGTGGATCAGATTGTGTTGCAGCACCATGAGCGGCTCAACGGATCCGGATATCCCCAGGGGCTGGCGGGAGACAATATCCTGCTCGAAGCCCGTATCCTGTGCATCGCGGATGTGGTGGAGACCATTGATTCTCACCGGCCCTACCGGCCGGGACGGGGCCTCGAGGTGGCCCTGGAAGAAATCCGTAAAAACCGCGGCCTGCTCTACGATCCCCACGGCGTCGACGCCTGTCTGCATCTCTTCAAATCAAAAAACTTCCAGTATTCCTGATTATCTGTGGATCAATCGGCGAACAACTGACTGGCGCAATTTGCCACCCTAACGTGCGGAGGGAGGAGTTTATATCGTCAGGCCCTCATGGTGACATCGACACCACGGTCTGAAGCATCCGTAGGCAAAGCGTGGGCATACTTTGCGGTAATCTCTCGGTTGCCGATCCAGTCCAAGGCGTCTTTTACAGCGGTAAAGAGTTTGAAGTCACGTGGCAGCTTGTTCTCCTCGGCGAAAATGGAAAAGCTGTGAAACAATCGATGGGCCGGGTTGTAGCGGCGGGGGCCTTCTTCATTGGCGATGATGGCGGTTTTACCAGG
>Ga0210074_1000567_pt1 | contig 12808 bp, 12 predicted proteins | sample China_Galinas_Co_FD_184860 | JGI IMG/M metagenome (GOLD analysis project Ga0210074, IMG submission 184860) | Wetland microbial communities from San Francisco Bay, California, USA, that impact long-term carbon sequestration -... | ecosystem: Environmental > Aquatic > Marine > Wetlands ... | reverse complement strand
TCATTTCAATTTTTGTTTTGAATAATTGTCAGGATGAAACAAGTGAAATGCATTACTACAAATTCAAAAAGGAAGGTGAACTTACATTTGTTGATACTCTTGTAAACCCGATTGTAAAAATCGACATTGAAATTGCTGATAACGATTACGAGAGACAACTTGGTTTGATGAATAGGCAAAGTATGGAAGAAATGCAGGGAATGCTTTTTATTTTTTCACAGGAGAGATACCAATCTTTCTGGATGCTAAACACAATGTTTTCGCTGGATATACTTTTTATCAATAGCAATAAAGAAATTGTAACCATTCATAAAAATACCACACCTCTCTCAGAACAAAGTTATCCTTCCAGTGCACCAGCAATGTACGTAGTTGAAGTAAATGCAGGATTTTGTGATGAACATGCAATTAATGTAGGCGATAAAATTTTTTGGATAGGAAGCACACTATCAATTTCCAAATGACAATTCTTAAAATTCAAATAATTCCAAAATCACAATAATAAATTTTCAAGAATAAAATTAGTTTCAGTTTGGAATTAGAGCTTTGAAATTATTTGTTAATCGGTGCTTAAATTTTGGGATTTAAGACTTGCCATAGAGTTTATCTTCAACCAACTCACAAATTATATGAGCAACTGTGATGTGCCCTTCCTGGATGCGCTGTACATTTGAAGAAGGAATAATTACAGGAAGATCGACAAGATTTTTTAACTTACCGCCATTACCGCCTAAAAATCCAACTACTTTCATTTTCTTGTTGTGTGCAGCGTGAGCTGCCTTAATGATATTTGGTGAGTTCCCGCTGGTTGAAATTGCAAGTAACACATCTCCTTTATTACCAAGTCCTTCAACACTCCGTGCGAAAACATTTTCGAAACCTATGTCGTTTCCACCTGCAGTAAGATTTGATGAATCTGTTGTGAGCGCGATTGCAGGTAGTGCTGGTCTCTCGATGTGATGACTTAATCTTATCATCAACTCGGTTGCTATGTGCTGGCAATCAGCCGCACTTCCGCCGTTACCGCAAAGCAGAAGTTTGTTCCCACTTTTATAACTTTCTGAAATCAGATCCACAGCATTTAATATATCATTCTGAAGATTATCCCTAATCTTCATCTTGGTTTCAGAACTTTCATTTAACGAATCAGCTATAAATTTTATTGCGTCCATTTTAACTTCACTTTAAAAATTAGATTCCCGCTTTAGCGGGAATGACATTTACTAGATTACTTATTTATTAAACCTCAACGGGTAGCTTATAGTGAACTGCACTTGCAAAATCCCTTATCATATCCCAGTTATTTTCATCCTCAAAATAGTTACCTGTCACAATTATGCTCGCTCCATTGTTAACTTTTTTTCTTGCGGCTTGCGGAGTACGGATTCCCCCACCGACAATTATCGGTATTGAACATTCTGCGGAAACCGCTTTAACCATTTCATCCGGGACTGAATCCTGTGCCCCTGAACCAGCCTCAAGATAAATTAATTTCATTCCAAGATATTCTCCTGCAAGTGATGTTGCAGCTGCAATTTCTGGTTTGTTTCTTGGGACTGGAAGACTTCCACTCATGTAAACTGCTGTGGTTGTTTTTCCTGATTCAACCAAAATGTAACCGGTTGATATTGGTTCAATCTTAGCTCTCTTTATCAATGGTGATGCGGAAACATGTTTCCCAATTAAATGTTCTGGGTTTCGTCCACTAATCACCGACAAAAATAGTATTGCGTCGGCAGAAGATGCAATCTGGTTAATACTTCCGGGGAAAATAATCAGAGGAAGAGAAGTTTCGACTCTAACATTCTCAATGAATGAATCAAGATCACCACTCATCATCAGGCTGCCGCCAATCAGGAAGCCATCTACTCCAGATTTTTCACAATGTCGAATAAATGGAGCAATTTTTGAATGCGATAATTTATCGGGATCCAAAAGGATTAAATAGGCAGCTCCTTTTGTCTTAATCGTGTTCAGCAGGTGGTTGTAGATTTTCATAAATAGTAATGTTCCCGATTTAAATCGGGTTGAAATATAAAAAAATTGAGTTTTATTAGAAAGAAAAAGAATAAAATCACTAAATAATAATCTATCACATTAGTTCAAATAAGAATTCAGAAACTCATATTTTTACAACGCAGATGAAAATTTTTCCTGATATAAAATATAAATTATTACCATTAGCCTGATTTATGAGTAAAATCATAGCAATTACAAACCGTAGAGGTAAGGCTGGTAAATCAACCTCAGCAGTTAATTTAGCGATTGCTTTTGCCCATTCAGGGAAAAAAACTCTACTTGCTGATTTAGATTCTGCGGGCTCATGTGCTCGTGCGTTTGGATTTACCACAAGGAAAACGAACAATGATATTTTTAATAGTTCAAAACCTGAGGTTTCTTTTAAAAAAGCTATTTCAAAGACCGGGATTAAAAATCTCGAGCTAATTTACATAAAAAGCTTGCCGTATCTTGATGAACATAAAGCAGGTGGAATAACCGCCAATGAACATATACTTAAAAGTACACTAAAGCCTGTGGCAGCGGGATATGATTTTGTCATAATGGATTGCCCACCTTACAACGCAGGAACTATAAATGCCTGTCTCATAGTTGCAGATAGCGTTATAATTCCTGTAGCTACAGGAAATTTTTCTACGGCTGCGGTAAGAAGTGTTCTGGCTCAGATAGATGAAATCAGAAAAAATTATAATCCCGATTTGATTGTTGATGGAATATTGATGACAAATTATGAATTTAACAATGAAATCTCATTTAATTTAAAGAAGGAATTATTTAAAGAATATCCGAAACTTATATTCAATACTTCTATCCCAAAAAGCCCAGCGGTTAGCGAAGCAGCAGATAAGAACGAACCATTGTTAACTTATAAATCTGAGGACCGTGCCGCTAAGGCTTATATTAAAGTAGCGGATGAATTATTTGAAAGAAAAAATTTATTTAACTCCAAAAGAAAGAATTTGTGAAGACAAAAATTACAGTTTATGAAAAACCCACCTGCACTACCTGCCGAAAAGTTGCCAACGCTTTAATAGAAAATGGAATTGATTTTGAAAAAGTGAACTACTACGTTGAGCCCTTCTCAAAAGCCAAACTCCAATCATTGTTAAAAAAGATGAAAATGAAACCTTCGGAAATTCTGAGAAAGAATGAGAAGGTTTACAAAGATTTGAAGTTCAAGGAGAAGAATTACTCAGAGAAGCAAATATTAGATTTAATGATAAAATATCCGGATCTTGTTCAACGCCCAATTGTTAAGAAGGGCGCGAAAGCTATTCTCGCCCGTCCGCCCGAAAAAATTTCTGAACTTTTTTAATTATTTATAATAGTAATAAACAGTTTTAAAACCGTCCCCCCTCTTTCTCTTTGTAAAAAGAGTCCGAGTTTTACGGGGGACGTTAGGGTGAGGGACTTAATTTTAACAATACTTTCTGAATGTTGCAAATTAATTATGATTTACGGTCTAACTATTACACTCATCAAATTGATTAAAATATTTTCTCAATAAAGTTATTTTTAACTTTTTTATCTTTACGAATACAATAATTGAGTTTGAGATGATTAATAAAGAACTTCTGGACATATTATGCTGTCCTGAGACCAAAGCAGATCTGGTCCTTGATGGAGACACTCTTGTATCAACTGATAAGAAGACAAGACGCCGCTACCAGATAGTAGATGATATACCTGTAATGCTGATTGACGAGTCTGAGCAACTTTCAGTAGATGAATGGCGGGAAATAATGAAACGACATGGCAAGGCAACGGATTAGTTTGATATCTACATTTTCTTCTTCCAATTCATTCTCTTCATCAACTAACAATCTTTTTATTTATATTTTCTGAAAAGTATTTCAGATTTTTTTTAGGTAAGAACATATGGATCCAATAAACATAATTATTCTTCTTAATGTAGTCGGAACATTTGGTGCAAATGTAACCGGAGCTAAACGCGGTCTCAAGTCGTCTGTAAGTGAAATTAGAGAAAAACCAAAAACCTTTTTACAGAAATTTCCCCCATTTGTTTCTGCTATATCACTAATAGCTCTAGTATTTGCTGTGTTTCAGATAGGCACTCTTGATTATATAGCCGAGCCTAATATAATTCGTTACATTGGTCTTATCGTTTACCTTATATTTTCGTGGATACAGGTTTGGTCATTTAAATCATTGGGTGATAATTATTCACAAGATATTATGATAAAAAAGAATCACGAATTGGTCATGAAGGGACCGTTTAAAATAATTCGTCATCCGCAGTATATGTGTCAGATTCTGCTTGATTTGGGAGCTGCAGCGGCAACACTGAGTTACATTGTGGGTATTCTTGCTCTAATTGAAATTCCAATTTATATAATGAGAGCTTCTGCTGAAGATAAGCTGCTGAGTAAATATTTTTCTGAGAGATTTTCTGAATACAAAAAGAAAAGTGGTTTTATGTTTCCTTTCATTGGATAGGCATAGCTTCTCAATGAAAAAACTTTATTTTATTGGATTATTACTAATTTTAAACGCCGGTGGTTTTGCTCAACATTCTGAAAACCTTTTTATAATTACTGATAAAGGAACTAAATCGGTTTCTGCCTGGCAGAGGGAGGGTATAATCTATGTGCCCCTTTCGGAATTCGCAGAATCTTTATCAATAAATTATTATGAGAACCCTTCCACCGGTAAAGTAGAGCTTAAATCAAATTACTTTCTACTTAAAACCACCCCCAGAAATCCTTACATAATTGTAACTCCACGGTCAACCGGTATTCCGAAAGTATATCAACTGCCAACCTCAACTTATTTGAGAAACGATGAAACATTAATTCCGATTCAATTTGCAACTGACGCTCTTGAAATTATTCTTGAATACGAATTAAAATTTGAAGTGCCCAATAAGCTTATATTCGGGAAGAAAATTTCTTCACCGCTCGCTGATAAGGATTGGATGTATGACATTCCGGATTTACCACCAACAACAGGTTATGATATTACGGGAATTTCAATAACAGAAAAAGTAAATGGAACTCTTATTAGAGTTCATTCTAAAAAAAGAATTCCTTCTTATTATTCGTCTCTGGATAATGATGAGTTAACAATAATTTTCAGAAAAGTAAATGCTGACATCAATAAAACCAATCGGGATCAAATAAGTAGTCTTATCCAGGAAATTGATACAAGGAATGTTGGAACTGACGTTGAATTCAAATTAAAAATCGGAAGTAACTTTTCAACCAGTGAAGTGATGAATGTTCCTGAGAGCAATGATGTAATCATTACGATTCATAATAAAGTTTTCAGTAAGAGTGATCAGAATAAAAAAAATATGGAGAAGTGGGAATTTGATGTTGTTGTAATTGATGCGGGGCATGGAGGAAAAGACCCAGGGGCAATTGGTATTGATAACGTAAAAGAAAAGGATATTACACTGGGGATTGCATTGAAGCTTGGAAATATCATAAAAAAAGAAATGCCTGATGTTAAAGTAGTTTATACAAGAAGTAACGATACGTTTATTGATCTTTACAAACGTGGAAAAATTGCAAACGAAAATAGCGGAAAGCTGTTCATATCAATTCACTGTAACTCGACCAAGAAAAAACCTTCCGATGCAAGTGGTACAGAAGTTTATCTTCTGAGACCGGGCAGAACAGAAGAAGCAATTGACATTGCTGAAACAGAGAACAGCGTGATCAAGTATGAAGATAATCCACAGAGGTATGAAAAATTGACGGATGAAAATTTTATACTTGTAAGCATGGCTCATTCTGCATATATGAAATACTCAGAAAAATTTGCGGAGTTATTGCACAAGGATTTTGACTTAAATCTGAAAATGAAATCACGTGGTGTTAAACAAGCTGGTTTTTATGTTTTGGTTGGAGCCTCGATGCCAAGTGTTTTGGTCGAAACGGGATTCATATCAAATAAAAATGATGCAAAATATCTCAAGTCAACTTCGGGACAAAAACAGGTTGCAGAATCTATATTCAGTGCGATAAAGACATATCGTAAATTTTACGAAGATGCGATGGAAGCTGAGCTTTAGTTTTTACTCCATTTTCTTCAATATTTGAAGGAATAAAATGTGATATTGATCATAAAGTTGGTGAAACCTTTGTGGTTTTCCAATCATCCTATTAAAACAAATATTATGAACAAATATAGGTTTCTTGAAAGAATGAAAAATCTAGTTGAAGGAAATGATTTTAATTTTGAGCAGGAAGTGTTAAAATCTGATACGCCGGTTTTAGTTGATTTCTGGGCACCTTGGTGTGGTCCTTGCAGAATGATTGCTCCGGTTGTTGAGCAAATTGCAAATGAATACGAAGGCAAACTTAAAGTTGTTAAACTAAATACAGATGAAAATCAGAATACTGCAATGATGTACGGAATAAGAAGTATTCCAACTCTCGGAATCTTTAAAGACGGACAGGTAGTCGATGCGGTTATCGGTGCAGTTCCAAAACAACATATCGAAGAAAAAATAAAACCTTACCTGATTACCATTAATTAAAAAAATGGCGGGCTAGACCCGCCATTTTAATTTCTATTTTTCGCTCAACGTTATATCTCCGCCTGATGTATGTGCAACCACTATCTCTCCTCCCCCATTCATATCACCAACTAAACTGGTTTCATAAGATTTGGTAATATTGTTCAAACTAAGTGAACAAGATACATCACCACCTGATGTTGAAAGATCTAATGAAGCTTTTAAATCAACCGGCAGTTTAATCTCAATGTCTCCACCTGATGTTGAAAGATCGATTCCCATATTTTTGCCACTGTATTCAAGATCTATATCACCGCCAGATGTTTCAGCTTCGATCACAGCATCCTTACAAAAAAGAAAAATGTCTCCACCAGAAGTTGAAATATTTAAATTTCCCGAAAATTTGTCTGCCCACACATCACCACCTGAAGTATTTAATTGAACTACTCCATTAATTCCTCCGCATTTTATATCGCCGCCTGCAGTATTAACATCTAAGTTGAATTTTGCCGGAACTTGTATCTCAACATCCACATTTATGTTGCTGAACCATGAAGAAACTGAAGCCTTTTTTCTACCTATTACTTCTATTAAATCATTATCACCTTTAACATCAAAATCCATTTTCTCATAAGCATTTTCATTTCCATAAATTTTTACCGAGACTTCTGACTTATCCCAGTATGTTACAGTCACGTCTCCCGAAGTCAAATCAACCATAAGATTCTTGCCTTCTGAAATATTGAATGACTTCTCTTTAATTAACTGAAGGTCGTCATCCACGTGAACGTGCATACTTCCGCAAGCTGTAAAAGTTAGCGCAGTTGAAATCAATAATGTGGTTGTTAACTGCTTAAAAAAAATTCGATTAATTGACATATTTTTTCTCCTGTTTTATATATTTGACTCGATTTTCAGATAAATGGTTACTGCATCACCAAAATTAGTATTACAAATTCTTTGTTTAGAATTTATAGTGATTAACGGCATTAATTTAGTGTTGAAGGTTGAATTACTTTAACTTTATTTTAATGTTAATTATAAATTTCTGGCCCTAAATAGCGAGGTAGATTTTGAAAAAACATATCCAAATAATTCTGATAATTACTTTTACACTAACAAGCTACTTAATGTTTTCATCCTTTCTGAGCGATAAAAACACCCGGATTGAATCTGAGAAAGTTCCGGGAGCTTATGAGGCATTAAAATTCTGGAGTTCAGTAAGAGCTTATCCTAACAATGATATTTCTTCGGATGCATTTTTCAATGCTTATCAACAAATGAAACATCTTAAGATAAACAAAGCATTGAAAACCAAAAGTAATAACCAATGGCAGGCGATAGGACCACATAACACAGCAGGAAGGACGATAGCGCTTGCATTCAATCCACAAAACCCAAACACTATTTATGCTGGATCAGCAAGCGGTGGATTATGGAGAAGTTATTCAGGAGGTGTCGGTATTGAGGCGTGGCATTATGTTTCAACTGATATTCCGGTTCTAGGGGTAAGTTCAATTACGTTTGCTCCAAATGATTCAAACACAATTTATATCGGAACAGGGGAAGTTTATAATTACAATGGTGCTGGTGTTGGTTCAGCATACAGACATCTACGAGGCACTTATGGAATAGGAATTTTAAAATCAACAGACGGTGGTCAATCCTGGGAGAAAAGTTTAGACTGGACTTATAATTCACAAAGAGGAGTTTGGTCGGTTAAAATTAATCCCTTAAACCCAAATTCCGTATTTACCAATACAACTGAAGGAGTTTACAGATCATATGATGCCGGAGTAAGCTGGCAACAAGTCAATACAGTTATAATGGGAACGGATCTCGAAATTAATCCTGTGGATACAAACATAATTATATCGTCTCACGGAAATTTTGCAAGCACAGGATTTGGAATTTATCGCTCTTCTGATGGTGGAAATTCATGGGACCATATTACTACAGGTCTTCCGAGTTATTATGAAGGAAAAATTCTACTCGATATTTACAATGATGATCCAAATATTGTATATGCAAGTATTGGCGATGGATTTGATGTTGGAGGTGGTGCAAGCTGGCTCTGCAAATCGACTGACGCAGGATTAAGTTGGACAATTGTGAATCAAACAAATTATTCCAAGCATCAGGGTTGGTTCTCGCATGATGTTGCGATAGATCAATCTAATCCTGATCGACTTATTGTAATCGGAATTGAGATTTGGAAATCAACTAATGGTGGGGCAACTATAACACAAAAATCATCAGGTGGAGTTCAACTGGGAAGACCAGCAATTGGTGACCCTAATGAAGGTGGACCAGGGTATGTTCATTCAGATGCACACGTAGTAATTCAACACCCCACAGATATGAATACTTACTACGTTGGAACTGATGGTGGTGTATTCCGAACCACGGATTTTGGCGAAACTTTCGAATCTCGCAACGGAAGTTTTCAAACAGTACAATTTTATAATGGCACATCAAGCTCACAAACAGATTCTCTCTTTACGATTGGTGGTTTACAAGACAACAGCACCGTAATTTATGATGGAGATCTTGCCTGGATTAGAAATATTGGCGGCGATGGCAGCTGGACATCTACAGATCCATTTAACGATAATAATGTTTATGCTTCGTGGCAGTATTTAAATATGCAGCGATCCACGAACGGTGGAAATAATTTCACAACTATAACACCTCCAAATAGCAACAATACTGCTTTCATCGCTCCGTTCAAATCTTTCTTTGCAAACAGTTCAATCATTTATGCAGGGAGAGATAAAATATTTAAATCAACAAATTCAGGGAACAACTGGATAGCGACAAATAATAATAATCCACTGGATGGAAACCCCGCAATAGCAATGGAAATAAGTTATCAGACAAGTGATAAGATTTATGTTGCAACAGCACCGTTTAGTACTACTCAAGGAAATATTTTTAAGACTACAAACGGAGGAACAAACTGGGTTAATATCACAGGAGTTCTTCCTGATCTGTTTCCTTCAGACATTGCGGTTGATCCCTTTGATGATAGCGTTGTCTATGTAACTTTTTATGGATTTGGAAGCGGTCATATTTTTAAGTCTACTGATAGTGGGAACAATTGGACAGACATTAGTGATAACCTACCGGATATCCCTGCACCAGCAGTTATTGTTGATCCAAACAATATCAATCACGTTTACGTCGGTACTGACATTGGTGTCTTTGTTTCAACTAATGCCGGAGGTAATTGGCAGGATTTCAACGAAGGTCTGCCCGATGCAGTTCAGGCAATGGATTTAAATTACACAGCTGCTAATAATGTGATCAGAGTCATGACACACGGCAATGGCGCTTATGAAAGAAAATTTATTAGTCAAATAATTTCTCACTCTGAAGATGGACAAAATAGTATTTCAGATTTTAAACTTGAACAAAACTATCCCAACCCGTTTAATCCGACCACTAATGTCGAATTTCAAATTGCTGATCGTGGATTTGTAAGTCTGAAAGTTTACGACGTATTGGGAAATGAGGTTACAACCCTTATTAACAATGAGTTGTCTTCCGGAATTCACAAAGTAGAATTCAATGGAACTGGTCTACCGAGTGGAACATATTTCTATCGTTTGGAAACCGACATTTATTTGGAAACAAAGAAAATGGTATTATTAAAATAGCAATGGATTGAAATGGAGTAAGAGCATGAAATTACTGATAACATTACTTTTTTTTATTAATTATTTTCTCGCTGCACAGCAATTTTATCAGGGTCCCGCTTCAGGATCTGTAGCTTCAGGAATAACAAAAAGTACAGATAGCTTTACGAATATTAGATTAGTAACAACCCCCTTTCTACCCAGACAAGGAAAAAAGTCTGAATCTGAAGTTAATTTTATGCTTGATATGCAATTTGCCAAGCCAAACAATTATTCAAATAATGACTCTTATAATAGAGCTAACTGCGATGAGAGTAATAATATTTCAACTGAACTTAATTTTGAAGGACCAAGCTTTCCTAGCTGCTGGGTGCCAGACTGCAATGTTGTTTCTGGACCGCAAGATGTTTTGATTGCAATTAATACAATGTTCTGGATTACAGATCGCAATGGAAATTTACTAAAACAAATTAATACAAATAGCTGGTTTACAGAATTTATTGATTCCGGACTCGTATTTGATCCCAAATGCAGTTACGATTCACTTTCGAACAGGTTCATTATGACCTATTTATATTTTCACCGTAACAGTCAGACATCATTAGCATTATTATGTGTATCAGATGATTCAACCGCAGAAGGAAGTTGGAATATTTGGTCACTTCCCGCAGATCTTAATGGAATGACACAAGAAAATTTATGGGCTGATTTTCCTTCTTTAACTGTTACAGAGGATGCAATCTATTATGCATATGAGATGTTATTCTACAATGTCGTCAACCAAAAATATGATAAACTTAGAGTGATTAAAAAAGAAGATGTTTTGAATATATCACCTGGAATTATTAATTATGTGGACTATTGGGATTTCAGAAAGCCAACAAACCCATCTCAATCGATATTGTTTTTACGACTAACTCATGACCTTGATCATTCGGAATATATGTATATGATTAGCAGGGATCCTGCCCAATTTACCAGTAACGATATTTTCGTTTACAAAATGAAAGATCTTCTATCGATAAATCATCAGATTGAAGTATTTAACGTGGAAACATCCTATTTTTCCTTGCCACCACACATGGTACAAAAAGATGGAGGTAAACCCATGCAACTGTTCGGGATACTTTACCACGAAGGAGTTTTACGACATGGTAAAATTTATTTATCTCACGCAGTTTCTAGCCAATCTTCTCAGTTTAGTGATATTCATTATGTTGAAATTAGTGTTGATTCTATGGAGATGGTTAAAGAGTTGTTTGTAGGAAATCCTGGTCTCTCTTACGGTTTTTCAGACCTTATGGTAGATGCCAATGGAAATGTAATTATGGTTTATAATAGAAGTGGTACTGATGAATATCCTGGTGCATATTTTTCAGTTATGCCAACAGGTTCTAATAATTTTATTAATGACATTACGTTAGCAGAGGGACAGGGTAATTTGAATCAATTTTGTACTAACGGCAACAGCGAATTTCTAAGATTCGGAGACTACTCAGATATTTCATTTGATGCACTCGATAAAAATAACGTTTGGTTAATGAGCGAATACATCAGTTCTGATAACAGGTGGAAAACAAGAATTGCCAAAATATCCATTGATGAGATTTTAAGTAATGTAGATGATAGTGAATTAATTTTAGATTTTTATTTGTCGCAAAATTATCCCAATCCCTTTAATCCAACTACTAATTTCGAATTTCAAATTGCTGATCAAGGATTTGTAAGTTTAGTAATTTACGACCTATTAGGAAACGAGATTACTACATTAATTAACAAAGAATTACCTTCAGGGATTCATAAAGTGGAATTCGATGGAACCGGGTTACCTAGCGGAACATATTTTTATCGTTTAGAAACCGACAATCATTTGGAAGCAAAGAAAATGATATTACTGAGGTGATAATCATTTTAAAATCAACAATTTATTTTGGCGATCACATTGATCGTCTTTTTATTTAACTTTTAAAAAGTATTCACTAATTATTTTAAGCTATGAGTAATCAAAATTTTATTCCGTTAAGTAATTACAAAGAATATCCTGCTGATGAAATGCTAAAAAGATCACAAGCATTTTATGAGGATGTAAAAAAAAGAAGAACGGTAAGAGATTTTTCAGATAAACCTGTTCCAAAGGAAATAATTGAGAACTGTATTAAGTCAGCAGGGACAGCACCGAACGGAGCAAATCTGCAGCCATGGCATTTTGTCATCATTTCGAATCCTGAAATAAAAAAGAAGATCAGGATTGCTGCTGAAGAAGAAGAAAAAGAGTTTTACACCAAACGCGCACCAAAAGAATGGCTGGAAGTCCTTGAACCACTCGGCACAGATGAACAAAAACCTTTTCTGGAGACTGCTCCATATCTGATTGCAATCTTTTCAAAAAGTTATGATTTATTGCCGGATGGAAGACAGGTTAAACAGTATTACTCTCTCGAATCAACCGGAATTGCAACAGGAATTCTTATAACTGCAATTCACAACGCAGGGTTGGTTTCACTTACTCACACACCAAGCCCGATGAATTTCCTAAATGAAATTTTGAACAGGCCAAAAAACGAAAGACCATTTCTTTTGCTTGTTGTTGGTTATCCGTCTATTGATGCCAAAGTGCCGGATATAAAAAAGAAAAGCCTGCAAGAAATTGCAAGCTTTATATAAAGTT
>Ga0210074_1000566_pt1 | contig 12809 bp, 10 predicted proteins | sample China_Galinas_Co_FD_184860 | JGI IMG/M metagenome (GOLD analysis project Ga0210074, IMG submission 184860) | Wetland microbial communities from San Francisco Bay, California, USA, that impact long-term carbon sequestration -... | ecosystem: Environmental > Aquatic > Marine > Wetlands ... | reverse complement strand
AACGACCTCGCGGCGTTCCGCGCCGCCCGCGCCATCGGCCAACGAGTCACGTAACTCTATGGCCCGTATACAAAACGAGTCGATGCGGTTCTTCCGATAACGATTGTAAATGCGGACTCCCGCCACCGTCGCGCTGGCAAGCGCGAGAATCAGCGTCACGATGACTTCGGCAACGCCGGAATAGCGCTCGTAAACTGTCGGTGCTTCCCGATTCAGGTAATCAAGCGTGCCACCATGCAGCTTGAACGACGCGTTGCCGACATCGAAGTCTTCGGAGAGATCGAAGAATATTCCCGGCCAGGTCGCGGCCAGGGTCGGCTTCAGGCGGAGCACTTCGGCAATGAAATCGTAAACGACCGAACTCGGCAGGTCGTGCCTCGCAACCAGCAGCCGGTCGACGGCCACGGTCACGACAGCCTCCGGCGTTGCCTCGCCGTAGATGCCCGCCGGAATGATGAACGGCCGCAAAGTCGGGTTCAGGAGGATTGCGGCATCCACCTTGCTGCCGGTGCCGATCTCGCTCGGCCGGGCCATTGAGTACAGCCGGTAGCCATTGAGCTCCTCCATCTCTTCGGTCGAGATCGGTGCAAATACAATAATGACGTCCGGTACCTCTGCCGGATCGTCGACGAAAACATAGGAACTCCGGTCGACCCCGAGGCGCGTGACCAGTTGCTCGAAAATCAGCCGCGACGAGGAGCCCTCAAGTCCTGCGAAGACCGTTGCATCGCGGAGCAAGGCCTGGGGCGACGCCGTGTCGCGACCGGCCCGATACGCGATGTGCAGAACGGCCGGATACAGCGGCATCAGCGTTTCAACGCTATTCCGGAACGGCAGGTTGTTACTGACCAGGGCAATATCCACACGACCCGCTTCGATCGAATCGAGCGCAGCCTCTTCCGAATACCGGTCGATTGTCATCTCGGCCCGGATCGCCGAACTCTCGCCGAGCCGCTCGGCGAGTCCGGTCATGATTTCAGCGCTGATTGGCTCCGCTGGCGTCGCCAGCAGCAATTCATGCTGTCGCTGTCCACAGCCAGCGAGCATGGATGCTGCGAGCAACAACCCGGCAAGGCACATGCCCGATCGGGAGATTGCAGCAGATGCGGTGATGTTTTCGATACTCATCTCGTCGATGCAGCCCCTTTTTGTTTCGAGTATCTTAGCCCCTTCCACTGTCCAAGACCCGGGGTCCTTCAAGGCCCAATGCCGTGCCCGGGGCAATACCACACTATTTCAGAGGCCAGAAGTCTGATGTCAAGCCATTACAATTTCTGTCGAGCAGTATTGTTTCTTCTTTGCGGCCTGTTGTCAGCTGCCGCTCACGCCGACGAGAAGACCGATATTGTTGTCCTGAAGAACGGCGACGCGGTGACAGGCGAAATCAAGAGCCTCGAATTCGGTGCGCTGACCTATAGCACGGACTACATGGGCACGGTCACCATCGACTGGGAAGATATCAGGCGTGTCTACAGCAAACAGAGTCTACAAGTCGAGACTGTTGATGGAACCCGGTACTTCGGATCGATACCGAAATCAGACGAGGAGCACAAGATCGTCGTCGAAACCGCAAGCCAAACGTACGTATTTGCGGCCGAAGAGATCGTGCGCATTACTCCTATTGAAACCGGCCAGCGATTTCTGTCGCGCCTGGATGGTTCGTTCAGCCTCGGCCTGCAGACGCAGAAATCCAGTGAGGTTACGACCTCGAATTTCGCGGGGGACATCAACTATCGAACACTCAAGTACCAGGCCGCCTTGAGCTTCAACTCGTCGGTCACCGATCAGCCTGGCCAGCCAACGTCCGCTCGCCAGGCCGTGAACCTGAATTATCAGCGATTTCGCAAGGCTCGCTGGTTCACGGACTGGTTCTCCGCCTGGGACAGGAATGACGAGCTCGGCATCAATGCCCGTGTTTCGCTGGGCGGCGGTTTCGGACGGTATTTTGTGCAGACGAACAAAAACCAGTTGAGTTGGGGTGTCGGTCTGCAGGCCTCCCGTACCTCTTACATCGGCGAGGACGAGACCGATAATGCCGCTGAGGGCAGACTTCAGCTCAGGTATCAGCGGCGCAAATTGACGCCCGATACATCGATCCTGGTTACCGCAACTGTGTTTCCACTGCTGGAGGACCTGACGCAGTTCCGTGCCGAATCCGACATCAGCCTGATGCGCGAGATCATCAATGACCTCTATCTGAACCTCGGTATCGGCTATTCCTATACCAGCTACCCGCCGACCGGTGCTGCCAATTCGGACTATGCCATTACAACCTCTATCGGCTACTCGTTCTAGTCGCACCAGCGTAAACTCAACCGTTAGGGCCAGCCTCGATGCAACGCCCGCCAAACCGCAGCGAGATTAAAGGAGTCAGCATGTATTTCAGGAAAGCAGTGGTTCTTGCCGGCCTGGCCATTATCACCGCCGGTTGCTCAAGCACGCCGCCCCAGTTCCAGAGCGGGCCCGAGGCGGAAGTCACCTTCGATGGGCTGACTCGTGTCGACAACACGAGAATGAACACGGTCTGGGCACGCAAAGATATCGACCTCTCGAGCTATACCAAGGTCAGGTTCGAGAGTGTCAATGTCGAATACCGGCCGGCAAAAGGCCCGTATAGCGGGCGCGCAGGGACGGCATCGACCTGGTCGAGGTCGCAAAACACGTTCCCGCTGGATGACGCCTCCAAGAAACTGGTTGCCGACACGATCTTTTCCGCGTTCCAGGAAGAGCTCGCAAAGAGTGACAAGTACACGATGATCGACATCGAGGGCCCCGACGTTCTCACCGTTCGAGCCAGCTTACTGGACGTGGTGTCGCGCGTGCCGCCGGAATCCATTGGCCGCGGCTCGGTCTATCTTGAAAGCGTCGGCGAGGCCACACTGGTACTCGAACTGTACGACTCCGAGAGCAATGCCATCCTCGCCAGGTCGGTCGACAGGCGGGCCGCAGAGCGCGCTGGCGGCGCGATGATGAACTCCAACCCGGTCAGCAACAAGGCAGAAGTGGCGCGACTCGGACGCGCATGGGGCGCGATGCTGCGCAGTGGCCTGGAATCCCTGATTGCACCGCAATAGTCGATTGGGCAAAGGAAGGATATGAAAATTAAAGCTATCGGGGTGCTGCTGGCATTTGTTTCGACCGCCTTTGCGCAGGTCGAGGAAATCTCGTGGCCGCAGGAACTCGTTGCCGACAACGGTGCCGTCGTCCTTGTTTACCAGCCGCAGATCGAGGAATTCTCGACCAACAGCCTCGAAGGCCGCGCGGCGGTCTCGGTAAAATCCGCGTCGTCGGGGGGCGCACCGGTATTCGGTGCAATCTGGTTCAAGGCGAAGATCGACACGGACCGGGACACCCGTACCGCTGTGCTACGGGATGTCGAGGTCTCCGACGTCCGCTTCGCCGACGCAGAAGACGCGCAGAAGCAGCGGCTGGCCGACTTTATCGGCGAGCGGATATCGGGTTCTCGCTTCACAATATCGGTCGATGCATTGCTCGAAGACCTCGAAGGAAGCGTCGATCCCTCCACCACGCCGGAACTGAACAGCGATCCGCCGATCATCATGTTGTCGACCAAACCGGCGATTCTCATTTCGATCGACGGCGACCCGGTTTTCCGCGATATCGAGGGTTCCCGCTACGAGCACGTGATCAACACGCCGTTCCTGATCGCGCGCGGGGGCACGGACCTGTATCTCTACATCGGCAGCAATGCCTGGTACCACGCACAGGCCGTCGAAGGGCCGTGGTCACCGCTTACCAACGTGCCGGATGATGTCGCGCAACTCGTCGAACCGGCCGACGACGATGCGACGCTCAAGGACATCGACATCATCATCGCGACCGAGCCGACCGAGCTCATCGTATCGGCAGGTCCGCCATCCTGGTCCCCGGTCGAGGGCATGGACCTCTTGTACATGGACAACACCGACAGCGACGTCTTCATGGAGTTGTCGACGCAGCGATACTACGTGCTGTTGTCGGGGCGCTGGTACAAGGGCGAAGGTATCGAGGGCGACCTGAACTGGACCCACGTACCCAACGACGCGCTGCCCGTACCGTTCACCGACATCCCGGAAGATTCGGTGAACGCAGCAGTCCTCAGCCAGGTCGCCGGCACGCCGCAGGCGCGCGCGGCCGTTCTCGACAACACGATTCCGCAAACCGCTGCCGTAAAACGCGACGACAGCTCCTTCAGTGTCGAGTACGACGGCGGCGCACCCGAGTTTGCACCCATCGAGGAAATCCCTGTCGAATATGCGCAGAACACGTCAGCCGCGGTGTTCCGCTACGGCAACCTGTACTACGCCTGCGACGAAGGCGTCTGGTATGTCGCCAACAGCGCGACCGGCCCGTGGACCGTCGCGACCGAGGTACCTGACGCAATCTATGACATCCCGGCGACCAACCCGCACTATAACGTCACCTATGTGAAGGTCTACGACGTCACACCGCAAGTCGTCTACGTCGGTTATACGCCCGGCTACTATGGCAGCTACTACTACCACGGCTCGATCGTGTACGGCACCGGCTGGTATTACCGCCCGTGGTATGGCCCGTATTACTACCCGCGTTACCCGACCTGGGGTTTTCGCGTCACCTACAACCCTTGGTATGGCTGGGGCTTCGGCGTCACCTGGACCAACGGTCCGTTCCGGTTCACTTTCGCACCAGGCGGCGCATGGTGGGGTGTCGGCGGCTACCGGCCGTATCCGCGTCCGATGCCCTATGGCGCCGGTTTTCACAAGACGAACATCAACGTCAATATCAACAACAATATCAATATCAACAGGGGCAACCAGCTGCAGAACCGGCCCAACCTTTACAACCAGCCACAAAACCAGGACCGCCTCGCGGCCCGGCCGGCAGTACCGACCGATCGCACGGCACGCCCGGTGACCGGCGTACAGAACAACGTACTGACGGATCGTTCGGGGAACGTTTACCAGCGGGAATCGAGCGGCAACTGGCAACAGCGCGACCAGGGCCAGTGGAAGCCGCCGCAGAATCTCGACCGAGCGTCACCGTCGACACGACCGGCGCCATCGCAGCCGACGCCATCGACCCGGGACTTCAACCGGTCCATGCCGACGCAGCCTGCCGTGCGTCCGCAACTCGAGCGTGACTTCAATGCGCGCCAGCAAGGAGCCAGCCGCGCGCAGAGCTTCCAGCGGCAGACGGGCGGGCGACGGCGGCGCTGACGCCGTCCGGTCAGGGGTTCATCGAGGGCAATAATTCGCGGTGCCGTGGCGACGCGGCGGCCAGGAAACGCTTGCGCGCGACACGCAATGCTGCAGCAAGCCGGTGAAACTCGACGGATTGCCCGCGGTTGCCGAACAGGTGTTCGCTCAGTGCGGCGAGTTCCACTGCCAGCGCCTGGTCGCCAAAGTCACGTGCGAATGACGCGGCCGTCATGCCGTGCCGGGTTCGGGCCAGCCATTCGAGTAGCGAGCGGTACACAACGTCCGGTTGCCGGGTGACGAGCGCCTGCTGAAGCTCCCTGAAAGCGTACTTTTCGGACGCATGCCGCTTCTCGGCAGCCTCGCGAACACGCGGCGCGATGGCTCGGACGAGACGAACGACGACGATTGCGGACAGTGCCAGGCTCGCCAGGATTATCGCCGCCACTGGCCACCGGAAACGGGAAGTCGACACGGATTCTGCGGGCGACCCTGCAGCCGGTCCTGCAACGGTGAACAACAGCGCGTCCGTCGTGACCGTTGCCACCGAACCCGACGTCGTGTTCCAGTAGTCGAGCCTGGTTGCCGGGATCGTGAACTCGCCACCGGTCTCGAATACGAGCGTTATCGTTTCGCTGCGCCGCGCGATATCGCCGTCGTCGACCTCGGGCTCATCCGCGTAGGCAGACGCACCGTCAAGCTGCAGCGACGGCGCCAGTGGCGGCAGGAACATCGCGGGCATGCCGTCGAGTTCCGCCGTGTACCTGAGCACCAGCGCGTCGCCTGCCGCCAGGTTGCCGGTATCACCCTGGACATCGAGCGTCAGCGTCAGGCTGTTGCCGGCAATATAGGGATCCAGCGCTTCGGCACCTGCCGGTACGGCACCACGAAACAGGACCTCGGGTACGGCCACCTCGACTCTCACCGCGTCGGCGCCGGGATTCGCGTACCGCAGGACAATCGTTTCACCACCGAAGCGGAACTTCGCGCCAACCATCGGGTACACGTGGTAGCTGCGCACGATGCCGGACCACGACTCATTCCCGACGCGCTCGCGCATCGGGAAGGAGCTGTCCGGCGGCAGCCGCGTGATGGCATTCGGCAGCTCGAAATCGGGGTATACGGGCGGCTGCACGAACCACGTCGGCACGAGCACCGTCACGCGCAGCTCCGCTGACTCACCGACATCGACTTCACCTGGCGTAATCTCGATGCGCACGATGGGCTCCTGTGCGGCGGCGGTGATTGCCGTTGCCAGCAGGACACAGCAATACAACAGCCTCATTGCAGCCCCTCCTGCACGGCTTCGAGCTGAAAACGTGTGCGCAGGAAATCGCGTGTCTCGGTGTTGACGGAGCGCATCCATTTATCGGCAGATTGCTTTTCGATCGTGCTTTCCTGGGTAATCTCGATCTCGACCCCGCGATCTTTTTTATTGTCGAACACATAGTCATCGGCACCCAGTTCCGTTTCGTCGCGGGTATCGGACTGCTCGCGACTTAGCTCGATGTAGTCCAGCGTGTAGGTCGCGAGTGCCAGGTTGTCCTGCGCTTCGACCCAGTCCGGCGCTTCGGCGACCGCCTGTTCGTAGGCAGCAATGGCTTTGCCGTACTCGCGGCCTTTCATCAACGCGTTACCGCGATTGAAAAAGCCCACGGCCGTGGAAATCCGGCCAAACGCGGTTGCCGCCTCCTGGTACAGGCCCGCGTCGTACGCCGCCACCCCTTTCCATGCCGGATCATCGAAACGTTCGAAGGCACCGGGAAAATCGAGATTCTCGTAGAGAAAACGCGCCTGCTGGTCCGGCGTGAGCCAGAGGGATACGAAACCCCCGCGTTCGACGGCCTGCCAGCCAAGGTACGCGGCCGCAATGACTGTCACGCCGAGCAGTTGCACGGCCAGTCCCGGCCAACGTGGACGCCTGTCGCGGCGCGTCACCATTGCATCGTCCACCCACGCCGAAACCACAGCAGCGCCAGCAACATCGCGGGCCACAGCAGCCACCATCCCTGGTCTTGCCAGCGCGCATCGGGATCGTCCGCCTGCTCCAGGTTCGACCGGATGGCATGCTGCAGCTCGCGAATGTCGTCATTGCCGCTGCTCGCGCGCACGACAGCCACGTTTCCTTCGCCCGCGACCCTTCTTAGCACGGCTGTGTCGACACGCGTATCGAGCCTACCTCCACCCGGTGCCATGACAGGACTGCCGTCAGGCAAGAACGCAACGCCGCCCTCATCCGTCCCGACGACCAGTGCCGCGACGGCCGGCGAAGCGTTGTCCGCTGTGTAAGCGGCAAGGGCGGCCACGTCCGCACCGGTGAATCCGTCGTTGACGAACAGCAGCGTTCCGTACGCGGCCTGGTCCCCGAGCAACGATCGTGCCAGCAGCAGGACGGCCGTGGCATCTGCTCCAGGCAGCGGCATGATTGCCGGATCGAGACCTTCGAGGAACGGTTTGATGACGTCCCGGTCAGTCGTCGGAGGCAACACGACGTGTGCAGAGCCCGCATAGGCAATCAACGCAGTGCGCGAACCGGTACGCGCGGCGACGAGGTCGAGCACCTTGAAACGCGCACGGTCGAGACGTGTCGGCTGCAAATCGTTGCTGCGCATCGAGTCCGACACTTCGATGGCGACCACGACCGGCGCAGTCTCGGAAAACCACGGGCTCGCCTGCCGGCTCCAGGTCGGGCCGGCTGCTGCCAGCGCCAGCAGCAGCACGGCGATACTGACTCCGTCGACAGCGCGCCAGCCGCCCCGGTTGTCATGGTTGACTGTCAGGGCTTCGCGCAAGTGCGCCGCGACAAACTCGCCCAGTTGTCCCTTCTGCGCTTCGCGCCGGCGCACCAGCCACCAGGTCAGCACGGTGACGGGCACGACAAGCAACCACGCCGGCCGCAGGAAGTGAAACAGGTCGATCATGTTTTCGCTTCCTGCCTGCGACCGCCGAGCAACAGCAGGAAATAGGCGGCCAGGACGAGGACAGCCGCGCCACCGGCCGGCCAGTGGACCAGCGAGTCCCGCGGGCGCCAGCTCTGCGTACGAACGTCACCGACCGTCGCTGCGTCGATGCGCCGATAGACCGCCTCGAGTGCCGCTTCGTCGTCGGCCTTGTAAAAAGCCCCGCCGGTGCGTGCCGCAATCGTCGCCAGCGTGTCGAAGTCGACCCGGTCCTCGCCACTGGCTTCTTCATCGCCAATACCGATCGTGTAGATGGTGATGCCGTGAAGCTGCGCAATATCGGCAGCGTTTATCGGCGTCATTTCGCTCGCGGTATCGTTGCCGTCGGTCAACAGGATCAGCAGCCGGTCATCCACCTGGCTGGACTCGAATGCGCGGATCGACAACCCGATAGAATCGCCAAGCGCTGTCTTCGGACCTGCCATGCCGACTTCCATCAGTTGCACCAGCGTTACTGCCGTCCGCAGGTCACGCGTAAACGGCAGCTGCACGTAGGCTTTGGAGCCGAAAACGATGAGGCCGATACGATCGCTCTCGCGCTCCGCAACAAACCGGTCGACGACCCGCTGCACGGCCGCGAACCGCGACACGGTCGTGCCGTCGACGCCGGGAAAGTCGTGCTTGTCCATCGAAGCCGACAGGTCGATGGCGAGCATGATGTCGCGAGCCGCCTCGGTGCGCACGATCGGCTCCCCGATCCACTCCGGCTTGGCGAGACCCGCAACCAGCAGCATCCACACCATGGTCGCCACAAGCATCTGCAACCCACGGCGGCGCCGAATGACTGCGCCGCTGCGCGCCTCGCTGCCTGCGGCTGCCGCGATCTCTCTGAAGAACGGTACACGAATCGCGCTGACCTTCTCCCGTTGTGCGGGCAACAGCCACCAGACCAGTAATGGCAGCGGCAGCGCGAGCAGCGCCCACGGATATGCGAACTCAAGCACGATGCACCTTGATCCAGCGTCGTGCGGGCCCAAACAGGGGCGTCACGTCAACCCCCGGTCGGTACGCGGCGACGGCGAGCTGGTCCGCCCACCGGGCCACCAACTTGTCTCCGTTGGTCGAGTCGCACAGGAAGCGAGCCCAGTCCGGGCCGCTTAGCCGCGCTACCTGCCGGCGCGGATAGGCAGAAAGCGCAGTGCGCTTCAGCAAGACCGCGACCGCCTGCGCGGCCCGTTCCGGTCCTTCGGCGCTCTGCGCTTCGATCGAGCGAAGTTCCACGAGCGCGACGCGCCGGTAGCGATTGCGACGCCGGCGTAGCACCAGGTGCCAGACCGACAACAGGACGATTGCCGTGAGCCAGCCCAGCACGACCCACCAGCCCTGCGTCGCCGGCATCCACGACACGGGCGCCGGCAACACGAGCCCATGCATCAGATCGAGCAGCTGCGCGAGATTCAGGCCTTCGTAAGGATTCACCGGATACCCCGCCGCGGTGCGACGTGACCCATCAACCTGCGAATCTGCGGCAAGGTCTCTTCGCCGGCGCTGAGCGGCAGTACCGACAGGTTGGTTGCGTTTTGCCAGTCGACAATCGTCGCCAGCCGCTGTTTAGTGAACGCGCCGATCCGGCTGCGCGTACTGTCGGAACCCAGGTTTACCTGGGTCTGCATGGCACCGTCTCCGATCACTTCCCGCGTACCGGGCGTGATGCGCTCGGACAACGGGTCGTAGACCAGTACCAGGACCAGGTCGTTGTGCGCGGCAATGCCGCTCAGCCGCCGGTGCGTCGTCTCGTCGATGCCGTCGAAGTCACTGAAAACGAGGACCAGGTGATCATGGTGCGCGATGCGCGACACGCTGCCGAGCACCCTGTTCAGGGATCCTTGGCTCGCTGCGACGGTCCTGTCCGCATTCAGCCCGGCGTTCATGGTCACCATCGCATCGAGTAGCGCGAATATTGTCCGCTCGCTGCGCTGCGGCACGAAATCAGCCTGTTGCTCGCCGTCGAACACGATACCGCCGACGCGATCGCCCGACGCGAATATTCGGAATGCTGCAATCGCGGCAGCTTCGGCGGCAGTCACGGATTTCATGTTCAGTCGCGAACCAAAGAACATCGACATTCGCTGGTCGACCACGAGCAATGCCGGCCGGTCGCGTTCCTCGGTAAAAACGCGCACGTGTGGCGAACCGGTGCGTGCGGTTGCCTTCCAGTCGATTGAGCGGATGTCGTCGCCAGGGAGATAGTCGCGCATTTCCTCGAAGTTGAGACCGCGGCCACGCAGGCGCGACGCGTGGCGGCCGTTGAGCACGCTGCCAGACGGCTGCCGCGGCAGGAAACTCAAACCTTTCGCGGCACCGCGCAGGCTCCTGAGGTGTGACAGTGTTACGTGAATGCGAGTGTCGGCGCTCATACCGCTGTCAGGGCAAGGCAACGAGCTCTAGCAATGTGTCCACTACCCGGTCCGCCCGAACGCCTTCGCCCTGCGCCTCGTAGGAGAGCATCAGGCGATGCCGCAGGCAATCGTGCACGATGGCGCGCACGTCTTCCGGGTCCACGTAGTCGCGACGGTGAAGCCACGCGTGGGTGCGCGCACACTTGTCGAGCGCCAGCGATCCTCGCGGACTCGCACCGACATCTATCCACCGCGCCAGGTCCTCAGAGTATTTCTCCGGCGTCCGGGTTGCGTACACGAGATCGGCCATGTAGCGGCTCATCGCGCCTGATACCTGTATACCGGCAATCTCCCGGCGCGCGTCGAACACGGCCTGCTGCGGAATTTTCTCCGCCGTTTCCTGCAGCCGTTCAGCATCGTCACGGTTCGCGGCATTCTCTTCCTCGCGTACCAGTTCGACGATCAGGACTTCGTCTTCGACCGGCGGATACTCGATATTCACGTGCATCAGGAAGCGATCCATTTGCGCTTCGGGCAGTGGATAGGTGCCTTCCTGCTCCACCGGGTTCTGGGTCGCCATGACCAAGAACAGAGGTGGCATCCTGTGTGTCGTCCCCGCTACCGTGACCTGGCGTTCTTCCATCGCCTCGAGCATCGCCGCCTGCACTTTCGCTGGAGCACGGTTGATTTCGTCGCCAAGCACGACGTTGGCGAAAATCGGGCCGGGCTCGAAGCGGAACTCGCCCTTGCCGTCGGACTGGTAGTACACCTCGGTGCCGGTGACGTCAGACGGCAACAGGTCCGGCGTAAACTGGATACGGCTGAAGTCGGCCTCGAGGTTACCGGCCAGCGCCTTGATCGCCCGCGTCTTGGCCAGTCCCGGCAACCCTTCCACGAGCAGGTTGCCATTGGCAAGCAGCCCGATGATCAGGCGCTCGATGACCGCCTCCTGGCCGATGATGGATTCCTGCATGCGCTGCCTGAGCGCCTGTACCTGCTCATAAGCCATGGATCACCTTCAGAAATAAAAGAGGCCACCGGCAACAGGCATGCTGCGGTGGCCCCGTGACGTGCAAATTCGCTATCGACCTCTAGTTAGTGCCGGGGTTCTTCTGCAGGGTCTCCAGTACCTTGTTCAGGTTGAAGCTCGCAGCCTCCTGCCGCGGCGGGAACGCCTTGTAGGTTTCCAGGTGCTGCGCGACGTAGGCGACCGCCGGCAATACCAGGTAAACGCGCTCCAACCGCCACATGTCGTACCCGGACGCTTCGTGATCGGCGCGTTCGAACGGGTCACCACGCAGGTCGAACAGCTTCGGCAGGCGCAATTCGACCATCGGCTCCTGCCAGACGTCGAAGCCATGCGCGCGCTGCTCCAGGAAGACCATCTTCCAGCGGCCGTAACGGAGATTCGCGAGCTGGCCATCGTCGGTCCAGTAGAAGAACTCCTTGCGCGGCCCTTCGTCAACCTCGCCCTTGAAATACGGCAGCAGGTTGTAGCCGTCGAGATGGACCTTGTAGGAACGGTCGTTCGCCTTGTAGCCCGTCAGCAGCTTCTCCTTGATCTCCGGCTCGCCAACAGCGGCCAGGATCGTCGGCAGCATGTCCTCGTGCGAGAAGACGTCGTTGTAGACGCTGCCAGGCTCGATGACACCCGGCCACCGGATCATCGTCGGGACGCGATAGCCACCTTCCCAGTTCGAATTCTTCTCGTTGCGGAACGGCGTCATGCCGCCATCGGGCCAGCTGAAGACTTCGGCGCCGTTGTCGGTCGAATACATGACGATCGTGTTGTCCGCGATCCCGAGTTCGTCCAGTTTGTCGAGCAGCTGCCCGACCATGCCGTCGTGTTCGACCATGCCGTCGGCAAATACGCCGAGCCCGGTGACGCCCTGGGACGAGGGTTTCAGGTGCGTAAAGATATGCATGCGCGTCGAATTCCACCACAGGAAGAAAGGCTTATTCGCCTTCGCCGCGCGCTCCATGAAGTCGAGCGCGCCCGTGGTGACTTCTTCGTCGATGGTTTCCATGCGCTTCTTGGTCAGCGGCCCGGTGTCCTGGATATCACCGTCGGAGCTCGACTTGATGACACCGCGCGGCCCGAACTTCTTCGCAAACTCGGGGTTCGTCGGGTAGTCGGGGCTCTCCGGTTCCTCTTCGGCATTCAGGTGATAGAGGTTACCCAGGAATTCGTCAAAACCGTGGTTGGTCGGCAGGTGCTCGTCGCGGTCGCCGAGGTGGTTCTTGCCGTATTGTGCGGTCATGTAACCGAAGTTCTTCAGGAGGTCCGCAATCGTCGGGTCCTTGACTGAGATGCCTTCGGGCGCACCCGGGAG
>Ga0210074_1000565_pt1 | contig 12812 bp, 13 predicted proteins | sample China_Galinas_Co_FD_184860 | JGI IMG/M metagenome (GOLD analysis project Ga0210074, IMG submission 184860) | Wetland microbial communities from San Francisco Bay, California, USA, that impact long-term carbon sequestration -... | ecosystem: Environmental > Aquatic > Marine > Wetlands ... | reverse complement strand
TCCAGGCAGTGCCGGGTGAGACCCAGCACGAAAGGACTGGCGAGGTTCGAGTCCAGGTAATCATCCGCCAGTGCTTCCAGCAAGCGTCTGGCATCGGACATGGCATCGCGGGTCAGCAGCAGTCGCTGGCATGTCTCTGGCCAGCGTTGTTCCAGCAGCGGAATGACTTCGTGCCGTACAAAGTTACGGTCATGATTCATGCTTTGATTGGATGGGTCTTCTATCCATTCGATGCCGTTGTCGCGCAGGTATTCCTTCAATACGCTGTTCTTGAAGTGCAACAGGGGTCTTTGCAGGAACCCTTCCCCCAGCGGCCGGCTTTCCGGCATGGCGGTCAAGCCTTCAACACCACTGCCGCGCATCAGGTTCAGCAACAGCGTTTCGGCCTGGTCATCAGCATGGTGGGCGGTCAGCAGGCAATCGGCGGGATTGAGCATGGCGGAGATCGCCGCGTAACGCAGGTGACGGGCTTCGGCTTCGAGACCCTTGCCCGAGCGTTTGTCCAGCCTGATGTCGAGACAAGTCAATTCGATGTCCAGCCGTTGGCAGAAACTCATGCAGTGCGCTTGCCAGCGGTCCGCCTGGGGATGGATGCCGTGGTTGACGTGTACGGCTGATAGCGGGGATCCGAGTGCCTCGCGAACGTTTCCCAGGGCGTGAAGCAGCGCGGTTGAGTCGGCCCCGCCGCTATAACCGACGAGATAGGAATTGGCCGCGGGAAATGACCTGAGAACATGCAGCAGGCGCTCCGCAGTGAATGCCAAGGCACGGTTGCTCATTTGCCTGGATGCCGCGTGGACTAATCCTTGAATTCGCCGTAGGAGAGCAGGCGTTGATAACGCTCTTCCAGCAGACTCTCGGTCGTCAGCCTGTCGAGTTCTTCGAGTTGCGCGGCAATGCAGTTGCCCACCTGTGAGGCGACCGTCTCCGGGTCCTTGTGCGCACCGCCCAGCGGTTCCGGGATCACTTCATCGATCAGGCCCAACTGCAAGAGCCTGTCGGAAGTGATGCCGAGTGCGGATGCGGCGTCTTCCGCCAGTCCGGCATCGTTCCACAGAATGGAGGCGCAGCCTTCTGGTGAAATGACCGAGTAAGTGCTGTACTGCAGCATGTTCACGCGGTCGCCCACACCGATCGCCAGCGCGCCGCCGGAGCCGCCTTCGCCGATCACCGTGCAGATGACAGGCACGGGCAGCCTCGACATGTATTTGAGATTGGTGGCGATGGCTTCGGATTGGCCCCGTTCCTCGGCGCCCACGCCCGGATAGGCGCCTGGCGTATCGATAAAAGTGATGACGGGCAAACGGAAGCGTTCCGCCATTTTCATCAGGCGCAAGGCTTTGCGGTAGCCCTCGGGCCGCGCCATGCCGAAATTTCTGAAGACCTTGGCCTTGGTGTCACGCCCCTTCTGCTGGCCGATAATGAGCACCGCACGCCCCCTGAAGCGGGCCAGGCCGCCAACGATCGCGTGGTCATCGGCAAAGGCGCGGTCGCCGTGGAGTTCATGAAACTCGTCAAACAGGTAGTCGATGTAATCGAGCGTGTAGGGCCGCAGTGGATGACGGCTTAGTTGCGAGATCTGCCAGGGCGTCAAGTCCTTGAATATGCTGGTCAGCTTCTGTCGCATCTTGGATTGAAGACGTTGAATCTCTTCATCCAGGTTGATTGCGTTGTCGGAACCGACGTTCCGCAGCTCGTCAATTTTTGCCTGCAGCTCAGCAATGGGCTGTTCGAAATCCAGGTATTTAGAGTTCATGGCAATCTGATTCCAGCAAAGAGTGCGAATTATAAACGCTACAGACAGTTTAGTTTAGCCCGAATATTTCTCAAGTCCGGCGCTGGCGCCAAACCCCCGGGGGTTTCATTGCAGGCCGCCGCCGGGCATAAGCGTCCTGACGTGCGGGATCAAGATGCTGTTCCAGTGTTCGATGGCCCACTCCCACAGTCCGCTCAATGACATGCCCGCGGGTGGCTGCTGGCCGAGAAACTGCAGGGCCTGTCTCACGGCAAAGACCGGTTCCTGGTGTTTGACGGGGTCCGTGCGGCTGCGCTTGCTCAATTTCTTGCCATCGGCGGATACCGCAACCGGCAGGTGCATGTATGAAGGCGTCGGCAAGCCGAGCGCTCTTTGCAGCAAGATCTGCCGGCCGGTGGAGTCGAGAAGATCCGCGCCCCGCACGACCTGCGTAACACCCTGGAAATGGTCATCGACGACCACGGCGAGTTGATAGGCATACAAACCATCCGCCCGCCGGATGACGAAATCGCCGCCAGGATTGGCAAGCTGGCCTGACACCTCGCCCTGCACACGGTCGCCGAAGCTGCAGTTGCCGGCAGCGACACGGAATCTGATGGATCGTGCCTTCCTGCCCGGTGGTATGCCGTTTCTGCAGGTGCCCGGGTAAACACCGGAGGCGGGCAGATCCTTGCGGGAACAGCCACACGGGTAGGCCAGGCCTTTCCGCAGCAACGACTCAATCGTTTCCTGGTAGGCGCTCAGTCGACTGCTCTGATACAACACGGGGCCATCCGGCCGCAGGCCCAGTCTTTCCAGGTCGGCGATGATGCGCCCGGCGCTGCCGGCGACTTCCCTCGGCGGGTCGATGTCTTCAATACGGAGCAACCACTTGCCGCCGGCGCTCCTGGCTTCCAGGTAGCTGCCGACGGCGGACACCAGCGAGCCAAAATGCAGGTCGCCGGTGGGTGACGGTGCGAATCGACCGATCACGGGGATCGGGTTCATAGAGACCTGCCCGCTATTGCCCGACGACCTGCGGCGCCTCGTTGAGAAAATCGCCCGTAACCAGCTTGACACCGCACTGCCACAGTGCCGCCAGGTCGGATGCGTCCCGGACTTCGTCGGCGATGATGGTTACATTGCGGGCTTCCACGGCCCTGACCACTGTGCGGATGATTTCCTGGTTGGTGGTGTTGGAAGACAAGCCATGCGCCAGACCGGGCCGCAGCTTGATCATGTGGACCGGCAGATGGTCGAGCAACTGTATCGTCCGCCGGTCATTGTCGAACTCCGATATGACGAAATTACAGCCCAGGTGCAGAAACTCGTCCATCAGGCGGCGGGTTGGTTTCAGGTGGGATTCAGCGACCATGGCGGAGACCTGCAGGATCAGTTGTGAGCCTTCGACCTCGGTTTCGGTCAGCATCCGCTGGAACCAGTTTGGAAAACTGACATCGAGTATCGAGTTGGTGCTGAGACTGATGATATGTTTGTCGCCGGTTCCCGCGATGGCCAACATGATCTGGGGGATGACATGGCGGTCGATGGTGCTGCCAAGATCATTGCGCTCGGCCGCCAGCATGAACTCGCTGGCCGGTGTGTCACCGCCTTCTTCGCGCATGAACGTGCGGTTTTCGAACAACCCTTCATTTTCACCTTCCAGATCGACGATGGATTGTTGCACGGTGTAGAAATCGTGATTGTTAAGCGCATAGCGTATGCGTTCGACCCAATCCCGCTCGGATTCACCGCTATGCACCGTGGTCAGGGCGGGTTTATACCTGACCATGGTGTTGCCCTTGCGAACTGCCTGTTCAAAGGCGGTTTTCGCCTGAGCAATGACTTCCCGGGCGTCGGTGGTCAGTGGACCGAGTGTGGTCATGCCGATGCTGCAGGACGCGGTCCTGGTTTGGGCGCCAAGGTCAATGATGTGACTGGCATAGTTTTCCAAAATACAGTTGCCGGTCTGCTGCAGTGATGAACCTTCTTCGCGGCGGATGATCACGGCAAAACCGTGATCGCTGAAACGCGAGGGAATGTCGTTTTCTTCGGTGCAGCCGCTGATGATGTTGGCCAGGTCCATAATATAGGTATCGATGCCCTCCATGCCCAGGTCCTGCTGCAATTCCGAAATGCCGTCCGTCTCTATGTACATGACGGCCGTTCTGTGGTCCTTGCTCTGGCCGCCGTTGATCAATTCGGTCAACCTGGCGGTAAACGTCTTGCGGTTGATCATGTGCGTCAGGTGGTCTGTTTTACGCAAACGATCCAGTTCTTCTTGCAGAACGAGATTCGCATCCTGCTCACGCACCAGCATCTGAATGCACTGTTCACCGTTGAATTTTGCCGGCGAAAATGTCAGTTCGGCTTCGAGTTGCTTGCCACCGAAGGTGTTGATGGTAACCACCAGCGCTTGTTCCTGGAAATCGTTCCCGTTAATCTCACGGAGCAGTTTTTTCAGGTCGACGCCTTCGTTTGCCGTCATCAACTCCAGCAACGAGCTGCCCTCGATGTCTTCGAGTGATTTGACTTGCAAAAGATCCAGATAGGCCCGGTTGGCATAGACGTGCAAACCTTCGTGGATATAGGCAATCGAGTCCCTGGCGCTATCCAGCAACAGGTTATACCGATGCTGCAGTTCTTCCTGCTTTTGCAGGAGTTCATCGTATTCGCGTATGCTCTTGCCACCGGACAGGTGTTGCTTGACGACCTTCATCAACTGTTCGTCGTTATCCGAGTTGATGATCGTTAGCGGGTGTGTTGCGATGGCGCTTTCGATACTGACCGCGTCTTCAGGCTGAACCTGCATGACTACCGGCGTGTTGTGTTCATCGGCCGCCAGCATCACCTGGCTGACGGTCATGCCTTCCGGTAATTGCCTGCCGAGCAAGATCAGAAAGGGCTCCTTTTCACGCAGCACCATTTCCAGTTCATCGAGGGCGGACGCGCTGACGACCCTGACCGCGATGCCGGCGTTTCGCAAAAAGCTGTTGATGGCCTGTGCATGATCCGGAGACTTATCAATAACCAGCAGGTAAGCACTATGCATGGCAATTGCTCTCCATTCCTCGATCCCTGAGGGTGCTATATGTCATTTCTATTCCTGAAAATGCTGACAATTGCAATATTACCCGGGTTCAATGGTGTATTCACACCATCCTTTACAGTTCGTGTCGAATGAAATTGCAATTATGACGTAAAATTGAATGTTTTTGTAGAAACGCCGATTGCCACGAGTGGTATCCAGTGTGCCGGGTCCTGATCATGACCCGGTTCGAAAGGCGGAATCAGCCATATTCTATCGCCGTAAACGCGTACGCGTTATCATTACAGAAATTTTCACAAGCAATTGAAAAACCCCTGGATGAATTAGCAGATTTTTGAAAACAACCCAGGTTTTTTGATTTAACCCTGCGGGTCTGCACGGCGTGGTTTGTGCAGATACCGTTCAAGCTATATCGGAGAAAACGATGGCGACCTACAGTACCAGTGAATTCAAGAGCGGTCTGAAAATAATGATCAACGACGACCCGCACAACATCGTGGAAAACGAATTTGTCAAACCTGGAAAGGGTCAGGCATTCAACCGTGTCAAGGTGCGCAACCTGATGACTGGCAGGGTGGTGGAGAAAACTTTCAAATCCGGCGAGACGGTCGAAGCCGCGGACGTATTCGAAACCGACGCGCAATACCTTTACAACGATGGTGAATTCTGGCATTTCATGCACCAGGAGTCTTACGAGCAATATGCCATCGGCGCGGAAAGGGTTGCTGATGCAGTGTACTGGTTGAAAGAGGAAGACATCTGCACCCTGACCCTGTTCAACGGCCAGCCCATCAATGTAACGCCGCCGAATTTTGTCGAACTGCAGATCGTGGAGACCGATCCGGGCCTGCGTGGTGACACGTCTGGAAGCGGTGGCAAGCCGGCCAAACTTTCCACCGGAGCAACGGTACGCGTGCCATTGTTCATCCAGGAAGGTGAAGTCATAAAAATCGACACGCGAACCGGAGAATACGTGTCCCGCGTGAAAGGCTGAGCTGATGGATACGGTATTACTCATACCGCGTCTGCTTGTGCCGGTCCGGCCCCGGTTGCAGGTGCTGGAGCAGATGGCCGTGGTGATAAAAGGCGAGCGCATAATCGCCGTATTGCCGCGGGCGGAAGCGTTCACCAGGTATGCGGATGCCGTGCGTATCGAATTGCCCCGGCACGTTCTGGCGCCGGGATTCATCAACATGCATACCCATTCCGCGATGACCCTGTTGCGTGGTTACGCCGACGACCTCAATCTCCAGGTCTGGCTGAATGAGCACATCTGGCCGGTAGAAAAGGCCTTCCTCAGCCCGCAATTCGTTCACGATGGCGTGCGCCTGGCCATCGCGGAAATGTTGCAGGGTGGGACCACCTGTTTCAACGACCTGTATTTTTTCCCCGAGGTGGCTGCCGCAACCGCGGTCGAGACCGGTATGCGCGCCTGCATTGGTTTGCCCGTCATCGATGTCCCCACCGCCTGGGCGGCCAACGAGCACGAGTATATCGACAAGGGTCTCGAGGTCAGCGCCAGTTGGCATAACGAACCCTTGATATCGACGGTGCTGGCGCCGCATGCACCGTATTCCGTCGACGATGCAGCGCTGCGGCGTATCACGGAACTGTCGGACGAACTCGATCTGCGTGTTCACATGCATGTGCTCGAATCCGGCTGGGAAGTGACCGAATCCATGCGCCGCCACGGCAAATCCACCCTCGACAGGCTGAATGACATCGGCTTGCTGAATGAGCGCCTGCTGGCGGTTCATATGACCCAGTTGGACCAGGAAGACATGGAAACGGTCTCCAATACCGGGGTCAACGTGATCCATTGTCCCGAGTCCAATCTCAAGCTCGGCAATGGTATCTGCCCGGTGGCGAGCTTGCTGACGCATGACGTCAACATGGCCCTGGGCACCGATGGCGCCGCCAGCAACAACAACCTCGATTTGCTTGCGGAAGCCCGCAGCGCAGCGTTGCTTGCGAAGGGATATGCCGCCGACCCGTGTGCGCTGAACGCGTTTCAGGCACTGGAGATGTTGACCATCAACGCTGCCAGGGCGCTTGGCAAGGCGCAGCAACTCGGCAGTGTAGAGGCCGGAAAATTGGCCGATCTGTGTGCGATACGGCTGGACACGCTTCAAACCACACCCATGTATGATGTAGTCTCCCACCTGATTTACGCGGTTTCCAGTCATCAGGTCTCGCACGTTTGGGTCGGTGGCCGGATGTTGTTGCAGGATGGGCAATTCCTGCACATGGATAGTGGCGAAATCATGGACCGGGCGAATGACTGGGCAAATCGCATTACGCATCAAACCGGGGTTACGCGTTCCAGGGAGTACAAGATTCATGAATGACATTACGGACAACGTAGATCTTGCCGAGCAGCAGAAATTCGACCGCATCGCCGCCTCGTGGTGGGACCCTGACGGAGAATCGAGGCCGCTGCATGACCTGAATCCGGCGCGCCTGGCTTATATCACTGAACGGGTCGAATTGAATGGGGCAAGGGTTGTCGACGTGGGTTGCGGCGGTGGCATCCTTTCCGAGTCGATGGCCGCGAAGGGCGCGCTGGTCACGGGCATCGATGTTGCGGCCAAGGCGCTGGCGGTGGCCAAATTGCACCTGCACGAATCCGGGTGCAAGGTCGATTACCAGAACGTCACGGCGGAGTCGTGGTCCGCGCAACATCCGTCCAGCGCCAAAGTCGTAACCTGCATGGAAATGCTCGAGCACGTTCCCGACCCGGCGTCAGTGGTAACGGCCTGTGCGAATATGCTGGAACCGGGCGGTCATCTTTTCATGAGCACCCTGAACAGGAATGCGATGTCATTTGCGGTCGCAATACTGGGGGGTGAGTACGTGACACGGATCATACCGAAGGGCACGCACCATTATGACCGCTTCATCAAGCCTTCGGAGTTGTGCCAGTGGTTGAGGGATGCCGGCATGAAGGTCGAGGAAATTACCGGTATCCACTACAACCCGCTGGAACGTACGGCCCGAACCGGCGGCCACGTCAACGTGAATTATCTGGTTCACGCAACCAGGACAGCCCAATCGAGTGATTAAGGCGGTTCTATTCGACCTGGACGGCACCCTGCTGGATTCTGCGCCGGACCTGATCGCGACCCTCAACCACCTGCGCGCGGGTCTCAGTCTCGGCGCCATGCCAGAGGCCGACCTGCGCCATTTTGTCTCCCGTGGGGCCACGGGGCTGATCAGGGCTGGCATGCCCCCATGTGACGAAGAGACCCTTCTGAAGTGGAAGGATGCGTTCATAAGCCATTACAGGGACAACAGTTTTAACCAGTCGCGGCCCTTTGACGGCGTCGAGGCCATGTTGGCTGCGTTGAGCGCGAGGTCCATGCCCTGGGGAGTGGTGACCAATAAGATGGAATTTCTGTGTGTCCCGATACTTGAAAAAGTAGGTTGGCTACCCGCGCTTTCGGCGCTGGTTTGCGGAGATACGGTCTCGAGCAGCAGACCCCATCCGGGGCCGGTGCTGGAGGCCTGCAAAACAATCGGGATCGAACCCGGGCATGCATTGATGGTGGGCGACGATATCCGGGATGTGAAGGCCGGAACGCTGGCCGGTTGTCAAACGGCTTTTGCGCTTTATGGATATGCCGACCAGGAGAGCCGCTCAGAATTGACGGCAAGCACCTCGCTGATAAATACCCCGGGGGACCTGCTGGCCATACTGGATTCGCACGGAACGGTCTGATGGCTTCCATACCCGGGGTAGAGCTCGAGCACTGCCGTGAATTGGCATTGATACCTGGCAGCGTCTTCGAATTTACCAGCCGTTTCCTGCCCAAGGGTGAATTCGAACCTCTACTGGCCAAGTACGCACTCAAACAGACCGTCAGCAGCATTCCCAAAGGGAGCACGGACGACTCGGTCAAATGGGCAAAACTGAAGTGGTGGAGTGAAGAACTGCTTGCCGATCCCGCTGCACCTGCCCGTCATCCGGTATTGCGCGCCCTGTGGTCGAGCGGCGCACGGGCGAGCCTCGACAATTCGCTTTTGCTGCGCCTGGTGAGTGACGCCCTGGCGCAAGTTGACCTGGCGCCGGTCAGCGATGAAGACGCGATGTTCGAACGACTGGCTGAACCGGGTGGCACTGACATTCAGCTGGAACTTTCACTTCAGGGTGCCGAAATCGATCCTCAGCGACTGAAGCTGCTCGGTGCAGCTACTGGTCTGTTCAGCCTGATATCGAGCTTTGCAGTCAATCACCAGCCGGAAACGGCAGGATTGCCGCTGAGTCTGCTTGCCAAATTCAATGTAAGCGTGCCGGAGCTCGAGGACGGCGCGCACACGGCGGAACTCGCGCAAATCATTGAGCAATTGGCCGCCTTGTCCCTGGCCTGGTTCGAAGAGGGGGGATCAGGTCTTGCCATCAATCCGCATGCCTCGGCCGCTGCGCATTTACAGTTGCGCTGGGCAATGGAGCAAAGGCGTCTGATCGAAATCAGGCGGGACGCTGCCGGTTTCCTGGCCCGGGGTAAGCGCTATGGACCCGCAGACGCCTGGTTTGCATGGCGTTTTCTGCGCAAACTAAAATGAGCCGGGATACCGATAATGATGGGCCGGGACTCAAGCCTGGCCATGCAGGAGAAGAGACTTATGCATACATGTTCAGGCGGGTGTCACTGTGGACGCGTCAGGTTCACGGTTGAAATACCGGACCGGGTAACCGTTAACCACTGCAATTGTTCGATTTGCCAGAAATCCGGTCACTTGCACCTGATAGCGTCCGCCGACCGGTTTAATTTGCTGCAGGGCGAGGATAACCTGGTCGAATACCGGTTTCATACCGGCGTCGCCCGGCACCTGTTCTGCGCAACCTGCGGTATAAAATCGTTTTACGTGCCGCGCTCACATCCCGACGGTTACAGCGTCAACCTGAACTGTATCGACCTGCCCGAAGGAATCGATGTCGTCATTGAGGAATTCGATGGGCGTAACTGGAGTCGCAGCAGGGAACAGACGCCAGGTTTCTAGGTTGTTAACGGCTTTCAGGTTTCAACCCGCTTTCAACATATTACGTCAGGGTTTTTCCTTGTCGGTTATGAAATCGGGGCCTTTCCCCGCAGTTTTCTCATATACCCCTTTTTCAACTTTTCTGAACTGGGTAAAGCCATGCTTTTCAAGATTGGCTCCGGACAACGATGGGGCAGGGCTTGCCAGGTTGGGACGGGAGATTTTCCGGCGCACCGGGTTATAACACTCGGGACAGAATTCGAGTGGTTCGTCCGCGAGTTTTTGCATGACGTCAAAGCCGTTTTTGCAGTGCTCACAACACGGCTGTCCCGTAGCCTGGTATTCATAAATTGGCATTCATTTCACCAAATCGTTTGTCTGGCAAGTGTTAACTTAACAAGATATGGCGTCAATCGGCCGGATAATCAATTATGCTGACCGATCATTGGTATCACGCCATTGCACAAATCGTTAGAATAATCCGTTTAACGGGACTCAGCCATGGACCTTGCGGGTAAAACCATATTAATTACCGGTGCTGCTGGCGGATTGGGCAGCGCACTGGGGCTTGCGTGCGCCGGCAGCGGCGCCGACCTGATCCTGTTGGACAAGAATCGTCACGGCCTGGCTCAATTAAGCGACAGGATTTCCGGTCAGGGACTGGCGCTTCCGGGGCTATATCCTTTGAACCTCGCCAGTACGGGGGTGGATGAGTTCAACGAGCTGGCGGCCACCATTGGCGCCGAGTTCGGCAGACTCGATGCCCTTGTGCATTGCGCTTTGGAGTTTGAAGGTCTGCAACCGCTAGACCAGATCCGGCCACAGGACTGGTTGCAATCTATGCAGGTCAACGTCAATGCGCCATGGTTATTGAGTTGCGCGCTACTGCCGTTATTGAAGCAGTCGGATCATGGCCGCCTGTTCTTTTTGCTGGATGACCTGGACAAGGTATCCGACGCCTTCTGGGGAGCGTATGGCGCATCCAAGGCGGCATTGCATGGCCTGGTCAGGCAGTTCGATGCCGCGCTCGGTCATACCGCCGTCACCGTGCGCGGCATTATTCCCGGTCCCATGCGAACCGGTTTCAGGGCAAAAATCTACCAGGCGGAAAACCCGATGGAACAACCAGACCCGGCAATCGTAGCCGGTAAAATCGTTTCCATGCTCTCGGCAGCGCTGCCGGACGGAGACCCGGTTATCGATTTTTCGCCATAGCGCTGCGCAGATCAGTGTTGTTGCCCGGCAGTTCTCGCCGCTTCGTAGCCAATCATGGCTTGTTTGATTCCGGTTCCCCAACGGTAGCCGCCGATTGTCCCAAGGCTGTTGATGACGCGGTGACAGGGGATAAGCCAGGAGACAGGGTTGCGCCCGATCGCGGAGCCGGTGGCGCGGCTGGCGCCAGCATTGCCGGAAAAAGCAGCGAGTTGACCATACGTGCAGTGCGTTCCAGCCGGCAGGTTGAGCAGGGCCTCCCAGACGCGAAGCTGGAAAGGGCTGCCCCTTAGCCATACTTTCAACGGCTTGTGTTCTGTCTCTTCGAAGATTTCGGCCAACCTTTTACCAGCCTCCCCGCTGTCTTCAGTGAGGCTCGCATCCGGCCACTGCTGAACGAAGTGCTCCCAGGTGTGTCGTTTGCCCTGCTCATCACAGAAACCAAGGAAACAAACGCCCCTTTCCGTCCAGGCGAGCAGGGCTTCGCCAAAAGGCGTGATGCCATAGCCGTAATTTACATCCACGCCTAGCCCCTTGCGCTTGGCTTCGCCGGGGGTTATTGCCTGGGTGGTGACCAGTAAATCATGCAGCCTGCCCGGACCGGACAAACCGCTCGACAAAGCGGATTCGAGCACCGTTTGTCCTTGCCGCAAGCGTTCCATGGCTTGTGCCTTGGTCAGGTATTTCAGGAACTGCTTGGGTGATACGCCAACCCAATCCTGGAATAGCCGTTGCAAGTAATGTGGGCTTAAACCAACGTGGCCCGCGAGCTCTTCCAGCGTGGGCTGGTTTTGCTGATTTTGACAAAGCCAATGCAAGGCCTCGGCAATTAATTGATAATGATGTTGGGAATGCATGTGGATATTGTAGAAGTTTAATGACCAATAACCACCCGATTCTTGTTATGTGAACTGGTGAACGAGATTACAGTGATTCCGTAACAGAAAATCGAAGTTCAACCTTGATTCCGGATTAATTGATTTGGGGCAAAAACTATGTCAGATGACCTTTTCCTTAAGATAGTTTCCCGGGAAATACCCGCGGACATCGTGTTCGAAAACGACGAAGTTTTGGCATTCAGGGATCTCAATCCTCAAGCGCCACTACACGTGTTGATAATTCCCAAGCAGCGCATACCGACGTTGAATGACATGCAGTCGGATGATGTCGAAATTTTTGGAAAATTATTTCTTGCTGCACGGGAAATTGCGGCAGAACATGGCGTCGCGGATGATGGCTACAGGGTGGTGATGAATTGCAATGCGCACGGTGGCCAGACGGTGTTTCACGTTCATTTGCACTTGCTTGGCGGCAGGGTGTTCAATTGGCCGCCAGGTTGATATTTGTCATTTTTTAAACGAAAAGAAGCCCCTGCATGATCATGCAGGGGCAAAAATCTCGTTGGTAACGCGTTTGTCCCCTGGAAATTGCAAAGACTCAATTCGCAATTTCCTGTTCAGAACTTTATGTTCTTAGCTGGTTTTGCCTTTATCCGTTCGTTTTATTGAACGCATTCTTGGTTCGCTCGAAGCAACCTGGCAAAGACCAGTGTCTCCCAATACCTGGATGTTGTCGAATGAGACAACCTCTACAAAACTGGAGTCAAATACCGAAATTGTGGCTGTTTGACAATCCAAAGTCACTTCCATTTCCAAGCCTGTGTTTGAAGGTAAGGTTATAGCGATACTCTCCTGACCAGTGCCGCCACCTGTTGTCAAAACTATGATGCCGGTACCACCGCCAGTGGTTTCGAGGCCGGTACCGCCGCCCGTGGTTTCGAGGCCGGTACCGCCGCCTGTGGTTTCGAGGCCAGTACCGCCGCCCGTGGTTTCGAGA
>Ga0210074_1000564_pt1 | contig 12814 bp, 11 predicted proteins | sample China_Galinas_Co_FD_184860 | JGI IMG/M metagenome (GOLD analysis project Ga0210074, IMG submission 184860) | Wetland microbial communities from San Francisco Bay, California, USA, that impact long-term carbon sequestration -... | ecosystem: Environmental > Aquatic > Marine > Wetlands ... | reverse complement strand
AATGGGCAGTGAATACCACCCGGGCTATTGAGCTTCTCAGTCTGACGGCCTGCACCCTGGTTCAGACCCGGCAGACGGTTGTTGGCTGGGCGAACCTTGAAGCGCCGAGTAGCCGGGCGGATCAGGGACGATCGGGCGGGATGCCCGATCGAGGCCGACCAATACACGACCACAGGGATGTGGGAGGTAGAGCCATGCCGGGAGCAATTGCCGAGGATGTATTGTGAGGCCGGTCCCGTTAAGATCCGGCCGGCTGCGAGGGCAGTCCCGGATGCCAATCCGGGACCGCTGGCCGGAGAGCTCAGGCAACAACCGTCTGCCGGGTCCTCCCGGGTTCGTCAGAATGATTTGATTTTCAAAGTCTGCCTGGTTTTAATGCAAACAACGTTGCTGGGATTGACAATCAGGAGCCTGCACAGCAGGAATATTTTTTACAGTACAGGCGTCAAGCCTGCATCTACGCCACGCTGGTCTTTTTATCCGTATCCTCAGGTTCCGCTGCCTGGGCTCTGACCAACGGGGTTACAGGCGCTGCCCCCGCGTCAAATGGGAAATCATCAACCGCAATAACCAGGGCGCTTGCCTTTTGAGCCAACCGCACCATGGTCGCCTGTTCTTCGGTGATCACACCACTTTCGGTGGCACGCTTGACCAGTCCCTCGTAATTCTCAAAATTGACGGATTGCTTAAGTGCGTTCCTGATGGCACGTTCGGCTGCTTGTGCCTCCAATACCAGGTGAAAAGCCTTATTCACACGACCGGTCGCGTCATCACGGTCAGAAATGAAAACACCATCGGTTAAGCGATCACGGCTTTCGTTTTCACTGAGCAATATTTGTGCGACCGATTTGACGGTTTTATCAGATGGCCCGGTATGAGGCAGACCGAACGGAAATACGATCAGGCGAACAATCCTGCTAAGCACGGGCACGGGAAAATTCTGGATCACACCAAGCAGGCTTTGCTGAATGGTATACAGACTGTCTTCCATACCCCATTGCAGCAATGCCATATCGCCGGCGGGTCGCCCATTATCCTCGAAACGTTTCAACATGGCGCTACCCATGTACAGATGAATCAACACGTCCGCCAGCCTGCCTGAGAGCTTTTCTTTGAACTTGAACCTGCCACCCAGCAGTACCAGCACCGAATCAGCCATGAACGCAAATGCCGAGCTCATCCGGCTTAACTGCCGGTAATATTTCGCGTGCGGGCCGGTTACGGGTGCCGGTGTCATTCTGCCTCCGGTCAGACCCAACAGGAGACTGCGAACGGCATTGCTCAGGCTGAATCCAATATGTGTGAACAGGGCATTGTCAAAATTTCGCCTGGCCTGGCTGTTGGCGATACCGGATACAGCGTTCATTTCTTTCAACAGACAGGGATGAGCGCGGATCGCGCCCTGGCCGAAAATAATCATTGAGCGGGTTAATATATTGGCGCCTTCGACGGTAATTGATATCGGCAGCGTCTGGTAAGCACGGGCAAGGTAATTGTTGGGTCCCAGGACAATACCTTTGCCACCGTGCACGTCCATCGCATCGATAATACACTGGCGGTTACCCTCTGTTAGCTGGTACTTGTTGATGGCTGAAAGCACACCGGGTTTTTCTCCCTGATCCAATGCAATCAGCGTCAGCGTGCGTGCAGCATCCATTCGATAAGTTCTGCCGGCTATCCTTGAAAGCGGTTCTTCAATACCGCCGAAACTTCCAATGGGTACACCAAACTGGGTTCTGATCCTGGCGTACGCCCCGGTTAGCAACGAGGCCATCTTGCCACCTGCAACACCAAGTGATGGCAGCGAGATAGCACGACCGGCCGCCAGGCTTTGCATCAGCATTCGCCAGCCCTGTCCCAGGCATTGCTGGCCGCCGATCACCCAGTGCATAGGTATAAAAACGTCCTTGCCGCGGGTAGGGCCGTTCATGAAAACTGCACCAACTGGCATATGACGGTTTCCTATTTCGACACCGGGGGTGCCGGTTGGGATCAACGCACAGCTGATTCCGAGGTCCGTGTTGTCACCCAGCAGGCCATCCGGATCGTAGGCGCGGAATGCCAGTCCGAGCAATGTCGCAACAGGTGCGAGGGTGATATAACGTTTATCCCAGCTGATACGTAAACCCAGGACTTCCTCACCTTCGAAAATATCCTTGCATACGATGCCTGTATCCGGCATGGCGCCCGCGTCGGATCCGGCCAGCGCGGAGGTCAGAGCAAAACAGGGTATTTCCTCCCCACTGGCGAGACGCGGCAGGTAATAGTTCTTTTGCTCCTCGGTGCCATAGTGCATAAGCAATTCACCCGGACCCAAAGAATTGGGCACCATCACGGTGACTGCTGCCGTCACGTTGCGGCTTGCAATTTTCATGACCACGGCCGAATTGGCCTGTGCTGAGAACTCCAGACCACCGTGCTCTCGGGGAATTATCATGCTGAAGAATCGATTCTCAAGAATGAACTGCCAGACCGGTTCAGGCAGGTCCTGGTATTTTTCACAGATTTCCCAGTCGTCAAGCATCAGGCACAATTCTTCAACCGGGCCGTTTATGAATGCCTGTTCTCGCTCACTTAGCTGCGGGGCAGGTTGCCGCAGCAGTCGGCGCCAGCGGGGCTTGCCGCTGAATAATTCCGCGTCCCACCAGATGGTGCCTGCCTCAAGTGCCTCGCGCTCCGTGGATGAGAGTTTTGGCATCACTTTTCGATACACACTGAACAGACGATTGCTGATAAACAACCGGCGCAGGGGTTTGATGGCAAAGCCTGCAAGGCTGACGGTGGCGATCCCCAAAGACCAGCGGAACCACGCCGGGATTTCATAGAAATGGCGGAGTTCAGTGAACGCGAAGGTAAGTCCGGCAAGGATAGCAATGGAAATCAACAAAGGGATACGGTAATAGGCCAATAAAAGCACTGAGAATATGAGCAAAACCAAAAAAAGTGCGGTCATACATGTCCTCGCTTTTAGGTGGCCAATTTAAAATTTCGATCCGGTTGCCGAACCGATTCATTTTATGGGCGAATGCAACAGATTGAAAGGGGGGTTGGATGGCAACTGGCTAAACCACTAATGTCGATTGCAAGCCAGCCGGTGTGAGCTTAAAATTACCTGTTGGGTCAAGACGTATTATTACAAACCTAATATTTCACTCATATTCATAAATATCAATTACATGTAGGGAGTTCCTAAGTGTCTGTAGAGCGTACATTATCAATTATCAAGCCTGATGCAGTTGCGAAAAATGTCATCGGGGAAATTTATAGCCGATTTGAAAAGGCCGGACTGAAGATTGTTGAAGCCAGGATGCAGCATTTGAGCCGCGAAGAAGCCGAAGGTTTTTACGCGGTCCACAGGCAACGCCCTTTTTTTAATGACCTGGTTAAATTCATGACCTCCGGGCCAGTCATGATCCAGGCCCTGCAAGGTGAAGACGCCATTGCACTGAATCGTAAGCTAATGGGCGCTACCAATCCCGCAGAGGCCGAGCCCGGTACCATTCGTGCTGATTTCGCACAAAGCATTGATGCCAATGCCGTGCATGGTTCTGACGGCCCGGACACTGCCAAAGCAGAGATTGCTTACTTTTTTGGAGCTTAGCAGATCATCAGCACTGCCATCGTGAATGCCACCGCCAGCCGTATAAACCTGCTTGACCTGGACGAGACGGGTTTACGTGGTTTTTTTGAGTCCATTGGCGAGAAGCCTTTCCGGGCCCAGCAGATCCTGAAGTGGGTTTACCACCACGCGCAGACCGATTTTGGGGCAATGACGGATCTGGGTGTGGCGCTGCGGCAAAAACTGAATTTGATCGCAGAGATAAAACTTCCGCAAATCCTCCGTGAACAACGTTCAATTGATGGCACGGTAAAGTGGCTTATCGGGTTTCATGGTGGCAATGCAGTTGAAACGGTCTATATCCCCGAACCAAAACGGGGCACGCTGTGTGTTTCCTCCCAGGTCGGTTGCGCGCTGAACTGTTCATTCTGTTCTACCGGAGCCCAGGGCTTTGCCCGAAACCTGGCCACGAGTGAAATCATCGGACAGGTCTGGCTCGCGGCGAATGCGCTGGGACATGAGCGTAATGGCCAACGTAAGATCACCAATATCGTGATGATGGGTATGGGTGAGCCCTTACTCAATTTTGATTCGGTTGCACCCGCTTTGGCAGTGATGCGCAGCGATCTCGGTTTTGGCTTTGCCTCCAAGCGTGTCACCGTCAGTACCGCGGGCCTGGTTCCGGGCATTTACCGGTTACGGGAAACCATAGACGTGGCACTGGCCGTTTCACTGCATTCGCCGGTTGATGAGGTACGTACCGAACTGGTACCCCTCAACCGCAAATACCCCATTGCCGAATTGATGCAGGCATGCAGGGACTACGTATCCGAACTGCGCAAGCGCACGGTGACCTTTGAATACACCTTGATCGATGGCATTAATGACCATCCGGAACAGGCCCGAAAGCTGGTAAAATTATTAAGAACCGTACCTAGCAAGCTGAATCTGATACCATTTAACCCGTTTCCTGGTACTAAGTACCGTTGTTCCAGCCAGGATCGCATCAACAGGTTCCAGGAAATAGTGATGCAGGGCGGATTGATCGCAACGGTGAGAAAGACCCGCGGTGAGGATATCGATGCTGCTTGCGGGCAATTGGTCGGTAAAGTACTGGACCGTACCAGGCGGAGTGAACGGATAAAATTACAAATGGCGGAAAATACCCCATGAAAAGGATTTCGGATAAAAACGTCCAGTTGCGTAGCATGTTGCTAGCCGACTCGAGGCGTCTGTTTATGCTGGTTATCGTTGCAGTTTTTGTCAGTGCCTGTGCTTCGAAACAAGTGGATCCCTACGATGAAACCGAAACTCAGAAGGCGGTGATTTCCAATACCTCCCTGGGACTTGAGTATATGAACCGTGGTCAGTATGAAGTGGCCCTGGGTAAATTGAAGAAGGCGGTCAAGGAAGATCCCGGCTATGCCCCGGCACAGACGGTACTGGCGGTACTCTATGAAACGATCGGCGAGCAGGAACTGGCAGGCAGGCATTATAAAAAGGCCTATGAGGCTGCCCCCAACGACGGTGACGTGAATAACAATTACGGTATTTACCTATGCAAGAGAGGCAAGGAAGACGAAGCAATTGAACACTTTCTCAAAGCACTGGATGACCCGTTTTACAGCACACCGGCTATTGCCTTGACCAATGCCGGGTCCTGTGCGCTTGGTCAAGGCGACCTGGTAAAAGCAGATGAGTACCTGCGCCGCGCATTGAAAGTCGAGTCGGATTTTGCCGATGCCCTGGCAAATATGTCGAGGCTGACTTACGAGAGACAGGATTACCTGAAGGCGCGGGCATTTATGCAACGATATGAATCTGTTGCCAGTCATGGGGCAGAAACCCTGTTACTTGCCTATCAGATTGAAATCGCCTCAGGAAACCGTAAAGCGGCAAATGCATACAAACAGTTGCTTGAAAGCAAATTCCCCGATTCTGAGCAGACCACCGAGGTCCGGAGACTGTCAGCACAATGAGCCCACAACAAGAACTGATCCCAATGGCCACGGGTGAATACCTGAAGAAACTGCGGTTGGAACAAAAGCTTTCCCTGGCTGACGTTGCCAAGGCCGTTATTCTGGACGAGAAACTGTTGAGTCAAATTGAAAATGACACGGCGGAGCATATCGCCGTGTTGTACAGGAACGGATATATCCAGACCTATGCACGTTTTCTGCAAGTACCCGAGGATGAAATCCCGGCCTTGCTGGTGTCAGCGGATTCAAAAGAGCCCGTGATGCACAATATTTTTTCTGCGCCGCCAAAGCGAAATGCAATGGAAAAATGGTTGCGTGCAACCAGCTACGTGCTGGCGTCATTACTGGTCGGAACACTGGCATGGCAGTTTACCCACGAAGCGGTCAGACTGTCGCAAAATGGATCAGGACTGCAGAATGGCAGGGCAGGCGCGACGGAGCTGGAAAACCCGGTAATTCCTCCCCAGCAACAGGAGATCAGCGGGCCGGTGAATGCTTCAATAGCGCCGCTCGGAGCCCTGCATGCCAAGCAAGTGAATGGTATGGATGCTGCCGAGCAGGCCTGGGCTGCCTTGTCAAAGCCGGCTTTGCCTGAAGGCGAAAGCCTTTTACAGATCGCCGTTTCTGCGGACAGCTGGGTTGAGATAACGGATGCCAGTGGCCAGGAACTTGAGATGGACCTGCTGCGTGGTGGCAGTGATCGTACGTACCATGGCGAGCCGCCTTTCAGAATACTATTCGGTCGTGCATCGGCCGTACGCTTGACAGTGGATGGTGAAGCGGTGGATTTGACTGAATTCACCAAAGACGATGTTGCGCAACTCAGCTGGCCACAAAAATTGCAGGCAGAGAACAGCGAGCCAGACGACAACTGAAATGAATTCCCCCATTCGCTCAATCCGCGGGATGAACGACATCCTTCCGCAAGATATCCATTATTGGCATACGCTGGAAAAAGCGGCTGAGCAGGTGTTTGGCGCTTATGGTTTTGAGCAAATCCGCTTGCCGTTGCTGGAAAAAACAGAGGTATTTACCCGTGCGATCGGATCGGCCACCGATGTGGTCTCCAAGGAAATGTACAGTTTCAATGATCGCAATGACGAGTCTTTGAGTTTACGTCCCGAGGGAACCGCCGGCGTAGTACGCGCAGCCTTGCAAAACGGTCTGTTGTACGGGCAGGTCAGGCGACTCTGGTACAGTGGCGCGATGTTTCGTTATGAGCGCCCCCAAAAGGGTCGTAGCCGCCAGTTTCACCAACTTGGAGCGGAACTGTTTGGTGCCCCGGGTGCCGATGCGGATGCCGAGATTCTGATGCTTGGCAGCAACCTGTGGGAAAATCTTGGTTTGCAGAATTTGCGACTTGAAATCAATACGTTGGGCAACGCAGAAGAGCGCGCACTTTACCGGGATCAGTTGTATTCCTTTCTTAAGGCACACAGGGGTGAACTCGACGATCAAACGAATGAACGGGCAGAGCGTAACCCGCTGCGTGTTCTGGACAGCAAAGATCCGGACGTACGCTCCTTGCTCGAAGATGCACCTTTGCTCGCTGATCATCTCGGAGAAGAGTCACGTGCACATTTTCAACGGCTAAAACGCTATTTGGATCGCCTGGGGATCGAGTTTCATGAAAACCCCCGCCTGGTGCGAGGACTCGATTATTACTGTCATACGGTATTTGAATGGGTTACTGATGAACTGGGTGCACAGGGTACTGTTTGCGCGGGCGGTCGTTACGATAACCTGGTTGAACTACAGGGCGGCAAGCCCTGGCCCGGTATTGGGTTTGCCATGGGTGAAGAACGATTGGTTGAATTGCTAAGCCAAAAAGGTGATATTTCTCCCCCCGTGATCCATGGCTACCTGGTTGCAGTGGGTGAAAACAGCACTGAATCTGCCTTGGAACTCGCGTATGATTTGCGCGCCGGGATTCCTGATCTGCGCTTGATTGTCAATTTGAATGACGGCAGTTTTAAAACCCAGTTCAAACGCGCGGACCGCAGTGATGCTTTGTTTGCACTGGTGCTGGGTGAAGACGAGATCCTCAATGGTAAGGTTGCGATTAAATTTTTGCGTAGCGGTGAAGATCAGTTAAATCTGAACCGTGATGAAGTCGGTGACTGGATTCGCAGTTATATAGAAGATCTATAAACTTTCTGCCGGATTTTCCCGGTGTAATTTCAAAATGATGGATAAATAAAGTAATGTCGGATTTATATGATACCCATGAACAGGGTGAACGCGTAAAAAGCTGGTTACGGGAAAATGGCAGCGCCATCGTCATGGGCCTGGTACTCGCTTTTGGTTTGATGTTCGGTTTTAAGCAGTGGCAGGCATGGGAAACCAGCAAACGTCAACAGGCATCGGCCGAATACCAGGTGCTGTCCAGTTTGCTGGAGGAAGAGAATATGGATGCTGCAGTTTCCAACTATGATGTGTTGAAAACTGAGTATCCCAAGTCAGCCTACACCTCCATGGCTGCCATGATGATGGCCAAGGCACGTTTGAATTCCGGTCAGGCTGATCTGGCTGCCAGCGATCTGGAATATGCGATGGCACATGCCCAACCCGAGCCTGTCAAGGTGATAGCACGGGAAAGGCTTGCACGGGTGAGACTGAGCCAGGGTGATCTGGATGCGGCGATGAAACTGATCGATGAGGCACCATCCAAGGTTGGCTTCGAAGCACAATTTGCGGAAATACGAGGTGATATTTACCTCGCAAAGGGTGAAACAGACCTGGCTATTGGTAGTTACCAGGCTGCATTGGACACGCTAGAAGAGGGTGTCGGTAATCGTGAATTGCTTAACATCAAACTGCAGGCGCTCGGGGCCGACGCAACAAAGACTACAGACGTCGGTGATGACTCTGGCGGGGGTGAAATGTGAGGCAATGGTTTATCCCTGCATTGGCAGCTTTATTGCTGCTTAATGGTTGCAGTTGGATAAAAAGTTGGGGCGATGATGATGACCCTGAAGCACCCGCCAAACTGGTAGAGTTCGAACCAACTTTGAAGGTGGGTAAAGCCTGGTCTGCGGACGTTGGTAAGGGACTGGACGAATCTGGCCGGCAAATCAGACCTGCTTATTCGTCGGGTTTGATTTTCGCTGCCGATTACAAGGGTCTGCTTATCGCGCTAAATGCAGAAAGTGGACGCAAGCAATGGGAAATCAAGACCGAACTGCCATTCACCGGTGGTCCGGGGGTCTCGGATAACCTGTTGCTTATGGGTACCGAAAATGGTGAGGTTTTCGCATTTGAGGCATCAAGCGGTACCCAGCTTTGGTCTGCCACGGTCACCTCCGAAGTGCTGGCCGCGCCCGCGGAGGCAGATGGTATCGTGGTTGTGCGTTGTATTGATGGACGTGTCTTCGGTCTGGATGCGGACACCGGTCAGCGGATATGGGTCTATGACCATAGCGTCCCCTTGTTGACGCTCAGAGGTAACGCACCCTTGCTCGTGAGAGCTGGCGTGGTCTTTGTCGGCTATGATGGCGGCCAGGTTGTGGCCTTGACCCTGGAAGAAGGTATCCTGATGTGGGAACAGACACTTGTCACCACGGAAGGCCGGACTGAATTGGAACGTCTTTCAGATATTGACGGTCAACTGGTTTTCATTGCATCTGACCTGTTGGTTGCAAGTTATAAAAATCGCCTGGCATCACTCGCCGCAGATTCCGGCCGTTTGTTATGGTTCAAAGATATTTCTTCGGCAACGGGTGTTTCGGTGGACCGCGTAAACCTGACCCTCAGTGACAAGGATGGTAACGTCTGGTTGCTCGACCGGCGTAATGGTGCCGAGTCCTGGAAGCAGGACCAGTTGGCGCGCCGTGGTCTGACCCGGCCGGTTTTTTATGGCAATTTTATCGTGGTCGGTGACTGGGAAGGCTATCTGCACTGGATCAATATCGATGATGGACAGTTTGCCGCGCGTGAAAAAATTGGTGGCGATGGGTTTTCCGGGCCGCCCATGGTGGTGGGAAATACATTGTATGTCATGACCAATAAAGGCAGTTTAGTTGCGTATCGGGCTGGTGCCGCGCTTAATTAGTCCGTCTTCGTTACTTTGCGGGTCTTGCTCATGTATGATGCAAGCACTCTTGAGGCACTGAAGATACCCTGAATTCATGTTACCAGTTGTTGCCATCGTCGGCCGGCCAAATGTCGGCAAATCCACACTTTTCAATGCTTTGACCCGCACCCGTGATGCACTGGTGGCGGATATGCCGGGTGTGACCCGCGATCGTCAATACGGTATCACCGCAGTCGGTGACAGACCCTGTGTCCTGATCGATACGGGTGGTCTGGTCGCCCAGGCCGAAGGCATCGACTATCTCACCGCCCGGCAGGTACACCAGGCCATCGATGAGTCACAGCTTGTTTTGTTCGTAGTAAGTGCGAGAGACGGCCTGACCGTTGAAGACCAGGAGATCGCCCGGTTGTTACGCGAACACAACCGCCAAGTACTGCTGATTGGCAACAAGACAGATGGAACCAACCCGGATATCGCACTGGCGGATTTTGCCGCGCTGGGAATGGGGCCGACGCTGGCCATAGCTGCTTCGCACCGCCAGGGTATGACAAGCCTGATGGAAGAAGCCAATAATCTGTTACCGCCGATTGAAGCAGGCGAGGATGATCCCGAAGAAGAAAAAGACCGCTTGAGGCTGGCAATTGTCGGCCGGCCCAATGTTGGTAAGTCGACGCTGGTTAACCGTATGCTGGGTGAGGAGCGTGTCATGGCCTTCGATCAGCCTGGCACCACACGGGATAGCATCAGCACCCTGATGGAGCACGGCGGTGTTAAATACGAATTGATTGATACGGCCGGCGTGCGGCGACGTTCACGTGTCACTGACATGGTTGAAAAGTTCAGTGTCATCAAAGCCTTGCAAGCCATCCAGCACGCACACGTAGTGGTCCTGATGCTGGATGCAAGCGAGGGTCTCACCGATCAGGATACCACTTTACTGGGGCACATCCTGCAACAGGGCCGGGCCCTGGTGATTGCCATGAACAAGTGGGATGGAATGGAAGAGTACGACCGCAAGCAGATGCTTTCGGAGATGGATCGTCGTCTTCAGTTTGTACCCTGGGCCAGGCAAATTCGGTTGTCTGCATTGCACGGATCCGGCTTGAAAGAACTATTCACAGCCGTGAAGGAAGCCTGGCGCAGCGCGACCATTGACATGCCGACACCGGAACTGACGCGTGTGCTTGTTAAAGCCTTTGAAGCCCATCAACCACCTATGAGCCAGGGACGTGCTTCACGTTTACGGTTTGCCCACAGCGGTGGCAATTGCCCACCAAGAATCATCATTCATGGAAACCGCACCGATGCCATACCAGCATCCTATAAACGCTACCTGGAAAACGTCTTCATCCGCCATTTCAAATTGCGCGGTACGCCGTTGCTTATTGAATTTCGTAGTGGTGAAAACCCTTACAAGGACAACAAGAACAAACTCACCACGCGACAGATGGCCAAGCGCAAACGGCTGAAAAAATTCACCCAGCGAAAATCCGGGAAATAACCCGCGTTATATTGTTTTACAGAACCCAGGATTGAAGATTGCACTCAATCTTGTGGGTTATGGCACTATCATCGGGCGGTACTGCGGAAGGCCAATGACCTATCATTTGACCATTGCGGTCAAACAGGTATTTGTGGAAATTCCAACGTGGTGTGGCATCGCTCCCAAATTCTTCGCGGATGGCATGAAACAGCGGATGAGCCGAAACACCCATCACGTGGTATTTACCGGTCATCGGAAAACTGACCTGGTAGTTGGTTTCACAGAATTCAGCGATGGCCTCCTCGTCACCGGGTTCCTGGTTTCCGAAGTCATCACAAGGCATGCCAATAACGATCAGGCCACTCTGCTTGTAATCCATCCAGATTCGTTGCAGTTCCTGGTATTGCGTCGTGTACTCGCATTCAGATGCCGTGTTGACGAAAAATATCGGTTGGCCCCGATAGTTTGACAGTGGCATTCTGGCGCCATTGATACCAACAAATACAAATTCAAAAACATTCATGTTCAACCCCCGATTAATTACACTTGTATAGCATAACTTATGAGCCCCTCTTTTGCTTATGATCCGTTACACTAGGCATTAAATCAGTCTATGGAAAATCACATTGAAAGAATCCCCGAAGCATAAAACGGCAGCCATACTGGACGGCCTTGAAGTCAGCGATGTTGTACTCACCGATGTTCGTAAAGCGATCGACGCACACGTACAACGCGGTGGTCAGAGACCGGGTCTTGCGGTGGTCCTGGTCGGTTCAGACCATGCCTCGATGATCTATGTGAGGGCCAAGCGTAAGGATTGTGAAAAGGCTGGAATCCGGACCCGTGATTTTGATCTTCCGGTAGAAACAACACAGGCAGAATTGCTGGCATTGATCGATGAGTTAAACCGGGATGATGAGATTCACGGTGTGCTTGTGCAATTGCCATTACCGGCGCAGATTGATGAGATCGCGATTACCAATTCGATCAGCTCCAGCAAGGATGTGGACGGATTTCACGCGTTTAATGTGGGCAGGCTGGCCTTGCGCCAGCACGGGCTTCGTCCGTGTACGCCGCGTGGGATCATGGCCCTGCTGCATTATTACGGGATTGACGCCAAGGGCCATCATTGCGTGATTGTAGGTGCTTCCAATATCGTCGGTCGTCCGATGGGACTGGAAATGCTGATCCAGGGGGCGACCGTCACCACCTGCCACCGCTTCACAAAAAACCTGGAGCACTTTGTCAGCCAGGCTGAAATCCTGATCATCGCGGTGGGGCGACGGGGGATCGTCGACGCCAATTGGATTTCTGAAGGCACGATCGTGATTGATGTCGGCATCAACCGCCTGGAAAACGGCAAACTGGTGGGCGACATTGATTTTGAAGCTGCCGCGCGCAGGGCTTCATGGATCACGCCGGTACCCGGTGGTGTTGGTCCCATGACCCGCGCGACACTGATGTTAAATACCGCCGAGGCCGCCGGTATATTTATCGGCGAACCACACAAACAATCAGCGGGTGTTTAGGCCTCGAGAGGCCCGCTGTCCCACTTGCAATGAATTCTTACCGCGGACTTGCGGGGCAAGAAAAATGGTGGGTTTGGTTTCGGTCCGCCACGGGTGTGTGGGGTCTTTCCTCAGGAGACATCGTTAGACCCATGGCCCAGGCCACCCTCTCGAGCGGGAACCGGTCGAGAGGGTGGCCTGGGCCAATGTCGCGACCGAGCCTTCTGGACGAATTCATGGCGAGTCTTGGCA
>Ga0210074_1000561_pt1 | contig 12855 bp, 9 predicted proteins | sample China_Galinas_Co_FD_184860 | JGI IMG/M metagenome (GOLD analysis project Ga0210074, IMG submission 184860) | Wetland microbial communities from San Francisco Bay, California, USA, that impact long-term carbon sequestration -... | ecosystem: Environmental > Aquatic > Marine > Wetlands ... | reverse complement strand
CAGCGTCATCTTCCGCCATCCCACCCGAGGATGGTTCCACCTCGGCACGGCGCCAGGTCGCACCGACGTCCTCGAACTGCTGACCGGTCCGACCCGCCAGTTCGATCCCCTCGGGCAGTGATGCTGCGATGTCCCGCAGGTGCACATCTCCCGGGAACCAGGCCACGCACTGACGCGCGATGTTGGCCTTGACGGCCTCGAGGGCATCCGCGGTCGCCTCCATGGATCTGACCGGAACGCCTTCCGGCCAGCCGTCATCGCGCAGCTTGCCGTTGCGCAGGACAAACAACGGGACACCGACCTCGGCGAGGTAGTTCTGAGCCTCCTCGGCGGTAAAGCCGCTGCCGTCCTTGTCCGGGTGGTTCCCGAGGATCGCCACCACCGCGCGCCGCCGCGGGCCCGCCGCCGCGACCAACCCGGAGGCCGCGACCGCGTCGGCAATCCGCGGTTTCCCCTCGATCTTGGCCGAACCGTAGTTGAAGAGCAGCAACAGCCAGTTCGGCTTCCCCTGGCTGAATCCGTTGGCGCGCTGGAGGTTCTCGTTCGACAGGACGAACCACATCTTCTCCGCGTCGATGAGGCTGCTCTCGGCTTTTTTCCACGAGTTCTTGGCCTTTGCCTCCGACCCCTTGGAACCCTGCTGGACCAGCGAGTCGAACTGTTTCGTGGTGCTCGTCGTCGTCGGCATCATGCCTTTGGTCCACCCACTGGCCATCAGGGTCCGGTAACCCGCGGTCGGATCGAGCACGAAGACCACTTCGAAGCCCGTGTTGTCGGCGATCGTGACATTTTCGCCGAGGCCCGCCGCCACTATCTCGCACGGGTCCCGGTCGACGCCGTTCGCCGTCAGGGCAACCGCCGACAGTCCGGCCTCGGTGACGCCGCCGAATCCACCGGAGAGCGCAACCGTCTCGGCTCTCCGGCCATCCGGGAAGATCGCCGACGCGGCGAGCACGTGGGGCTCCTCTGCATCCGGACAGGGAAAAGCGAAGGACCGGCCGTCCTCGCGGATGCGCAGAGTCTTTCCGTTTTCGGTGACCTCGAGGAGGACCGGGTTCTTCTTCGACGGGTGCGACCACAGGGCCTTGCCGCCACAGATCCCATTGGCCTTTCGGGGAGCGAGCTGGATCACGAGTTCGGCCTCCTGGCCCGGACGGTTCACCCAACGGCTGGAGTGACCCGAAACCGCCCCGGAGCTGTCTCTGCGCACGAGCTCCAACAAGTGGATGTGGGGGGCATCGCCAAAATCGACCTCGCATCGGGTGGAGGTCGAGGACATCGAGCACACCTGCTCTCCGTCGAGGAAGAGCGTGGCCGGTTCGCCTCCGGCCCCCAGATCGACGTCGACGGCATGTTCCCCGGTGACCAGCCCGACCGGATAGGTGAGGATCGACAGATCGGACGATTCCGCCGCCGCGCCCACCACCGCGCAGGCCGCAACCAGCCAACCCGTGAGAACTGCGATGACTCGTGTCTTCGTCATGACCCACCTCCATGAACCCGCAGCCGGCCCGGTCCTCACGCCTGCAGCAGCACGCCGGGCAGGGATCAGGCCCAGCCTAACCAACGGTCCCCGAACACGCAATCCCTTTTTTCTTTGAACGGATGCCGGCGCGAGTTGTTGCGGTTATTCGTCCGCTGTGGCAGACTTCGACGACGTGATATCGGACATCGACAGGAGAAGCGGGTCGCCAGGATTTTTGTCGGCGGCTCGTCATCGTGGACACAATGCAGCAGGAGGAAGACCAATGAGGAAGCAGGCACTGACAGTAATGATGCTCGTCGCGGCCGTCGCCCTGACCCAGGGCTGCGCATCGTCACACCACACCATGACGTTTGAACCGGGCGCCCTCGACGCCGGAAAATACGTTCGCAAGGTCGACCAGTTCGTGATCATCGCCGATGGTTCCCTCTCCATGGCCGATCTCGCGAACGGACAACGCAAGCTCACGATCTCGGAGGACCTCCTTTCGAGCCTCAACCAGACGATCCCGAGCCTCGGCTACGAGGGCGGTCTGCGGACCTTTGGACGCGGCCTCTGCAAATCGAAGGGCAAGACCGTCTCGATCGTCGAGGTCGCAGACTATCTCTCGAGCGCTTATGGCGACGGGGTGGCTCGCTACCAGTGCGCCAACGGCAACAGCCCGCTGGATCTCGCGCTCGACGCCGCCGGCACCGATCTCGGTGACAAAAAGCTGCCAACCGCGATCGTGATCGTCAGCGACGGTCTGCACATGGGCAAGAAAGAGATCGCCGCCGCACAGTCGTTGAAGACCGCTTTCGGCGATGCCATCACCATCTACGCGATTCAGATCGGAAACTCCGGCAAAGGACATCAGCTCCTCGAGCAGGTGGTCGCCGCCGGAGGCAATGGCTCCGTCACATCGGATATCGACCTGATGTCGTCCGCCGCCATGAGCGCCTTCGTGGTCGACGTCTTTCTCTATCCCGACGACGATGGCGACGGCGTGCGAAACGCTCTCGATAAATGTCCGGACACCCCCAAGGGCGTGAAGGTCGACAGCGACGGTTGCCCGATCGACAGTGACGGCGACGGCGTGCCGGATTACCTCGACAAGTGTCCGGGGACCCCCAGGGGCACCAAGGTGAATGCCGAAGGATGCCCTCTCGATTCCGATGGTGACGGCGTGCCCGACACCAGGGATCTTTGCCCCAACACCCCCAAGGGCATGGCGGTGGACGCCAACGGCTGTCCCGACACCGATGGCGACGGCGTGCCGGACAATCTCGACAAGTGCCCAGGCACTCCCAGGGGGGTTCCGGTCGATGACACCGGCTGCCCGTTGGCGGGGATCGAAATTGCCGGCAACGAGTGGTTCGTGCGCGGCAAGATCCTGTTCGCCGTCAACAAGGCCACCCTCAACCCGGAGGCCCAGGAACTGTTGATCAAGGTCGCAACGTTCCTCAAGAAAAACACCCAGTACGTGGTTGAAGTCCAGGGCAACACCGACAACACCGGGCCCATGGCGTGGAACATGGAGCTCTCCAAGATGCGGGCGGACTCCGTCAAGGACTTCCTCGTCGCCAACGGAGTCGCCGCCGGCCGGTTGACGACCAAGGGCTTCGGCCCCAACGAGCCCATAGCACCCAACAATACGGCCGAGGGCCGCGCTATGAACCGGCGCGTGGACTTTGCCCCGAACGAACGCTGATCGAAGTCTTCAATCCACTCAGACGACCCGGCCCGCGCCGGGTCGTTTTTTGTTGACCGTATACTTCCAAAGTGACGACCTCGCGATGGTTTCCGCCGTTTTCGGGAATAGTGGCGGTGGGCGCCCTGGCAACCATCCTCCAGTTGGCCCTGCCGGCGCCTGCCCACGCCCAGACCGGCACACCACCGGCCCTTCCCGGACTCTTCGTCCTCGGGATGAATGACCCAAATCATTCCGAAGGCACCGTCAACGATGTCCGCATACCCATCGGCTACACCATCATCCAACCCGATGAACGGGGATGGGGCCTCCGCTTGCGGCTCATCGTCTATGCCGGCATCTACGACCTCAGTTTTGAAAATGCCGTCGATCTCGATCTTCGCTTTCAATCGCTGGCCGCCACCCCCGGGGTCGAGTTCCTGGTGCCGTTGGGGCGCGGCTGGACACTCAAGCCCTTCACCGAGATCGGCTATGCCCACGACTTTGATCAGGATCTGGACTTCGCCGTCTGGTCGATCGGCATGCGCACCCTCACCGAATGGCAGACCTCGGGGATTCCCTGGAGATTCGGAACCAAAGTGCAGTACCTCTCGACCTTCGAGTCGGACTTCGAACTGTCTGACGAATTCTTCGAGCTTCAGCTCGGGATCGACGTCGGGCTGCCGTTGGGTTTTCACATCCAAGGCAACGAGGCGTTCTTGAGCCCCTTTGCGATTCGCACCCAGTACCTCGATGCCCTGATCGTGCGGCCTGAAGGTGAGCCGATCGAGATTCTCTACACCAACGAGATCGGCCTGGCCTTCGGCACACGCCCCAAGATCAAGCTCTGGTTCATCACGCTGCCGCGGATCGGCATCGGCTACCGCTGGGGGCCGAAGGTGAGTGGTTGGCGTCTGAACTTCGGGTTCCCATTCTAAATCTCGAAAACCACACCGGTTTACGGAAATTAGAACGTGTAGAGCAGTCGTGCCGTCCAACTCTCGTATGAGAGGTCGCCGCCGAGGCTGTTGAACAGGAGTTCGATCTTGAGCTTGCCGAACAACTCCACACCGCCCCCCAAACCCCACGCGCCACCGTCGGAGGTGCCGTCAAAGGCCTCCGAAAAGGAAACGTCCGAGTAGCCGAAACGCCCGGCGATGTAGGCGGGCCCGATAAAGAACCGTCCGATCGCGTAGAGCTGGTAGTAGGAGGCATCGACATCCACCGCCTCGGCGGCGCGTGAAAACCCGTACTCGAGCCCGACCCCGGCCTCGATCAGGGGAATCTTGAACGCCAACTCGAGGCCGAGAGTGTAGCCGGTATCCGCGCTGAAGCTGATGTTGCCGGCATCGAAATCACCGGCGAAATCCGCGCCGACCGCCAGATTCAGATCGAAGGCCGCCGCCGGCGAAACGACCAGGACGACCAGACAGACCATGGGGACCACGCGCTGGAACATCAAGACCTCCCCCTCTCTGGAAGAAACTAACACGATCCCGGGGTGTGAGAAAACTCACTTGAGACCACGAAAATCCGGATGGGTCGCGGTCGATCCTCGTGTTTTGTGATGCGCATCACACCCTTGAAAAGCGCCAAAATCGAAGGCGGTGGACGGAAATTCGACGACCTGCCCGGCACTCGCGCCCGTAAGCGTCACTTCTAGAAAGACTTCGGCGGTACCGGCGCGGTCATTCCGCCCCTCGTCGGCCCCGATCCGAATGCGTTCGGAAATCGAGAATATCTATTGACACACTTGCATCTCGTCGATATGTTGTTTCTAATTCACGATGGAGGGTGGAACATGTCAAAGAGGAAGATAGGGTTCATAGTCGTCACATTGATGATTGTCGGCGCGATTGTGCCGGCGCTGCTGGCACCCGGACTGGCCGAGGCGGCGGATGTCTACCAGATGGGGTGGATGGTCTATACGCCGAATCACCCCAACGGTTGTGCACCGCTGCCGTACGACTGCTATGTGGTCTGGGTGTATCCCTCTCGCCCGTAACAGGGGCAGGACCTCGGTATACCATCAGGTAGTTTGGTCTGGCTGACGTCATGCGGCACGCCCTGAGGGTGGCTGTGCAAGGATCGTGCGGGGCCCTGCTCTGTGCATGGGTTCTGGCTTCGCCGGTAGAGTCTGTCCGCGGCGCGTTCTCGGCACGCGCCGTGGCTCTTGAAAAACCGGCGTACATGATCGTGGACGCAGTGGTCCGCGGCGACCGGCTCTTTCTCCCCGACTACACCAGCGGGCTCAGAGAGGTCGATCTCCTGACCGGGAAAGATCTGCGCTCGGTTCTCCCGATAGGCACTGAAAAAGGTCAGGTCACCGGTCCGCAGCATCTGGGCTGCGGACCGGAGCGCTGCCTGGTTTTCGGCGACCGCTATTTCTGGGTCTACTACGACACCCGTTGGCGTTTTCTGCTCGAGTATCCGGGCATGAAGAGCTCGCCTAGCGGACAGCCTCTGGTGTTTGCCGACCGGACGGTGCTTTACGGCGTAGCTCGTCCGGACGCTTCTGTTGGCGGTACGCCCTACCTCTTCATCCAGTACGATGACGGGGAGATCGTCCCGCTGCAGGAGTACGCGGCATCGATGCCGATGCAGGACGTCATCAAACGTATCCATTTTCAGGGCATCACCAGCGGCGGTCTGGCCGCGCTTGCCGATGGCGGTTGGGTCTTCGTCGATCCGCGAAGCTACTCGGTGTTCGTCTTCGACGAACACGACCGTCTGCAAAAGGTCTGGCGCGGCACGAACCCGAAGTTCCGCCCGCCGAACTGGAACGCCTACACGCCCGTCCACGACCCTTCGGGGCTCAAGGAATACGCACGCTGGGAACTCGCGCAATCACTGGTCAAGCGACCCGTGATTCTGGGAGACGATCTCGTGGGCGTTGTCATCGGCCTGCCCGACGGGCCGCTGCGGCAGCGTCACGAGCTCGATCTCTACCATCTGAGCGGCGACCCTGTGGCAGTCGGAATTCCGTTGCCCGGTGTCGTCGCCGGTCGTCTCATCGCAGCTGATGCCGACAATGACCGCCTTTTTCTGGTCGGTCAAGAAACATGGGAACCTTCGTCAAAAACCACAGTGTGGCAGGTGGATCTGTCGACTGCGGAGGTTGCCCGGTAACGAGAGCACTGGAGAACATCATGAAGCACACGACGTTCGTCATCATTGCAGGGTTGGCGATGGTTGCAGCTTTGGCCGGGGCGACCCAAACCGTGGTCCACGCCGACGGTACAACCGCTGTTGACATCCTCACAGTGCCTACGAACGCCGGTGTGTGGGTCCGAACGGGCCCGGGCGAGCCCCTTCTGGTGCAACCGGACGAGGCCGGAAAGCTGCAACTGCCGGCCCTGTCGACCACGCGCAACGTGGTGCTTGATGCGGCAACCAACAAACCCATCTCGGCCGGGAGCCTGACGTGGGAAATCGCTGACGCCCCTCGGGAGTTGACCACGGCCTCGTGGACCTCGTCCGACGGTAGCCTCGATCTGATCTGCAGCGGCGCCGAACGCCTGACCGTTTCGGCGCCCGGCTATGGGCCCACGACGTTCAGTCCGCAAATCGACGGTCGTCGCCACCCGGTGCTTCTGAAGCCGCGAGGAGACCTCAAGATCGAGCTGCAACCGGCGACCGAGGCCCGGATGTGGCTCGCACGCCAGGACGAAATCAACGTCACCAGCCTCTTTATCAACGTCGCCGAAAAGTACCAAATCGAATCTCCCGGAACCATCGAAGTGCGGGATCTCGATCGCGAGGCCGCCTATGTCGGCATCATCGTCGCTCAGGGCAAGGTACCGGTCGTGGGTGCGTTCCAGGGTCTGCCTTTGGATCAGAAACTCCCGCTCGAGGACGGCGTGGCCGTCGGCGGCGCGGTTCGCGACACAGAAGGCAACCCGATCGCCGGCGCATCCATCGAGGCGATGGGAGAGATCTCCGAACTCGACAACTTCCGCTATCGCCAGTTCGCGACGACGGACGCCGAGGGGTCTTTCACCGTCGGCGGCCTGCTGCCGGGAGACATCAGGGTCCGTGCCTGCGCACCGGGCCGGGCCTGCAACGAAGCGGCAGTCGAGATCGCGGCCGACACGGTCACAACCCCGGTGAGCCTTGAACTGGCACCGGGGCGGGACATCGTGTTGGTGGTGAAGAACGAAGTCAACACCCCTGTCGCCGACGCGATGCTGTACTTCAACGAGCGCCTGCACGTGGCCGACCACCGCGGTCAACTGGCGGTTGAGGGAGTGGCACAGGGCGCGACGATCCCGGTCAAGATTTTCGGTGAAGGCTTTGGGATGTGGGAGGGCAGCTTTACCGCCGACCGCGCCCAGGTGGTGATCGTCGTTCCCGGAGGCGCGGTGATCGAACAACAGGTTCTGTCGGCCCGTCGCTTTGGCGCGGACGAGGTGAAGGTTCGGTGGCAGGCCTACGACTCCCAGGGACGCGAGACCAGTTCGGGCAAGGGCGCCTGGGATGCCGAACTCGGAATCGCGCGGGTCACGGGGCTCAAGGCAGGCACCTATTCGTTGTCGGTCCGTCTTCCAGGGGCGGCCACCATCGTCAGCGAGCGGGTCGAGGTTTCGGTGACCGAGCAGGTCGTCCTCCCTGCCGCCGTGCCGGAGCGCGGTCTCGCCATCGCCGGTCGTATCCTCGACGCCGACACGCTGCAACCTGTCACTGGAGCCGATGTGAGCTGCGAACCGGGTTCGCCCTCGGTCTTTCGCGCCCCCGACACGGTCCAGGACGTGCCCTCGGTGTTGACCGACACCGACGGCCTCTTTCTCCTCGAGGGTCTCGACGCCGGGCCGTGCAGAGCTCAGGTGCGCGCAGCCGGCTATGCCACCTGGCGGCTGGACGGGGTCGAGCCTGACGACGTCGGTTTCGATATCGGCGATGTGGAGATGGACGCCGGGATGACGATCGTCGGCAGGGTCTCCGATCGCGCCGACCGACCGATCACCGGCGCCGTGGTGGAAATCACCGAGGCCGCAACCTATGCCTATTTCGCCGAGACCACGGTGCGCACCGACCACGACGGTTATTTCCGCGCCGAAAGGCTGCCGGTCGGGCGCTGGAACGTGACCGCCCATCACGGCGAGCAGAAGGCGCGGGAGATCGTGGAAGGCGATGCCCGAGAGACCGTCGAGGCCGACATCATGCTCGGCGGCATACAGATCGAAGGTGAGATCTGGCTCGGCAACAACCGCGCCCAGGGCGGCACGCTCGTCCTCACAACAGATGGTTCTCAGGCTGCCGGAGTGGTGGTCATGATGCAGCGTCTCACCGCCGATCGCCAGATCTTCGGCATCGACAGCCAGCCGGTCCAGTTCGCGGTCAGCCCCGACGGCCGCTTCACCGGAAAAGGTCTGGATCCGGGCCGTTATTACGCCGCCTACACGCCGCCGGACGCAGGCGCGGCGCCGGTGACACGGACCCTCGACATTCCGCGGGTCGAGTCGTTCCAGTGCGCCATCCAGTACTCCGACGCATCGGTCGAGGGCGTGGTCATCGATACCGGAGGCCGGCCGGTGGCGGGAGCCTCGGTCGTCGCGCTCGCCGGTGACGGCGCCCAGGAGGTGTCGGCGTTCACCGACGGTGAAGGTCGTTTCGCGGTGCGAGGCCTCGAGCCCGGACGGCTGGTCCTGACCGCCGACCACACCGAGTTCTCTCGCTCGGAACCTTCCGAGCTGGATCTCCGCGACGGCTCCGTTGAAGGCCCGCTGGTCCTCGAACTGTTGCCTCCTGACGGGGCGAACATCATGTTGGCGGTGCACGCTGCCGCCGGGTCCGCGGGCGGCGCGCCGGTTTATCTGGTCGGTCCAGAGACCTCGACCGGATTCACCGACGGCGGCGGGCTCGCGACCTTTGCCGGCATCTCCGCCGGCTCCTACCGCGCCTGTGGGTTCGCCTACGGTGGAGCGACCGGGTGCGGCGAGAACTTGTTCGTCGACGACGGCGATCGGCTTGAGGCCCAACTCGACCTCGGTCGCGGTGGCTATGTGGATGTCTGGGTCGGTTCTTCCGCAGGCGCCAAGGCGGGGGCGGCACCCGGTATCAGCAAACGCGGACCGTCGGTGCGGGTCATGACCTCTGATGGCGTCGACATCACGAGTCTGTTGACCATGGCCAGCCCGCCACGACCCATCGGCGGCGGCGTCCGCATCGGTCCGTTGCAGGCCGACGACTACATCATCTCGGTGGGGACCGAAAACGGGCCGCGACAGGGCCAGGTCCGCATCCGGGAAGGCGAACCCACCGAACTCGACCTCAGCTGAGACCCGCCAGGCGTTCCAGTCAACCCCCCTCCAGGCCAGGGATGGGCGCATCTGAGACTGTCGCGCTGAAGAAGGCGGGTTCGAATGGCCTGACCGCGAAGGTCACGGGGAGAGAGAAAATGAAAACGAAAACCGCTGTGTTCGCCCTCGAACGCGAGTACGCAGGCCTCTTTGACGACGTGATTCCACTCAACGAGGTCGTTCGCCTGTTTCAGGCCGAGAACAAGCTCGAAACCACCATGATGATGGAGATCGTCAAAGACGTTCCGCTCGCAAAGTAGCGCATCGGGCGTCAGTCCTCGCGGCGTGAACGCAAAAAGGCCAGGGGCTCGCCCCTGACCTTGTGCTCTTGGAAAGGTCTGAGATCTTTGGCGGTCAGGCGCTGAAGGACGCGACCGCGAGAGCCTCGTCGTCGAACATCTCGAACACACCGACCAACTGGGCCATGGTCAGGAGCTTGCGCGCCTTGATGTTGACGTGCAGAAGCTTGACCGCCGCCTCGTTCGAGGTTGCCGTCACCTTGCAGCGGATGAGCTCGCCAAGACCCGACGAATCAATGGTCGTAACCTTGTCGAGGTTGATGATCACGTTTTTTCCGCCCTTGTTGAGCTCCTCGAGCAACGCGTCCCGCAGGACCACATCGCCCTTGCCAATGGTGAGCTTTCCTTCAAGATCGAGGATGGTCGCGTCACCGACCGAGCGCTTTTTGATTTCCATATCATTCTCCCCGGGGCCCGAGCCGCGGGTGGACCGCGCCGAGCGTTCAAAAGTCGAGACATTATCGCACAAACCCTCCTGATTACCAGCCTCACCTGTATTCTTCGTTCGACTCCCCATTTTTGGCTCCGGTCCGCTTTGCAGTTCCGGAACTGGCGGTTGAAGCCCGCGGCTCGCCATTTCGCGGGTTGACGATGGTCGCCTGGTCGACGGTGCGGACGTGCACGTCCCGCTGCGGAAATGGGATCGCGATCCCGGCATCCACCAACGCCCGGTTGACGCCGACGCGAAGATCGCTCGCCACCCTCACGAATTCAGGACCGGTCCACGCGCGGAGCTCGAAGTCGAGCGAACTTTCGCCAAAGCCGAGAAAAAGAGCCAACGGTTCGGGATTGCGAAAGACCTCAGGATGGTCTACCGCCACCGACACCAAGAGATCGATGACCGTCTGCGGATCGCTTCCGAACGCGACACCGACCGAAATCTCCATTCGGTGGCTGTCGTCGGAGAGCGTCCAATTGATGACCTCTGACGAGATCAGGTTGGCGTTGGGCACGATCACCTCGGCGCCCTGCCAGGTGCGGACGATGCTCGCTCTCATGCCAATGTCTGTCACCACACCCGAGAGCGTCGCGAGTTGGACGCGGTCGTCAACCCGGATCGGCCGCTCGAAGAGCAGGATCAGACCCGACACGAAGTTGTTGACGATGTTCTGCAACCCGAAACCGATGCCGACGCCGAGAGCGCCGACGATGAGGTTGATGCGGCTGAAATCGAGGCCGGCAGCGGTGGCGGCCACCATGACGCCGGCCACGATCACCGCGTAGTGGGTCAATCTCGTGATGGCGCGGGGCACGCCGCGAGGGAGGTCCATCTGCGGCAAAACATCGGCCTCGAGCCCGAATTGAATCAGCTGTGAAAGCTTGAATGACAACCAGATCATGAAGAAGAAGAGGAGAACGGTGCCGGGAACCAGGGTGAACTCGCCGAACGAAATCTCGGCGTCGAGCACCTTTTTCGACCAGCTCCAGACCTGGTCGTAGACCTTGAAGTCTTCGAGGGTCCAGATCGCCCACGCGAGCACCGCAGCCCAGGTGACGAACTTGAAGATCGCGTTCCGAACCTCGCCGGAGTGGAGTCTGACGATGGCGAATTTCTTTGCCGCTGTCGTGAGCAGAACCACCCGAACGACTGCTCGCAAGAGCACGACCGCCACCCACACCAGGATCGCTGCGAACACGGCGGCCAGCGTGCCCTCGATGATGAGGGTCGCGAATCCCACGCTGCCGATGCTGTTGGCCACCAAACCGACGACAAAGGCGGCAATCGCAATCCGGTTTCCCAGCCTGACGGCCCAGCGCCAGTTGGCCGACTCGATGAGCCGGTGGGTGGCGAGTTTTCGTTCCACCCACCAGCACGACACGGTCGCCACCACCGACAAAACCAACAGCAGCAACCGGTCGATCAGGTTGCCGTCTGGAGCGAGGCGGGTCGCCTCGTCCAGAAAGTACAACAGGGCTAGCAGGTAGGCCAACGGCTGCAGCGTCCTCGGGACGATCTGCGGGAGAACTCGCAGCAGAGCGATCAGCAGGACCAACCCGAGCGCGTCGATCCACGCCGACGGCGCCCCCGGGTGGAGCAGGTCGCCGAGCAAAACGGTGACGATCAGCGACGCCGAAAACGGTCGGTTCAGGACCCGAACCGTCTGGTCCAACGAGCGATCTTGCCGAGCCCAAAGCTCTGCTTTTCGGCGCAGGAAGGTCAGTCCCACGGCCAATCCAACCACGTACAGCAGGTGGCGCAGCATGCGGCCGGATTGTTCGGCGACATACTCGGAAATGGCGGACGAGTTTCGCGCCCACATCGCCGATATCTGCTGCGACGGGCCGCCATCGACGCCGGGAACGGAGAAGGCGTTCCACAGCGCCGGACTGTCGATGCCCACGATGCCCCGCCGGCGACGCAGGATCTCCTCCTGCTGTCGGTCAAGGGTGTCGCCTACCTGTGACTTCAGTCTGGAAATGCGGGACTGCAGGGTCAGCACCGCATCACGGTTCGCGCGCACCGTTCGACCGGCCTCCTCGATGGCCTTCACGTTGTCGACGACCTGCTGTCGAACCACGGGCGGCAGCTCGACTTCATCGGCCGACGACAGGGTCAGCCGCCAGATACTCTCCTCCTCGGCGATCGTTTGAAGAACCATATCGATTGCAGCGGCACGCCCCTTCAACGCGCCTTGCCACCCGTCGATTCGCGCGTCCACGCGCTTCCAGGCCTTTTCGGTCTCCTCGAGAACCGAGGCCGGGCCGTCGATCTCGAGCCGGCGAGAGGTCTCAACCGCAAGCTCGTCGACGTGTGTCCGCTCGGAATCGAACTCACTCTCGATCTTCTGAAGTTGGTCTTGGATCTGACTGGTCTGAACCGCTCGACGGAGCATGTCCGCTGTGGCTGCGGCGAATTCTGAAATCTCCGCCACAGGGACCGGAGTCGCAACCGGCGTTGGAGCGGCCGAAGGTGTCGGATCGACGGCGGGCGCCTCTTGAGCGGCAACGACGCCGCCACCCCCGCACACGGCAACCGTCAGCCCCATCGCGAGGACCGCGCGGTGCCACCCGCGACCGCACGAAGATTTGAGTTGATTCATCCCAGTCGGTCTCTTTCGGTATTTCCTGCAGTCGCCCGCCGAGGGCCATCATGGCGGTGATCCC
>Ga0210074_1000560_pt1 | contig 12883 bp, 8 predicted proteins | sample China_Galinas_Co_FD_184860 | JGI IMG/M metagenome (GOLD analysis project Ga0210074, IMG submission 184860) | Wetland microbial communities from San Francisco Bay, California, USA, that impact long-term carbon sequestration -... | ecosystem: Environmental > Aquatic > Marine > Wetlands ... | reverse complement strand
AGGCCGGTACGAGGAGGCCATCAACGAAGAACGACGGGAGTTCGAGTGGCGCAAGGACGCCGGGGCGCTGGCTGCGCTCGATGCGGGTTACACCACGGCGGGTCCGGCCGGCGCGATGAAATCGCTTGCGGATTTCATGGCCGCCCGTTCAAACGAACCGCTGGTGGACGCCTTTCGCATCGGTGAGTTCTATGCCCGCGCCAGAGCGGTCGACGAGACCTTCCACTGGCTGAACGCCGCCGTGGACCAGGGTATCTTCGAAGTGATTTGGATACGCTTCTGGCCGGAATTCGACTACCTGCATGACGACCCGCGGTACGCACAGTTGATTCAGCGGATTGGACCGCCGGCTGATGTCGCCGCCAGCTTGTGGCCAGACTAAACGCCTCGGCATAAAGTCAGGACAGCCATCATCTTTCAGACATGCATTGACGCCTGTTTTACAAAAACCCATTCACGCACCCGGGCGCAGCTCCAGGCTATAATCAAGCTCCAGGGCAGGAAATGGTGAAGTCTATGGCTGGTCCGAGATCATCAATTAGCCGTTCGACCCGCGGCCTGATTCTTTTGCTTGTCATCCTGGTTGCAACGGTATTTGGTTTTGCCCTGCTCTACATGCTTGGTGAGACTTACCTAGAGCACCGTCCGCGCAGCTTCATGACTGCGCTGGAATGGTCCGCTGAAACCCTGACTACGACCGGATATGGCGCCGACTCAAGCTGGAATCACCCGTTGATGGTGGTGCTCGTTATCCTGACCCAATTCAGTGGTTTGTTATTGCTCTTCCTGATTCTTCCGATTTATGTGTTGCCGTATCTCGAGGAACGTTTCGAGGCCCGCTTGCCACACACGCTGCCAAAATTCAGGGACTATATACTCATATTCCATTACAGCCCGGCGGTGGCGTCCCTGATCGAAGAGTTGAGACGTCATGGTCGTCAGTTCGTGATACTGGAGCAAACCCGTGCCGCTGCGCGTGACGCACAACAACGGGGCTTGTCGGTTGTTTTGCTCGACCTGGTCGAGGACAGTATTCCGGCGGATCAAATCACTTCAATTTCCGCTGTAGTGGCCAATGGCAACGACGAAGACAACACCACGCTCATCGTGCTGATGCGGGAGTTGGGCTACACCGGCCCGATACTCGCATTTGCCGAGACGCCGTTGCATCGTCTGCCCATGCAACACGTTGGCGCCACGGAGGTGTTTACACCCAGGCGATTGTTGTCCGAAGCCCTGGCGGCACGCGCCAGCCGCTGGATTACCGCGCGGGTGCGTGGCGTTCAGGAGTTGGGTGAACAGGTGGGTGTCTACAAGCTGAGAGTGCAGCAGGACAGTCCGCTCGATGGGCAAACACTCAAGCAAGCCGAGCTCTGGCAACACGGTGTCAACGTTATCGGTATGTGGTCGGGCGGACAGTTTATCGATCTGCCACCGGCGAGAACCCGGATCACCGCCGGCAGCGTAATGGTTTCCATTGGCAGTCACGAAGCGCTTGCACAACTGGGTGAGCTGGCGCGGCCGCTGGCCCGCAGCGGGCCATTCCTCATATGCGGTAATGGCAGGGTGGGGCGCATGGTGGCGAGTATGTTACGGGATGCCGATGAACCCGTTGTCGTGGTGAGCGACCGCGATGAGGAGGGTGTCGACATCGTTGGTAATGTGCTGGACTCAGAAGTGCTGAAATTGATGGCGGCACGAAAACCGAGTGCGATTATCCTGGCCATAGGCAACGATACCCAAACCCTGTTCCTGGCGACGGTGGTGCGGGATTATTTGCCCGATGTACCGTTGATCGCGCGGGTCAACAAGGCCCATAGTGTCGACCGTCTGCACCGGCTGGGTGTGGACTTCGCCCTGTCGGTCGACAATGTCGCGGGCGAATTGCTGGCCTCACGGTTGCTGGGTGAAGCGTATGTCCAGGTCGAACCGGAACTGCGTGTCAGCCGCCTGAGCGCGCATGGATTGGAAGGCCAACACCCACGCAGCGTCGAATCGCTGGAAGGCTATCGTTGTAAAATCGTGGCCGTTGCGCGCGCCGGTGAGGTGCTGGTCAGTTTCGAGGATGATTTCAGAATACTCGAAGATGATGAAATTTTTCTGTGCGGCAGTCCGGCATCGATCGATGTTTACCTGCAGGAATTTCCGCAGGATCTGCATCTTCAATCGCTGAGCTCATAACGGGTGGTGCAGAAAAAAACCCGCAAACTGTTCAGGAAAGCGGGTTTGAATCATGTAACAAAATCAAGTTAAAGCCCGGAAAGGGTCAGCATGCGTTTTCAGCGTGTCATGGTGCGGATCAGCACGTCCCAGTGTTTCAGCGCACCCGGGATGGCGCTGACCGGGATGCGTTCGTTGAGACCGTGGGTGAAATCATCGGCCGGCCGCATGAACAGGCCCGAGGTGCCATAGCAGGCCAGTCCCGCGGCACGAAAATGCGTGCAATCCGTGCCATAGGCGCTCATGGCCGGAATGATCGGCAGGTCGGGATAGTTGGCGTAGACCGCTTCCGCCACCGCATCCGTGACATCTTCACGCAACGGTGACGCGGGACTCATCGAAGGCGGATACGTCACGGAAAATTTTCCGGCCGGGTCAGCGATGACCCTGGTCAGCTCCGCCTGTACTTCTTCCTGGGACACACCCGGGAATACGCGGCAATTGATGTTGGCGGTGGCGCGCTGCGGCAAGGCGTTCGCAGCGTGCCCGGCATTGACCATGGTCGCAACGCAGGTGGTGCCGATCTGGCCGATGTATTCCGGGCTGTTGCGGATGATCTCCAGCGCCCCGGCGTCATTCGGGTCCTCCGCCACGCGCCGCATGGCGGCGCCGAGTTCGGGCTCGACCTGCGCGGCCATGCCGGTCAGCGATGCCCGGGTCAAATCGCTGAGTTGCGGCGGGAAATCATAGTCGCCGAGCCGCGCGAGTGCTTTGGACAGTTGCGTGATGGCGTTGGGCCTGGATGGCCGGGAACTGTGTCCGCCCGGGTTGGTAAATTCGAGTTGAAAGTCGATATAGGTTTTTTCCGCGGCCTGCATCAGGTAATAACGCGCTTCCCCATCATCGGACAGGGTCCCGCCACCGCCATCGCCATTGAGCACCATCTCTGCACCACGGTACTTTTCGGCCAGGGCCCGGGTCGTGACCATGCCCGTCTCTTCATCCCCGGACAGCAGCAGGATCACATCCTGGCGGGGCTGATAGCCGTCCCGTTTCAGTTGCGCCAGGGTGGTGATCATCATGGCGACATCGAACTTGTTATCGGAAACACCGCGGCCAAAAATGTATCCGTCTTCCTCAACCGGCGTGAAGGGGTCACGCACCCAGTCGGCGGGATCGGCCTCGACGACATCCATGTGCCCACTCAGCAGAAGCGCCGGTCTGCTCGGCTCCCTGCCACGCAGGGTGGCAGCCAGGGTGGCGGTTTCACCCATGGGGGTTATGACGATGTCTTCGGCTGCGAACCCGGCGTCTTCGAGTACCCCGGCATAGTAGGCCGCGAGTTCAGGAACCCGGCCGCGACCCGCAACCGTTGGTATGGCGACCGAATCCATCAGCGTGGTTTTGGCGGTTCCGACTTCACCTTCAACGACATCGGCGAAGGCGGTGCCTGCGACGATACAAAGAGAACTCATGATGACGCCTGCAAATGCAGGCACAAGGTGTTTCATTGTTTGCTCCGTGGGAAAATACTTGTTTGAAGAAAAGTTCCTGGTGCCGGCTGGATGCCGGGATGCTGCTCACAGCGCCGGATTGTGATTCCGGACTCGGGTCGATGGTTACATTATCAGCCCGATTGCCGGATAATCGCTAGTGTATATCAACGGAACAGCCAAATGGCGCAATCCATGCTGCAACTCGAAAAACAATACCGCGTGATTCTCAAGCAGGACATCGCCTGGGGGGACATGGATGCATTCGGGCATGTCAATAATACTGTCTATTTCCGTTATTTCGAGGACGCGCGTATTGAGTACTTCAAGAGAATTGGCATCCTTGAACTGAAACAGCCGTCGGGCGTGGGGCCCATCCTTGCAAATGCACGCTGCGATTTCAGAATTCCGTTGGACTTTCCCGATCACATACACATCGGTATCCGCAGCCGCGTATTGTCGGCAAAGAAATTCAGCATGGAATTCGCGGTTTTCAGCGAGAGGTACGGCGCCATTGCCGCCGAAGGCGAAGGCCTGATCGTGTATTACGACTATGCTGCTGGCACGAGCTGTGAAATACCCGAAGAGATAGCAAGGGCGATCAAAAAGCTTGAAGGGTAAGCACGGTTACGTCATTCAGTGAAGAACGGGTAACAATGCCCGAGGCGTCGGAAATCGAATGTTTTGCCAGGTTCAACAAAACAACGGGAATCAACTCACCGTGCAAAATCCGGTCTTGAAAATCGCGCTGGTTCGAACCGGTGAATGCGGGGCGATTTACAGGATTAATCAAGCAAGACGAAGGTGCCCGGTAAAAGACCGCTCACTGGCAAGGCTGTTTTAACCTTAAAGTTTCCTCACCGCTTGCTTCGATCGCACTGCTTCACGAAACTTCCAGCGCTTTCGCCGCGACAAGGGTTTCTTCCGATTTGGCATGGTCCTGCATACGTGCTGGCAGCCAAACGACAACAGCGGTGACGATCATCACCAGCGTGGTTACCGTGATGATAAGTGCATAGTTATCCGCACCCAGCAACATGGCCGTGATGACGGGTCCGGACGCCAGTCCCATCTTTGATGCAAAACCGCCCATGGCCGCCATCTGTCCGGTGATATCAAAGCGCGATGCCAGCCCCAGCAGGTAAGAGATGGTAAAACCCCAGGTGATTCCGACCAGGCAATTGGAGGCCGTCCAGATCCAGGGGACGCTGCTGTAGTGTAATGCCCATATTGCCAGGGTGGTGACCGCAATACCTGCGATGACCGATTTCAGGTAACCGAAACGGCTTCCGATGACGATTACCAGGCCGGCCCCCACCAGTCCCAGCCAGTTGGCGATACCCAGCGTGGTCGATATAAAACCCAATTCCAGTTTGTAGTACTCGCCAAGACCGATAATAAAGGCAAACAACCCCATGTTGGCCGCCTGGAACAGGAAGATCGTGACGAGCGTGAGCATGATGGGGACTCTTTGACTGACTTTGCCCACGCCTGGCTTTGCAAGCGCCGTTGCGGGGTCAATCTTGTAGGCCGGCAGGAAAGGCAGCATGATAAAAGTGGCCACGTTGAATGCCACCAATGAGTAAAAAAGCACCTGTGTGCCAAACTCGGGAACCAGTCCCGGGATGATCATGATCCCCAGGCCGCCAAAACCAAACTGAACGAACAGCAGAACACCGAAGGTGCGGTCGGGTTGGGTGGTTCGTGCGATCAGCGAGAACCCGGTACCTACGAGCATGCCGCCAATAAAACCGTGCAAATACCGGACCAGCACCATGATGGTTGGGTCCGTCAGTTTCATCGACATCAGGTCAATGGCGATCATGCCGCTGAGAAACAGCGTGGCGGCCAGCGGCCAGTTGAGCCGTTTGACCAGGAAGACGATAAACAAAGCCCCCGAAGCAGCGCCATACATATTGGCGGAAGCGACATTGCCCGCCTGCTGGTTGGTAAAACCCAGGGCTTCGATCAAGCCGCTGACAATGGTGGGCATGATATTGACGTAGAACAAGCCCGCAGAAGTGAGAAACGCGAGAAAGATCCTGGCGCGCATACTGTTGGGTGGAACTTTCGGCATGTTAGTGAACATATTTATTTTCATTCTTTACAGTAGTTAAGAACTTTATCGGCCTCGACGACGGCCTTGCGGAATGTGTGTTGATTGCTGTCGGTGAAAAAGTAGTAGACACCACCACCGGGCAGCAGGGTGACCGCGATGCCACCGTAACCGGACATGAAGGGGATCCAGGTTGCTTCGGAACAACCAACCCACCCGGATGCATCGACGCCCCAGAAACCGTTGCTGTAAGCCAGTCCATTCCCGCTCGGTGGTTTTGGCCATGGGCTGGCTGTGCGGAACATGGCGGAATCGAATTCCGTGGCCGCCAACATTCTGCTCACCCCGGTGTCGGTGTTCAGAGCCAATGCCAGGCGTGCCAGGTCATCGCTGTGAAATACCAGGCCATAGCCGGTGAATGGCTGGGATGCCCCGTCATAGGTGCGTTGAGTCCATTGCAATAACGGGCTGAGATCAAGAGTTTCCAGTATTTCCGGATACAGCAGGTCGCGGTAAATATCGGCGCCGGGCCCCAGTTTCTGTTTCAGGAAATTGTTCATCGCGACACCCAGCAGGTAGGTGTCGGTGGTGTGATAGACCCATTGCTTTCCGGCGGCTGCCTTGTTGGGCCAGGCCGCGCAACTGAAGCGCAGCTTGTCGGCGTGGCTTTCCGCTACGAAGAAATCGTCCATGCCGTTGTCTTCGTCGGCATTGTACAGGGCGGAATCATAGTTGCCCGTCGCCATGTTGATCAGATGCTCCGGCGTAACCTTGTCCCAGCGACCGTCTTCCAGTCTGCATTCAGGGATCAAACGCGAGACCGGGGTCCTGGCGAACCCGGGCCAGCGACCGGCGAGCAAAAAGTAGTCCAGGCCGGCAAATATGCTCTTGGCCAGCGAATAGGACGGCAGGTCGAGCACATCGCAGAAGGGATAGGGGCCAAAACGTGTCGGACATTCACTTCGGTAGTGGACGCCATTGAGAACAAAACCATAAACGCTCGCATCTTCAATCCCGGACGGCTGAAATGCGTTCGGATCGAGCCCCGGGTAATCGACCCCGAGCGCAGCGAAAGGCTTGACCGGCAACCGGGCGGCAACTTCCCGGCGATACGCAGCTATCACCTCGCCGGATGCGGACACCGGGCCGGGTGCGTACTCGGCATGTGAGACACCCCATGAGTTGACCTTCAGATACAGGCAGGTTTCACTGGCAATTTGCCAGGCCACCCGGCTGATCGAACCATCACCCCGGTACACGAATGTCAGCAGGCCGTTGTGCGTGCAATTCTGGTTTTTTTCCTTGAGCGAAAACGGCAGCGCGGCCCTCGACCAGCCCTTGTCGGCGGCGTCGGTCCAGGCCTGCCCCGGCTCCAGGATGATTTCCCAATAAGGGTGATTGCTGCGTTGCGGCCCACGCTTTACCGGCACAATACTGGAACCGTCGCTGACAAACTCAAAAGAAAAAGGCGGCAGTGACGCCAGTTTCATTTGTGTTTTTCCGGCGGCTTCATAGGTGTCGACCAGCGTCTCGATGCTGCTTGAAGCATCGTCTGCACTCAGGGTTAACAGCCCATTAAATGCGTCTTGAGGCAAGACCGCTACGTCGGACGGTGTATACGCCTGCGTGGCAAGCGGCATAGGCAGCACTTCATCACCCAGCAGAAAACCGGCGCTGAGCAAGGGCTCGCGCGGCATCCGGTGTGCCGCTTGGGCCCCATGCAGTTGCGGTGCACAGGCATAAACCAGCAAGGCCACAAGCAGGATGAAGGCTGGACGCGAGCGTTGTTGATATGGCTCAGTCAACTGCAATTCCAAGCGTTGCAAGCTTGTCGCGCATCGGCCCAAGCTGCATTTCGTAGGTTTTCCATCGGTTGATCGAGGTCTGATAGACGGGTTGCCTGACCTGGGAGGCACTTGCGCTTGTCGATACCGCCTGGTTTTCATGGAAACGTACGCAACGCGGGTCCCAGTTCAAGCCGCAATGGTTCAGCAGCTTACGGGTTTGAGTCTCGAGGTCTGTGACAAGGTCTTCGTACGCCAACTCAAAAATCACGCCCGGCATTACGTTTTTCCAGTGGGCCATGAGTCGGCTATACGCAGAATAGTACAAAGCGATTTCCTGCTGGTCGTATGACCAGGGGTAGGCATCCTGGAAGAGACGTTTGTATATCGCGTAGCATGTATCCATCGGGTTGCGCGTAAGGTGGATGATCCTGGCCTGGGGCAGCGCCATGTGAATCAATCCGGCATACAGAAAATTCAGGGGCATTTTGTCAACAAAATGCGGGCTATCGCCCGTCAAAGGCCGACTGCTTTCCAGGTAGGCTTTTCCAAGCAGTTCAAAATCGAGTTTGGCAGTCTGCTGTACCAGTTCCCTGCGGGACCGGTCAACTGCACCTGATTGTCGCCGGGTCAGCTGCATCAACTGGACTGCAAAGTGATTGAGTTCGCCGGCTGCATGTATGTCGGGGTGACTGCCGAGGATTCGCTCGACCAGTGTCGTCCCCGTGCGGGGCAGGCCGATGACGAAAATCGGCCTGTTACCCGGGTGTCCCGGTCCAGCGTTCCGCAGGACCTCCGCCGTGAAAGTGTCCGAAATTGCGTCAATGGTCTGCAGTTCATCACCGATGTTGTACTTGAGATGCTTCCTGCGCAATTGCGCCCCCCGTGTCAGTGCGTCGAAGGATTTCCCGGCGGCGCCGGTATCTTCGAGTTCCTTGGCCAGGGCAAAACAAATTTTGACTTCGCCCTCGGGCGTCCCGATACCGCGGGCGAGCAGGCTTTCCAGTTCAGCAACATGATTGGACTCGGGGGTCTGTTTGCGCAGATCCGAACGTAATGCATAAGCATCATAGTCTGCGGCATTCAGGCTGATGGCCTTGTCGAGGCTGATCTCGGCGTCCTTCAATCTGCCCTGGAACCGTTGCATGGTGGCCAGGTTATACCAGTGGCCGCCATTTTCCGGTTGTTGATCGATCAGCTTCAGGTAGAGTTGTTCCGCCTCTGTATGCATTTCCAGCCGGCTGCACAGAAATGCCAGTTGCGACAGTTCCTCCGCACCGCTTGTTTGCCCGGCCATGAGTTCGTTCAGGGCTTCGCGTGCAAGGGAGGCTTCTCCGCACATGACGAGACAGGCCACCCGTTGCAATTGCCACGCCCGCTTGCCCGGCTCCAGGTTCAACGCGCGATTTATGGTATCGAGCGCAATTTCCGGTCGCTTGATCAATTGCGCCACGTGGCTGGCAACGTGCCATCCGGGCGCAAACCCGGGATACTCACGGTTAAGACGGTTACAGAATTTGATGGCTTGTCCGATGTCTTTCAGACGGATACACCGCCACGTGCTTTCCAGCAGTTGCTTGCTGTTTTCCGGGGTTGGCATCTTGAGTGACTCGCTTGGCATTTAAAAATTTATCCTAACATTCTGCCGTCAGCTTGAAAGCGAAACAAAAAACCGGGCCGCAGCCCGGTTTTTGTAGAACAGGCCCATTGATCTTACCGGAAACGATAAGTGGCACTGATACCAAAAGTACGCGGTGTGGAAATATAGTTACGCTGATTGTTTCCATAGTAATTTTCGAAAATACCGGTATCCGTACTCATGTATGTCGCGGGGTAAGAGCCGGTGATGCCCTCTTCATTACCAAGGTTTTTGCCGTACAGGGAAATAGTCCAGTGCTCGGTGAGTATTGCCACCGACGCATTGAACAATGCGAATGACGGGAATGTCTCCTGAATTGAAGTATCCTGAACCGAGTTGATGGAATCGCTTTGGAAGTAGGCGAGCAAACGTGAAGCCAAAACCCAGCCGTTACTCAAACCATGGGTATGATCCAGGCTCACGGTTGCGACATGTTCCGCCGTACTGGGCAACCGGTGGCCGTCTTCAGCAATCAGGCCACCCGTCTGTGGTTGAAACAGATCGTCGGTAAGCTCGGCGTTGATATAGGAATAACCGAAATTGACAATCAGGTTTTCCGTGGCGGCCCAGGCTGCTTCGACTTCCACGCCCTTGGTGGCAGCCGACTCGCCATTCTGGGCCATGAAGAATCCCCACCAGGCAGTGGCTGTATTGAGTTGGGGTTCATTCCAGTCCACATAGAAGAGATCGGCGGAATACCTCCAGCGGCCGGTGTCACCCTTGATGCCGACCTCGTAGTTGTTGACCGTATCGGCCTTGTAGAACTGAACGGTTTCGGGGTTCAGTTCTTCGAAGTAGCCGGAGGTGGGAATCGCGTTGGCGCCACCGCGGCGGAAACCTTGCGAGAAGGTGGCGTATAGCATTTTGTCGTCGGCAATGTCCCAGGAAAGGTTCAGCTTGAACAGAACATCACTTTCTTTTTGGGAAGGATAATCGACGAAAGGTACGACGACACCTTCAAACAACGGGAAATCCATGGCGGTGCGATTGGTCAACTTGTTATCGAACCAGCGCAGGCCAAAATTGACACGGAAGTTATCTGCCGCATGCCAGGTCAATTCGCCATACAGCGCCTTGTCCTTGAAGTTTTCCCTGCGGTCGTAATAAAAATCGATTTCAGACAGGTCGTACCCACCTGCCCACCACTGGCCAAAGGCCCTGCAGGCTTCACCCAGCTGGGGACAAGCTTTCCCGTATTCATTCAGGCCCAGCAGGTAGCTGAAATTGGTGGTGGAACGGTCCTGGTCCATGTAGTAGGCACCCACGATCCAGTCGATTTTATTGTCTTGTGATGCATCTGAAACAAGACGGAATTCCTGTACGAATGCGGATTCATCAAAGCCGGCATTCACATAAGCGGCAGCCCTCGGGTTACCCGTATACAGAATTTCGAACCAGTTGGTGAAAGTGGTGTCCTGGCTGCGGTCGGTGACCCACAAGCTGGTGTTGTCTCTCCAGCCACTGCCTTCATGTGAGTAGTCGGAGGTATTGGAGGTCAACATTGCGAACCCGAGGTCCCAGGCGATATCGAGGTTCCACAACTCGACATCGCGTGTTGATGGTTCAAGGAAGGTCGAGCCGTTATCGTCATCACCATATCGATTGCCGTAGTAATCAGCGCCCTTCGTGGTGCTGCGCCGACCGCCGACTTCATCGTCCTGCTTCTGGTATGTCAGCTGGAATCTCAAGTCTTCGGTGGCGTCCCAAAGGAAAGACGCACGCAAGTACTTGATATTGACATCATCCGCATCTTTCTTGGAGGTGTAACAGGCATCGTTGAATGCGACTTCTTCGGGGCTGAGCGAAGCGCTGTTATTGTCGACACACTGTCCGTCGTCCGCCAATACCTGGGGTTTGCCGTTGCTGCCAAGCTGATAAAGATTCACGTAGTCGATGACGCCATCGTTATCAACGATGCCGCCGGAAACACGAAACGCTGCGGAGGCACCCAACGGGAAATTCAGCATGACATCACCGCTCAGGTTGGTGCCGCTCGAGCCGTCTGTTTTTCCAATACTGCCACGCGCTTCGGCGTCAAAACCGGTCGGGTCAGGTTTGTTCATGATGTAGCGAACGGCACCGCCGAGGGCGCCTGAACCATATAAAGTGCCTTGCGGGCCACGCAACACTTCCACCCGTTCCACGTCCTTGAGCAAGAAGTTTGCAAAAATCGGTGTATTGTCAACATAGGTGGCAACGGTAGGAACGGATGACAGGCCGACATCGCCATTAACACCGTTGTCGACGTTCACCCCCCTGATCACGATGCTGTTCATGTGGCCCTGGTTTCGATAACCGCGGTCAACCACCGAGATACCTGCAATGGTCCGCATCAGTTCATTTGGATCCACGATATTCTGGGCTTCGATACTGGCGCCTGATATAGCGGAAATGTTGTAGGGGATATCCTGGGTGCTTTCCGCGCGCGAAGTTGCGGTAACGATCACTTCCTCGAGAACGAGGTCGTCCGCTGAATTGCCTTCAGCGGTCTGATCCTGGGCGAGAGCAGGGCTGAGCTGTGTCGACGTGATGAGCGCTGTTGTAATAGCGACGGCAAGTGTCTTTCTGTTGATCGTCTTTTTCACTCTCATGGATTTACTCCGTTTTTATGGTTTATATCAGTCCCCGGCGCCGCGGGCAGGCATAGCGCCACGTATCAAGATAGTTGAAGTTGTTTCCAGTCCGTAGAGCCAGTTGCAGGCCGGCTTTGAGTCCAGAGTTTTATTGCTGCGTCGATTTGACCAGCCATGAAACCGGCTCATTTGTCTTTGCCAGGTACTTCAAGCGCGCCAAGTTCGGCATATGCACCCGCCCCGGTATCTTTTTGATATACCGGGTAGCTGATGTTCGCGTCACGAAAGCTTTTAAGGGTTTGTCCGAGTCCGAAAAGTCCTCTCTCACGGACACGGCGTACGTGATCAAAATCGAAATCCGCGGTGATGATCTCACGGCCAGACGAGGCCTGGTGAATGATGGTGCCGTCCGGTCCAACCACGATCGACTTGCCATAACCCAGGCGCCCGGCGCTGTTAAGGCCGAGGAAATACACCTGGTTGGTGGCGGCATTGGCGCGCGAGATGGCAAGTTCGACATCCCGGTCGTTGGTGTTGGTCAGGGTAGGTACGATAATTGCTTCGGCACCCATCCAGGTCAATTGACGGATGATTTCCGGAAACCAAATGTCATAGCAGATAACAAGGCCGATCTTGCCCGCACCGGGCACTTCGAAAACAACGAAATTGTCGCTGCCCGAAACGTTCTTTTCATAGGGGTAAAAAGGATACTGTTTGCTGTAACGGGCAATCACGTCACCCTCGGGGTTGATAACCGGCGCCGTGTTGAATATGTCGTCGCCCCGGCGTTCATTGAGTGAACCGGGTATCAACCATACACCGTTCTTTTTGGCCGCTTCCCGAAAGCAGTTCTCGACTTCACCGGGTAGCTGCACCGCCATCTTCGTGTTGGCGCCGTAGGTACAGAGTTCCGGCAACACCACCATCTGGATCCATGGAAAGCGCTTTTTTACCAGTTCGATTTCCTGCTCCAGGGTAGACAGGTTGTCCTCAATGCCCAATTCAAGCTGCAGACCTGCAATGGATAAATGACTCATGACTGGCTCCCGTTGACCGTTTTAGGCAATTACCCGCTTTGTTGGGCGTACAACGGCAGACTAGCCATTGGGGAAAGGGGTGTATAGAACCAGATCAAATATGCTGATGAGTCCAGTCAGGATGGTCCATGCTGCAAAATA
>Ga0210074_1000559_pt1 | contig 12884 bp, 9 predicted proteins | sample China_Galinas_Co_FD_184860 | JGI IMG/M metagenome (GOLD analysis project Ga0210074, IMG submission 184860) | Wetland microbial communities from San Francisco Bay, California, USA, that impact long-term carbon sequestration -... | ecosystem: Environmental > Aquatic > Marine > Wetlands ... | reverse complement strand
GTCGGCCGCCGAGAGGTCGATATCCCGCAGGTCCTGCTGGCCGCCAATAACCGAGTCCTCGGCGCCCTCGACCGCCCGCACCAGCCCTTCCGTACCGCCGGCGATCAGGCCGACGACCTGGTTCGGTTCGGTATTGAACGTCGGCGGGCATTCGACCGCATCGAGCACACCGAGACGGCCCGAGGTGCCCGCGCCGGCATAGATCAGGCGGCCGCCGGCGGCAAGCCGGTCCGCGATCACGTCGATGGCCCGGGCAATGGCGCCCGCCTCCGCCGCCACCGCACCGGCGACTTTGGCATCCTCGACGTTGATCAGCCGGACGAGCTCAAGTGAGGTAAGATTGTCCAGGTCCCGGGTTTGGGGATTACGCATCTCAGTGGTTAACTGGCCAAGTTTGGCCTCGGTGGAGTCAGTCATGGCGTTTGCTGTCCATATGCTCAATTCGTATCGGGTGACGTTCCGTCTTGCCGTGATATTGTGCGTGCTTGTCATTCCCGCCCCGGCCAGCGCCGTTCAACCGCCCGCCGCGGACACGGCGGTTATACCGCCACGCGTGGTTCTCACCGGTATCGACGTGCTTGAAAACGAAGGTTTCAGACGTCTCGGCGGCCGCAATATCGGCCTGATCACGAACCAGACCGGCATCGATCGCCAGGGGGTCAGCGACATCCGCTTGCTGTACGCGGCGAAGCACGTCAACCTGGTCGCCATCTTCAACCCCGAGCACGGGCTTTTCGGCAAGCTCGACACCGAGTCGATCGACAACAGCGTCGATCCCGTGACCGGCGTAAAAGTCTATAGCCTCTACGGCGCCACCCGCCGCCCGACCCGCGAAATGCTCGCCGGCATCGATACGCTGGTTTTCGATATCCAGGATATCGGCACGCGCTTCTACACGTATATCTCGACGATGGGTCACGCCATGCAGGCGGCGGCCGAAAACGGTGTCGGCTTCATGGTCCTCGACCGCCCCAACCCGATCAACGGCGTCACCGTCAGCGGCCCGATGCTCGATCATGGCAAACAGTCTTTCACCGGCTTTCACCGGTTGCCGGTGCGTCACGGCATGACCACCGGTGAACTGGCGCGCATGTTCAGGGCCGAACTCGAGCTCGACCTCGACCTCGAAGTCGTTGCGCTCGAGGGCTGGCAACGGACCGATTACTTCGACGACACCGGCCTGCCGTGGGTCAACCCCTCTCCCAATATGCGCAGCCTGACCGAAGCCCTGCTCTATCCCGGCATCGGCCTGCTCGAGACCACCAACCTGTCGGTGGGCCGAGGCACCGATACGCCCTTCGAACTGTTCGGCGCCCCGTGGCTCGACGGCGCCCTGCTGGCCCGGGAACTGCAGCAACTTGAGTTGCCGGGCGTGGCGTTTTCCCGCGTGCAGTTCACGCCGTCTGCAAGCAAATTCGAGGCCGAAACCTGCCAGGGGGTCGCTATCCGCATCACCGACCGGTTGCGGTTCGACCCGCTGCGCGCAGGTCTTGAAATCGCTTTGCGGCTGCGGCGGAACTACCCGCAGAAATGGGAAATCGACGGTTATATCAAGTTGCTGGGCAACGATGCGGTCCTGCGAGCCGTCCGCGACGGCCGCAGCTACGCAGACATCCTGGATATCTACCAACCCGGTCTCGAGGAATTCAAACGCCGCCGTCCCGCCTACCTGATCTATCCCTGACGCCAGGCGCGCAGGCGGCCGGTGCACCATCACAGAATCCGCCGGGCGTCTTTCGGACACGCTGTAACGGTGGTTCTCAGACATCGTGGCTGCGCCCGAAGCGTGCTTTCAGCGATTCATTCTGCTGGTGGGTCCAGTCGTAGTAATCGCGGTTTTGCAGGCTTTCAGCGGCGGCTTCATCCAGCAATACGGTGACCCGCTCGTGCATTTGCAGGATGGATGCCGGGCACATCGAAGTGACCGGGCCCTCGACCATCCTGGCGACCGCAGCGGCCTTGTTCGCGCCGGTGGCCAACATCAGGATCCGGCGGGCGTCCATGATGGTCGCGATACCCATAGTGACCGCCAGCCTCGGCTGGAATTCGCCGGTGTCAAACAGGCGGCTGTTGTCCTCGACGGTTTGCCGGGTGAGGGTTTTGACCCGCGTGCGCGAATTCAGGCTGGAACTGGGCTCATTGAAGCCGATATGCCCATTCACGCCGATACCCAAAACCTGCAGATCGATACCACCGGCGGCCGTAATCTTCTTTTCGTAATCCGGGCCGACCAGCACCGGGTTTTGCCCCGCGGCGCATGTGGGCAAAAATGTTCTGTCGGGGTCGATGTCGACGTGGTCGAAAAGCTCGCGTTGCATGTAGGCGCGGTAACTCTGCGGATTGTCGGTGGTGACGCCGAGGTACTCGTCGAGATTGAAGGTGGTCGCCTGCCTGAAGGAAACCCCGCCCGAGCGGTGTTTATCCACCAGCTTGCGGTAAAGCGCGAGTTGCGTGCCGCCGGTGGCGAGACCCAGCACCGACGCGGGCGACACGCGCAGCAGTTCGGCCACCAGTTCGCCGCCCATGTCAGCAACGCATTCAGCGTCCTTGAGGATGATGATTTCCATGTGCCGCCTCCTAGTGCCTGTTCACGCGATGCGCAGGCCCTGCATCCGCCTCGCCATCGATCCAGCTGCGCTGCAGGTTCAGTTCTTCATCGAGTTCGACCAGGTTTGCCCGGTAGCCCGCGCGGATATAACCCAGCTCTCTTTCGAGCCCGAGTGCATGCGCCGGATAGGTCGAAGCCATGCGCAGCGCCTCTGTCGTGTCCAGTCCGGTGAAGCGGATGGTATTCCTGACCGCCGTGAGCATATCCAGATCGGAACCGGCCAGCGCACCCGAGGGCAGCCGGCAACTGCCGCCGGCAACGCCGATATCCCGGCCGTCGAAGCTGAAGTCACGTTTGTCCGAACCCACCGTGGCCATGGCATCGGTGACCAGTATCGAGTGGCCCTTGCACTTGGCCGCCACGGCAATGGCGAAAGTGGCCGGATGCACATGTTGGCCGTCGGCGATCAGGCCACACCAGCTGTGCCGGTCCTCGAGCGCGGCGCCGACCATGCCGGGCGCACGGCTCTGCATTTGGCTCATGGCGTTGAACAGGTGCGTGAAGCCACGCAAACCGGCATCCAGCGCCGCGCGGGTTTGTTCGTAGCTCGCGGCGCTGTGGCCGCCGAAGACCAGCACGCCCTGCGCCTTCAGCCGCGCTATCATTTCCACGCTCGTGCATTCCGGCGCCAGCGTCACCAGCGTACGGGCTTCCGGCAGCGACGTAAGCAGTTCCGCGTCCTGCTCTTCCAGCACGCGGAACCGGTCGGCATTGTGAATGCCACGCTTGTCCGGGTTCAGGAACGGGCCCTCGAGGTGGATGCCAAGGACACCGGGAACGGCTCCACCGGCCGCCTGCCTGGCGGTCTCGATCGCGGTTTTCATGGTCGCGAAATCGGTGCTGATCAATGTCGGCAGAAACCCGGTCGTGCCAAACCGCCGGTGGGCGGCGCCGATCGTGCGCAGGGTCTCGAGCGTGGGTGCGTCATTGAACATGACGCCGCCGCCGCCGTTGACCTGTATATCGATAAATCCCGGCGCCAGCATGCGCCCCTCGAGATCGATTCGCGCCGTGAGCGTTGCGGGGATTTCAGTCTCCGGCACCACGGCCGAAATCCGCCCGTTTTCCAGTATGACTGCGAGCCCGCTATGCAGACCCTGTCCGTCGAATACGCGGCTGTTGACGAGCGCCTGGCTCACTGCGGCCGGTCCCCGGTGCTATCCGCAGCGGGAGAAATGCCCGCCGCTACAAGCAGCTGGATCAGCCAGCCCGCAAACCAGGTCAGCATTGACCCGACCGCGGCATACCAGGGCCAGTAGAGGTCGGTGCCGATGGCAATCACCGAAAGACCCGCCACGCCAACGACAAAGCCCATCAGGGCGGCCGGTTGTTTCACGCGGGGACTGGCCACGGCCAGCAGGAACAGGCCGAGCACCGGCCCGCTTGCGAACCCGGCGATTTTCAATACATTGAACACCGTGCTTTCCGTCGTTCCAATGATCCCCACCAGCGTGGCAATGCTGACCTGCAATATACCAAACCCGGCGGTGGCAATGCGACCGGCGCGAAGCTGCTGAGCTTGCGGAATTTCGCGCTTGCGCAGCGGCAACCAGATGTCGCTGATCAGCGCGGTCGCCGAACTGTTGAGTGAACTCGACAACGTCGACATGGCCGCCGCGAACACCGCCGCCAGGGTCAACCCCGTCAGTCCGACCGGCATCGAATTGACGATGAAATGGGCAAACAGGCGGTCACCGTGCCCGGCGGCGCCCGGATCGCCCGCCGGGGCCTGTGCGTAGTAGCCGGCCAGGGCGATGCCGATGCACAGGAATACGGCAAACTGCAGGAACACGATCACGCCGCTGAAGCCAAGACTCAGGGACGCATCGCGTTGGCTTTTCGAGGAAAGATAACGCTGCACCATCAACTGGTCGGTGCCATGCGTGGCCATGGTCAGGAAGGCGCCACCGGCGACGCCCGACCAGAACGTCATGCTCGGTTTTGTCAGGCTGAAGTCGAAATCGAACAAGCGCAGCTTGTCGCTCTGCTCGGCGAACTGCACGAGGGCCGGCAAGCCACCTGGCATGTCACTGACGACGATAGCGAAGGCCATGGCGGCGCCCAGCATGTAGATAACGAACTGGATGCCGTCGTTCCAGATCACCGACCTGGCGCCGCCCACGAGCGTGTAGATGATCGTGATCAGGCCGAGCAGGATCACCGACAGGGTCAGGTCCAGCCCCAGCACGATCTGCAGCACCAGCGCGGTCAGGAACAATCTCAATGCGTCGCTCAGGTTGCGGGTGACCAGGAACAGCACCGATGTCAGGCGTCTGCTCAGCTTGCCAAAACGCGCCTCGAGGACTTCGTAGGCGGTAAAGTTCTCGGAGCGGAAGTAGATTGGCAATAACACCTGGATAATCAGCAAACGGCCGACGATATAGCCGATGGCGATCTGTAAAAAGGTCAGGTTGCCATTTACCGCGGCCGGGATGCCCGGCAAACTCAAAAACGTCACCGTACTGGTCTCGGTAGCCACGATCGACAGCAAAAGGACGCCCCACGGCAACGAGCGCCCACCGAGAAAGTAATCGGAGGAAGTGCGCTGGCCGCGCCCGATCCACAAACCAAACGCCAGTACCGCCAGCATGTACACGACGACGATCGCGGCGTCCACGGCGTGGATGTTCATGGAGAAGTTCATGTGGATAAAATCGACCTCCTAAACTGCAATCGGCCCGGGATCCCGGGCCGATTACAAACACAATAAACGACTGATTGACCGGTCGCTAAGCCCGGTTGCCTCAGAAGATGAACTTGGCCATCAGCTGTATCCGCCTCGGATTGAACCAGGACCTCGGCTCACCAAAACGGCCGCCGTTGACCCTGGGATCGATGTTATAGGCGGTCTGGCTGTTGAACACGTTGTAGATATCGGCGCGCAACTGGACGTTATACCGGCCGTCGCCACCGAAATAGAAGTTCTGCGTGTAGTTCAAATCCAGCTGGGTGTGCGCACTCGTCCGGCGCGAGCCCGCAGGCTCGGCGTAACGTATGGTATCGCTGGTACTGCCTGTCAGGTAACTGTAAAGCTTGTAATCCCATGCTTCCCAGGGCTGACCGGACTGGTACACGAGGTAAGCACCGACACCCGCGTTCCACGGCAGGTCATAGTAACCGTAGAACTTGAACTGGTGGGGGCGGTCGCCGCGCAGCGTGCCATCCTTGTAGTTCCACAACTGGCGTCCGGCGCCATCGGCGAGGTTGGACGAACCGATAAAGATATTGCCATCGTTACCCGTCGTCGTGTTGTCCTGGTCGAAGTTACCGCTGTAATCGCTGTAAACGTAGGAAGCCTGCAGGTAGTAATTGTCGCCGCGAAACTCGGCTTCGAGGTTGATTTCCCAGTAATCGGTATAAGCGTCGTCAAGCTGCGCAATAACGTACGAGGAGCCTCCAACTTCCGCCCTGTAAGCATCCAGATCCGGGATATACAGTTCCTGCGGAATTCCGGGAGGCGGATCGAAGGCGATACGTGCGTTGTTGTTGGTGTCTTCCCAGAAATTCCGGCCCTTGCGGTAGCGGTAGTGGGCCCGGGTGGTCAGACGGTCATTGACGTCGTAGGTGACACCGACCAGGTACTCATCTATGCGGCGCGGTTTGATGCCTTCCTGGAAGAATTTGCCTGATGAGGAAGCGCGCTGCTCGTAGTAAATGTTTTCCCCATTCTCGTCCCAATAGGTACGGATAACGCCGCTGAGGTTGTTGCGCGCCCAGGAAGCGGCCCGGGCCAGCGAACTGGCGGACGGGTTGTAGCGTGCAAAGTTGGCAAACACCGTGGTCTTGTCGGTGGCAAACCAGTTGACGCCGAGACGCGGCTGGACCATTTGGGAAAAGGGGACTTTCTTCATCAGGTAGCGGTGCCCTTGGGCCAATTCGTAACCCGACACGTTGTCTTTGTTTTTCTTGAGACCCTGACCATAGAGCTTGTCCTCACTGATCAGGAAACCCAGGTTGAACTCGAAATCCTGCCAGGAAATCGTGTCATTGATTTCAATGTTCCGCGACTTGGACGACGAATTGATGGCCGCGTACGGAAAACCGTCAAAGCTTGCCAAATAGGTATCCGCGCGGTAGTAGTACGGCTGGCCTTCGATGGTGTCCAGTCCACCGTAAACAACGATGTTGCCCCAGCCGTTCGAGGCGCGGAGCAAATCTTCCTCGATTTTTTCCTGGTGGTAACCAAAGTGCAGCGCGTGGGTCACGGTGCGGCCTTCGATCGTGTAGTCGTAACCGACTTCGAAACTATTGCGGGAATAGTCCTGGTTATTGATCTGGCTGGCGCCACCGACCGCGCCGCCGCCCGTGCTCACGCCATTCTCAAGATAACCGTAGGTATCGATAATCGGTTGGATAAACGCGTTGTAAGCAGGCTCGCCCGAGTCCGGTACCGGCACGTTGAAATAGCCCATGGTATCCAGGGCGGCAATATTCAGGTCATCGCCCGGCGAAATCGGGAAATTCAGGATATTGTCGGGCCGGCTGGAAGTATCGAGCTGGTAATCGGTGTATTTGAAATAGGCATTGCTATTGTCATTGATGATCCATGAACCTTCGGCGATGCCGATCTTCTGCTTCGCCTCGCTGCCTTGCGACAGGGATGCCGCCTCATAGGTGCCGATGCTCTCGTTCTCCCCGGTGTTCTTGGATGTCCGGTAGCTCGCATTTAAAAGCAGGCTGTCCGTTGGCGCCCAGGTGATCTTGCCAAAGTATTCGTCGCGGACACTCTTGTAATTGGGCACTTCGCCGTAGGCGTTTGCGCCGTTGTTGCGCTTGACTTCAGGACGGTAATAGGAACCGTAAAAGTACAGTTTTTCCTTGATGATGGGGCCACTGACATTGGCGCTGATCCACGATTCGTCCTGGTCGTATTCCTGGGCGGTGTCATTTTTCCGGGAACTGGTCATGCCCGCCGTCTGTGTCTGGTAGCTGGCGCTGCCGTGGAATTCGTCGGTACCGGATTTACTGATCGTATTGACCTTGAAACCACCGGAGCGGTTAAAGCCGATGGCCTTGGAGCCGCCACGGATGATGGAAACCTGGTCAATGTCCTGCGTGGAGGGTTCAGTGGAGAGCGTACCGAACAGGGGCAGTGAGACGTCCACGCCATCATACTGGTAGGTGTTGTCCTGGCCGCTGCCACCCGCGCTCGGGCCGCGAACCGTGTCCTCGGTGTACTGAACGCCCGGGATCAACTTGACCAGGTCACGGTATTCCTGGCCCACTGGCAAGGCATCGAACGTCGCACTGTTGATAGCGGCTGAAATGGATGCATCACCGGTATTCGCCGCCAACATGCTCGTGCCGACCACGACGACCTCTTCCATCACGGCCTCACTCGCTGAAAAATCTACCGCCAGGTTAATGAAAGACTTTTGCTGCAATTGCACTTCGGTCTGGCGCACCCGGGTTGTGCCATCTTTCAGCGTGTAGGTCACGGTGTAGGTGCCCGGCGGCAGGAACGCCAACGAGTAGTCTCCGTTTTCCGCGGTTGTGTCGGTACGCATGCCCGGCAGAGTCGGGCTGGTTGCCTGGATGCTGACACCGGCGATAGGCGAACCATCGCTTGCATCGGTCACCTTGCCGGCGATTGAACCGGTCTGCTGCGCCAGCAGCGGTGTTGTGAAAAAGGCCGCCAGGATGCCGACCAACATCAGCACCCATATTGCCTTTCGGTCTCTTATTAGCGATGTTCTCAACGCTGGTTTCGTCATGATGCAATCCTCGATCGAGTGATTAAGTTAAGAAATTGTTATTGCTTTGGGGCTAAAATAGCATTCCCGGTGAGAAAGTAAAGAATTATTTATTCCCGTGTGCTACTTTTTGCCCGCTCTGGAAACTGGTCTCGCCCGGGCAAGCCGGTTAATTCAATTCCATCGCAGGCTTAAATCGCAAATCAAATGGAAAACCAATGACAGACACCTTCACCAACGCCCCTTTTTCGGTTCGGCGCAGATTGGCAGGTTTGCCCCTGACCGCCTTGCTGCTAACCTGCGTTTCGATCCTCTCGGGATGCGCCACCCAGAACAGGAATACTGTCGTGGTCGAATCGGAAAACCAGGACACGCGGGTCAGGATGATCGTCATCCATCATACCAGCGAAGATTTCCAGGGTTCGCTCGACATCCTGACGAAGGACTCGAGCCGGCCCGTCAGTTCGCACTACCTGGTGCCGGAACCGGGCGATCCCAGCTACAAGGACAAGGCGCTCAAGGTCTATTCGCTGGTGCCCGAGGAAGGCCGGGCCTGGCACGCGGGCAGCAGTTACTGGGCTGGCAGGACCTCGCTGAACGACATGTCCGTGGGTATTGAAATCGTCAACCAGACCTACTGCCGCAACGCCGAACAGCCCGCGCCTGCCAGCGAGGCCGGCCAGCCACCGGCAAGAATCTGTTTCTATCCCGACTTCCCCGAGTCACAATTGGCGATGGTCATCGAACTGCTGCGGGGCATTACGGCGCGTCATCCCGAGGTCAAACCGGTCGACATCGTCGGCCACTCCGACATCGCACCGCAAAGAAAAATCGATCCTGGCCCGCGTTTCCCGTGGCAGCGGCTTTACAAGCTCGGCTTCGGCGCGTGGTACGACGACGATACCGTGTTCAGGTACTGGGAACAGTTCCGGCAGGAGATGCCGGCGGTGCTGACGTTGCAGACTGCACTGCACGAATACGGCTACGCCATCGAGTTGAGCGGGGAGAACGACGAGCAGTCGCAAAACGTTTTGCGCGCGTTCCAGATGCATTTCCGACCCTGGCTGGTCAACAGCGAGTTCGACGCCGAAACCGCTGCGGTGCTGTATGCCCTGCTGGAAAAATACCGTCCGGAAAAACTCGAGCTTCTGCGCAGCATGGGTGAAACTTTTACCACAACAGATGAAGCAGCGAGCCCGGAGTGAATTATAAATTCACCTTTGAATAACCGTGCCGGGCGGAAAAAAATGTTTGTTGTGCAATTCCCTGCAGCTCTTTAGAATAATTTATTCTTGAGGCGACGAATAACGCCACCTGACCAGCGGGTTTTGAAAGAACTGCAAGAACCCATACAGGCCAAACCTGCAGCACACGGAACCCAGATAACGGAAGCCATGAAATGAAAATTCAAAATATCCGCTTCGGTATGCTGAACGTGCCGTTGAAAACACCTTTCAAGACGGCCATGCGGACGGTCAGGGAAATCGAAGACGTGGTGGTCATGGTCGAAACCGATACCGGTCAGGTCGGTTACGGCAGCGCGCCGGCCACCGCCGTCATTACCGGCGACACCCACGGTTCCATCATCGAGGCCATTCACAAGGTCATCGGTCCGGCGCTGATCGGGCGGGAGATCGCCGACCTGAACCGCCTGACGAACACCGTTCAGAACGCCATCGTCAGAAATTTCAGCGCCAAGGCGGCGATCGAAATCGCCATTTACGACCTCTACGGCCAGTTGTACAACGCACCTTTGTACAAGCTGCTGGGTGGCGGGGACAATGTCATTACCACCGATATCACCATCAGCGTGGATTATATCGACAAGATGGTGGAGGATACCCTGGCCGCGATCGAGCTTGGCTTCGAGACACTGAAGATCAAGGTTGGCAAGGACCCGGCGCTGGATATCGAGCGTATCAAGGCCATTTACGCCGCGGTCAACGAACGGGCGCTGATCAGGCTCGACGCCAACCAGGGGTGGACGCCAAAGCAGACCGTCCTGGTCCTGCGCGCGCTCGAAGACAGCGGCGTGCAACTCGAACTGCTCGAACAACCGGTCAGGGGCGACGATATCGGCGGCCTTAAATATGTCACCGACCGCATCACTACACCCGTCATGGCGGACGAAAGTTCGTTCGGGCCAAAGGAAGCCCTGGAATTGATCAGGAACCGCGCGGCCGACATTATCAATATCAAGCTGATGAAAACCGGCGGCATCTCAAACGCCATCAAGATCGCCGATATCGCCGGCATTTACGGTGTCAACTGCATGATCGGCTGCATGCTGGAATCCAGTATCGGTGTAGCCGCGGCCGCGCACATCGCAGTGGCCAAGGCATCGGTCATCACCAAGGTTGACCTCGACACGCCGTTTTTGGCCAAGTACGACCCGGTCACCAGCGGCGTGGTGTTCAACCACTCGGAAATCAAGATTACCGACAAGCCGGGCCTCGGCATCAGCAAGATCGATAACCTGACGCTGCTCGACGCCTGAAAACCCTAACCAGGCGCCTGTCTTTTATTTGACCTGTTGTTTTATTGTGTTCGGGTTTGAAACCGGACATTCCGCCTAGCCGAACATCAGCTTGCAGATATACACGGCGCTGAGCGCACCCACCGCATCCGCCGTCAGACCGGCCACCAGCGCATGACGGCTACGCGTGATCGACACGGAACCGAAATACACGGCCAGCACGTAAAAGGTGGTTTCCGAGGAACCGAACATGGTGGCGCCGATTTTCGCGTACAGCGAATCCGGGCCGTACTCATTAACGAGATCGGTCAAAAGGCCCAGCGAACCGCTGCCGGACAAGGGGCGCATCAGCGCCAGCGGCAGGTTCTCGGGCGGGAAGCCGATCGCGTTCAGCAGCGGCGCCATCAGGCTCAACAGCAGGTCCAGCGCGCCGGATGCCCTGAACATGCCAACCGCCACGAGGATCGCAACCAGGTAGGGGATGATCCTGACGGCAATGGTGAAGCCATCCTTGGCGCCCTCGACGAAAACCTCGTAAACCTTGATCTTTTTTACACTGATGGCATAGAACGGGATGCCGACCAGCAACAGCGGGATGATGTACTTGGCGCCGGCGTTCAGGCTGCCCACGATGGATTCGATCATGATCCGCTCTCCACCGAAAACATCTTTCTGTTTTGCAGGAATCGCGCCATGAAAATCGCCGTGATCGTCGACGCCGTGGTTGCCAGGATGGTGGGGATGAAAATCTGGCTGGTGGTCACGCCCATCAACGCAACGACGGTCGCCGGAACAATGATCTGCACGCTGGACGTATTGATCGCCAGGAACATCACCATCGCATTGGTGGCGGTGTCCTTCCTGGGATTGATTTCCTGCAGTTCCTCCATGGCCTTCAGCCCGAGCGGGGTCGCGGCGTTGCCCAAACCGAGCATGTTGGCGGACATGTTCAGCACGATCGAGCCGATCGCGGGGTGATCGGCGGGCACGTCGGGAAACAGGCGGATGGGGATCGGCTTCAGCGCCCTGGCGATGATGCGAATCAGGCCCGAAGCCTCGGCGATTTTCATGATGCCGAGCCACAATGCCATGATGCCGATCAGCCCGATGGAAATTTCCACCGCCGTTTTCGCCATGCCGATGGCGGCCTCGGTGACCGCGTCGATCCTGCCGGTGATGATGCCGGCGATCACGCTGATCAGCATCATTCCAAACCATATGTAGTTGAGCATTCGTCTACCTCTTCAGATGCCGGGAAAACGCGGACGGTCAGTCGACCGGTGATCCGGGAAGCAAAATATGGGGGTCCGTCTCATCCGCATGCAGCTCGACCTCGAACGAGACCGGCAAGGTGGCCTGGTAATCGCCATGACCGCAGGGAAAGTTGCTGATGATGGGTATATCCAGGTCGCCGCACACGTCCAGTACGATCTCGTCGGTGGTCTTGCCGAACGGCACCCTGCTGTCCCCCATCTCCAGCAGTTCGCCGATCACCAGGCCCCGGATGCCGTCGAGGCTGCCGCTGCGTTTCAAATGCAGCATCATGCGGTCGAAGCGGTACAGTTTTTCGTCGATCTCTTCGAGCAACAGGATCGAACCCGTGGTATCGATCTGGTCGGCGGTGCCCAGTCTTTCGATCACCAATGTGAAATTTCCGCCCCACAGCGGGCCACGGGCGATGCCGGGCCTGAGACAGCGTGCCGGGCACGCGGGCGGTGACGAGATCCTGACATCCGGCTTGCCGGACAACACCTCGTGAAAAACGTCCAGGTTGTACTGGATCGTCTGTGTCCCGTAACTGCTCAGCATCGGCCCGTGAAACGTGACCAGTCCGGTCTTCTGCGCGATCGAATTCAGAAACCCGGTGATGTCGCTGTAGCCGACGAAGATTTTCGGGTTACGCCGGATGACGTCGTAGTCGAGCAACGGCAAAACCCGGTTGCCGCCATATCCGCCGCGCGCGCAAACGATTGCATCGATGGACGGGTCGCTGAACATCGCCATGATGTCCCCGGCCCTTTCCTCCGGGGTGCCGGCGCACTGGTGTTCCCGCAAAGCGGTGCTCTTTCCCGGCAGCAGTTCATAGCCCAGTTCACGGAACACGCCC
>Ga0210074_1000558_pt1 | contig 12894 bp, 6 predicted proteins | sample China_Galinas_Co_FD_184860 | JGI IMG/M metagenome (GOLD analysis project Ga0210074, IMG submission 184860) | Wetland microbial communities from San Francisco Bay, California, USA, that impact long-term carbon sequestration -... | ecosystem: Environmental > Aquatic > Marine > Wetlands ... | reverse complement strand
CGAGGAAATACTCAACGCACTGGCGAAGACGCCCGATCTGCTGGTGTCATCGCGTACCTCGTCATTCCGTTACAAGGGCAGCACACTAGACCTTCCGGACATTGCAAAGGAACTCGGTGTCGCACATGTCCTCGAAGGTTCGGTGCGCAGTTCCGGTGACCGCATCCGGGTGACGGCCCAGTTGATCCGCGCAAGCGACGGATTTCATGTCTGGTCGGAAAACTACGATCGTGATTTCGCAGATATGATTGAGATCCAGGAAGACCTCGCGCTGAATATCGCCAAGGCGCTGAAAACCACGATGGACCCGGCCGCCCTGGCAGCAATGACCAATGCGGGTACCCGCTCGGTGGAGGCCTATGAAGAATACTTGCGCGGACTGTCCGCCAGGCAAACACGTGTGTCTGTAGCCATAACCGGTGACCGTGTACTGCAAGCCTATCAGCACTTTGAGAAGGCTCGCTCAATCGACCCGGATTTTGCCGCTGCCCACCTGCAGGCCGCTGATTTCTGGAGATCACAACTGACTCCATCGAACAGATCGAGCGGCGTAACAGACCTTGAACCCCGCCAGATGCTGGTTGAATTCAATGACAGGATTGATCTTGCAATTGCCAAAGCACCTTCTGCATTGGATAAAAAGGCCTACATGGCCAGCAAGGCATTGATTGAATTGCGTCTGAAAGAATCCATCCGCCTGTATGCCGAGTATCTCCAGGAACGTCCAAATGACGAACTCGCCCTGTATGCCTACTACGATGCGGCGAACCTCGCATCCGATGTCGATCTGCAAAGAAAGATACTCGAGACCTGGCGCGAACGCGGAGCAACGGAGGCAACCGCGGCTTTCGTTTACATGAACAGTGCCTACGAGGTCGTCGACCCCTCCCAGGCGGCGGACTTTGGGCTGCAGGCATTGCAACGCTGGCCGGACCACGATTCCCTGATGTACCAGACCCACCGCACGTTGATGTGGGCCGGGCGCATTCTGGAGGGCAAGGAACTGGCAGATCGCTATGCTCGCATGAACCCGGATGGTGACACCCTGGTTCGCGCCCGCCAGGCCTGTGCCGAGGGTCGCCGCGCCGATGCCGAAGCCATCTATGCTTCCCTTGACCCGAATGATTATGTCGACCGTTCATACAGTTGGCATATATTGAAACTGCTGGGCGAGGAGCAAAAGGCTGCCGAAGTCCTGCGACCCTATGCAGAATCCGGCGTGCCTTACACGCTGGCAAGCTATCTCCACTATAAGAGTTTTGATCCCGGCCCTTTTCCGGCGATCATGGCGGTTTTGGATCGGGAAGGTATTCATCGCCCCGCGGCGGTTGATATTCCATTCAAATGCCCGCCACCCGAGCAAACATCGATCGCGGTATTGCCCTTTGTCAACATGAGCACCGACATCGAAAATGAATTTTTCTCGGATGGAATCGCCGAGGAAATCCTCAATGTACTGGCCAGTATCCCTGATCTGAAAGTAGCGGCACGTACCTCGGCCTTCGCCTACAAGGGCACCAATACCAACATTTCCAAAATTGCCGAAGAACTGGGTGTCAACCACATCCTCGAAGGCTCGGTACGCAAATCCGGCAACCAGGTAAGGGTCACCGCGCAGTTGATTAAAGCGAGTGACGGCTTTCATCTGTGGTCGGCAAATTATGATCGTGAACTAACCAATATTTTTGCGATCCAGGATGAGATCGCAGGGTCGATTGCCGATGCCCTGAAGGTCTCGCTAAAACTGGAAAGCGGAGAGGCCGGCAACCTGACCGGCACCCGGAATATTGAAGCCTACGAACATTACCTGAAAGGTATGTCGTATTGGCATCAGCGCACAGTGGAAAGTTTGAACCAGGCGATCGACGAATTTAATGTCGCCATTTCCCTTGACCCCGACTTTGCCAAAGCCTATGCGGGGCTGGCACTTACCTGGGCTATTATCGAGGGTTACGTGACCGGGGATGCCAGGCAGGCCTGGGCAAATACCACCGCTGCGGCCAACAAGGCACTATCGCTTGACCCGAAGAATGTTGAAGCCTTGGTGTCGCTTGGATCCGTTGCGAGGGACCAATTCAACTTCACAGAAGCAATCAGCTACTTTGAACGTGCGATAAAACTGAACCCTTCCTATGCAACGGCTCACCAATGGTACGGAGGAATGCTGTTTGATATGGGTGATCCGGAAGCCGCGCTCAAAGAAAGTCGGCAAGCCTGGATGCTGGATCCACGCTCCGCCATCATCGGTATCAACTACGCACTTATACTTGATGCGCTTGGCCGCAGGCAGGATGCCATTGCAGTGGCGCAGGAAGTGGTCGACTTTGCGCCGGACTTCCCGGAAGGTTTAAGGGTGATGATGAATTTGGCAATATATGACGGCGACTGTGAATCGGTTGCAGAAATTGGCAATCACCTGGCTGCTGTTTTAAAGAAGACCTACAACGCCACACCGGTTTACCTGGATCTTTGTCAGTCCGGGAATCCCCAGCTCAGGTCCAAAGCCATTCAAACCATGCTGGCCTGGCCCGGCATGGAGTTTTCTGTACCTGATCAAGCCACGCTTTCTTACCCCAATGACCTGGTTCTGTTACTGATAGATCTGGGTGAATTTGAATCTGCCCTGATTTTTACTGAAAAATATAAGGATTATTACTCGCACTATGTTCTGACCCAGATTCGTGGAACCCGGACAGCCAACGGTATCAAATTCTATTGCGACCCCCGGGTTCAGATGTTGATTAAAGAATCCGGCATTCCACCCAGGGAAGGAGAAAATATATGCGATTGACCCAGATCATGTTTGGCGTGCGAATTGCCATTTAGAATAAATGATGTAACCGGGTTTATGGCGCGCTGTTTTTCCCGGGTGACATTTAAAAAAGCCATGACTAAAGACACTGTATGCAGAACATTCAGGGCCTGATAATAGATGAATAACGGGAGAGAGAGTCCGGCAAATTTTCAGTAGACTTCAAGAACCATCAGGCGGTTTTTGATGTCTCACAGTGTGTGTACTACAGATACTCGTGAACTATGGAGGTTTACTACAAAATACATGCGCGTGTTTGATATTTACCAACATCCAAAGTATGGCATACAGGCCGTCCGCCGTGGTTTTTCGTGGCTGGCTTTCCTGGCCCCCTCTGTCTGGGCAGTTCGCCGCGGGCTCGGCCTGGTAACGGTAATGCTCGTGGTTACCACCACCCTGATGTTTGATATCGCCCAACTGGCAGGCTCATGGGTTTCCGGCCCGGTTGCCCAGCTGGTGCTGTTGATCGCACTTGTCGTCGCCTTCGGTCTCAAACCCGGCTTTAACGGTTACCGCTGGCATGCACGTGTATTGGAAGATGAAAAATTTTCTTTCAAATGTACGGTTGCCGCCGAAAGCCGTCGCAAGGCGCTGAAAGCAGCCAACGACGATAATTACAGAAAGGACATCAACGTAGCTATATAGCAAGAAAACTATTCGTGCACAAAAAAAGGTGGCCAGGGCCACCTTTTTTTTAAGTGAAACTTTTAATCCACTTTTCGCCAGTATCTCAGGCCGATATCAGCGTTGCCTGCTTCATTTGATCCAGTGCCTCGTTTTGGGTCTGGCCGAGGGCATTGGCAAGTTCTTCAGAAAGGTATTCCTTGCAGCGTTTCAGGTGTTTCCGGTCGGTTGTGCTCAGGGCACCATCCTGTTCGAGCACTCTCAGCCCTTTATACACTTCGGCACAAGCAATTGGATCGCCGTCGTCCAGCATAGCCTGATGGGTGTTGGAGCGGGCTTTCCACTGATCACTGACATTGGCTTTCCAGGCTCTCATGTGGTCCAGGATTTTTTTTGCCCGTGAGGCGCCAATTGGGGCGCGGATGGTGTTGTCCAGGCTGTTTTCACGAAGCATTAATGTGATGCGTTCGCGCTTGAAAAAGATTTCCGCAAATTTGGTGCCGTTCTCTCCGGAAAAGCTTCTACGGCGCACAGATTGAACCTCTCCGAGGCCGTGATGAGGATGATGGATACAATCGCCTTGGGATATGGTGATAAGTTCTCTCCTTTGAATTGACACAGAAAGGGATAAAATTGACTTAAGAAACATCATGTTACACTATTTTTCTCCCAAAAACAAGCCGTTCCCCCCGCTTATTTCATACAAATGGTGTCACGGTCAGGTGTCAGCGTGGGTTGAAATTTTTTGCTCAACCGGTTGAGTTAACGCCTGGCAGTCAGAGATTCTTGTCGCCCACGGCCTCTCTCAAAGCAGCCCACTCCTGCTGCCAACGGCGCTCATCCGCAAGGGTGAGTACTTCCAGGTCTGCTGGTTTAGCGTTATCGTCATCAACCCATAAACGCAACAAATCACTGCCGTTGATCAGGTCAATGGCCAGCTTATCGCTTTCGTACTCATACACAAAATCACGCCACAGATCATAATCGGGTCTGATCCTGCGCAGCGCTTTGAGTGCCAGCGCGACGAGACGCCACGGCTTGAAAGCCTGGTGATCATAAGCGGTTCCATCGACATGAATCTGTACGCCGGCACAGAGTTGACCCACGTGCTTGTGAAAGGTCGGCTCAAACCAACACTCGCGTAAACTGCAACCCTTCATCCAGCGGGGCTCAATTTTCTGCATGGTCGTGAGCAGTTGGCGGGTTTCGATATCCGGTGCGCCGAATAACTCCAGCGGTCGGGTCGTACCCCGCCCTTCGGAAAGCGTTGTGCCCTCCAGCATCACCGTTCCGGCGTAACAACGCGCCATCCACAGGTTAGGCGCATTGGGACTGGGGTTGACCCAGTCTCGTTCATGCAACGGCCAGCCATAACCCGGCGCGACATCGGGCTGCCAGCCATCCATGCCAATCACATCGTATTCCACATCCAGTTTCAGGGTGCTGATGAACCAGCGGCCCATCTCGCCCATCGTTAACCCGTGCCGCATCGGCATCGGGCCAGCCCCGACGAAGCTCTCCCAGCCGGTGCGAAGGGTCAATCCTTCCACCGGGCGGCCAGCCGGATTGGGTCTGTCCAGCACTATCACCTGCTTGTTAAACGTCGCCGCTGCTTCCAGTAGATACCTCAGCGTCGTGATAAACGTGTAAATCCGGCAGCCGAGATCCTGCAGATCAACCAGCAACACATCGAAACATTCCATCATCCGGGCGGTCGGGCGACGCACCTCGCCATAAAGACTGAAGACCGGGATGCCATGAACCGCATCCCGAAAGTCTTCTGACTCTATCATGTTGTCCTGCTTGTCACCGCGCAAACCGTGCTGTGGTCCGAACGCGGCGACCAAATCAACATCATCCAACCCGGCCAGTGCATCCAGGCTGTGCACCAGGTTTCGGGTCAGCGATGCAGGATGGGCCAGCAGTGCAACACGACGACCCTGCAACGGCTTACGCAGCGCGGGTTCCTCCAGCAGACGGTCAATTCCAAACTTCATCTGTTCATTCTCTGATCCATGACATCGGGGCAAGCAAATTTGAAGCCTGAGTAAATACTATTATGGCCGGGTCATCAACCGTTAGAATTAAACGCTATCGAATTAAAAGGCGGGCAAGAATTGGAATATGAAAGCACACTCAGATATCGAGATTAACGGCAAAAAGTACCGCAAGGGAACCCAGTTTTCCGGGTACATGGTCTATATATTTTTCCTGGTGCACATGCTTGCTTTCGGACTGTCGGGCTTCTTTATGGCTTATATGGACGATGGTCCGGAGCTCAGTTTTCTGTATATGCATGGCGGCCTTGCCATATTAGTTTACGTGATTTTTTACCTGGCTATTTTCGGTGTTGATGAAGTCAAGTGGATGTTCATCAATGCTGGCCTGGGCCTCTTTGGTATTTATGCACAAATCGATCTGATCCTGGCGTTTTTTGGTCGACAAGCCAGTGATTACCCCTGGTATGTACACCTGGTTCCTTTTCTTTATTACGTTTTGTATACCTTTCTTCTCTACCAAATGGTTCTGGAAATCACCGGCGCCCGGGAAAATTCCAATAGAAAAAGGCTTGTTGAAGGATTCTACGTATCGGTATCCCTTTTGGTTTATGCGGGTATCTACTTGATGGGGTCAGAGTCAAATACCGGAGTTGGTTGATATAATTTGGAGCATTGGGCCGAGTTGGCCCGGAACTCGAATTGAGTCCCGGGCCGGTTACTCTTAAACACTTTGAGTGCTCTAATCAGAGCACGTCAAAGCGGTCGAGGTTCATCACCTTTGTCCATGCGTCGATAAAGTCTGCCACGAACACTTCCTGTGCATCTTCTGCCGCGTAGAATTCCGCGACGGCGCGCAGTTCCGAATTTGACCCGAAGATCAGGTCTACCGGGGTGGCCTGCCATTTGAGTTCGCCCGTGGCGCGATCACGACCATCGTAAATGCCTTCTGAATCGGCTGACTTCGACCACTGGGTGTCCATGTCGAGCAGGTTCACGAAGAAATCGTTACTCAAGGTCCCGGGCCGGTCGGTTAACACGCCGAGTTGCGATTGACCGGTGTTGGCATTGAGGGCCCGCATACCGCTGACCAGAACCGTCATTTCAGGCACGGTCAGGGTCAACAGGTTTGCCTTGTCGACCAGCATTTCCGCCGGTGACCTGTAGTTGCCGTTACCGAAGTAGTTACGAAATCCGTCTGCGGCCGGTTCGAGCACCGCAAAGGAAACCACATCAGTCTGGGCTTGCGATGCATCGGTGCGTCCCGGCGTAAAGGCAACAACCACATCAACGCCGCCCTGCCTGGCGGCCTGCTCGATGGCTGCGGTTCCACCCAGCACGATCAGGTCGGCAAGCGATACCTTTTTGCCACCCGCTTGCGCGCTGTTAAAGTCGCTTTGGATTTCTTCGAGGCGGTTTAACACCTTCGCCAGTTCAGCCGGATTATTGGCAGCCCAGTCCTTTTCCGGTGCGAGACGTATACGTGCACCGTTGGCGCCACCGCGCATGTCGGTGCCGCGGAAACTGGAAGCCGAGGCCCAGGCGGTCCTGACAAGTTCGGGTACGCTTAGCCCCGATGCGAGGATTTCAGACTTCAGCTCCGCGATATCCTGGGCATTGATCAGCTCGTGATCGACTGCCGGGACGGGGTCTTGCCAAATCAGTTCCTCGACCGGGACTTCAGCGCCAAGATAGCGGGCGCGCGGACCCAAGTCGCGGTGTGTCAGCTTGAACCAGGCCTTGGCGAAGGCGAGTTCGAATGCCTCCGGGTCTTCCTGGAAGCGTTTCGCGATCTTTTGATAGCTCGGGTCGAACTTCAAAGACAGGTCGGTCGTGAACATGATTGGCGCATGCCGCTTCGACGGATCGTGGGCGTCCGGAACCAGAGCGGAGGCACCTTCGTCAGCGGGAATCCACTGGATCGCACCGGCGGGGCTCCTGGTCTGCACCCACTCAAAGGCGAACAGGTTATCCAGGTATTGCGAGGTCCAGGCCGTCGGGTTGGCGGACCATGCGCCTTCCAGACCGCTGGTGATGGTGTCATCGGCATTGCCTTTGCCACACTTGTTCATCCAGCCGAAGCCCTGTTCTTCAATGCCTGCGGCGGCGGGCTCGGGACCCACGCAATCCGCCGGTTTGCCAGCACCATGGGCCTTGCCAAAGGTATGACCACCGGCGATAAGCGCAACGGTCTCCTCGTCGTTCATCGCCATGCGGCCGAAGGTTTCGCGTATATCTTGCGCTGCCGCAAGCGGATCAGGGTTGCCGTTAGGCCCCTCGGGATTGACGTATATCAGCCCCATCTGGACTGCTGCCAGGGGTTTTTCCAGCTTCCTGTCACCACTGTAACGCTTGTCGCCGAGAAACTCGCTTTCAGGCCCCCAGTAAACCAGGTCGGGCTCCCAATCATCCTCTCGCCCGCCGGCAAAACCAAAGGTATTGAAGCCCATGGATTCCAGCGAGACATTACCCGTCAGGACCATGAGGTCGGCCCAGGAAATTTTGCTGCCATACTTCTGCTTGACCGGCCAGAGCAAACGCCGCGCCTTGTCCAGATTTGCGTTGTCAGGCCAGCTGTTGAGCGGTTCGAATCGCTGCTGACCGCCGCCGGCGCCACCGCGGCCGTCAGTGACACGGTAGGTGCCGGCGCTGTGCCAGGCCATGCGAATGAAAAACGGCCCATAGTTACCATAGTCTGCCGGCCACCAGTCCTGTGATGTCGTCAGCACCGTCTCGATGTCCTTTTTTACAGCTTCGAGGTCTAGAGTTTCAAATTCCGCGGCATAGTTAAAGTCTGCGCCCATCGGGTTGGACTCTTCAGCATGTTGACGAAGCGGTGCCAGGTTCAGCTGTTCAGGCCACCAGAATTGTGTCGACTTCGCCTCACCCTGGGCAAAAGCCGGATCAGACGCCACCAACGGTGACATCACTACCGCAAAAGCGGCAAGAATAGGTAATGATTGTTTAAGCATTGATTAACTCCCATTGAAATAACATTGCGTTAAGTAGATCTAGTGAAAGGCATTTGCGCTGCGAAGTCGAATTGAAAGTTTTGATCGCGGCTATTGATGATTTCTATCATAACATGTCTTGCCATTGAGAATATTGATCGCAAACCTACGCCATTAGACGAGTCGCCTGGCTGTTGTTGATTAAGTATCACCGGCAATCTTCGTGGCTGTTCGTCCTGGGAGAACCGTTCGGGTATCGCCCGGTTTCACAGCTGGTCAGAAGCCATAAATCTTTGAATAAAAAAGTAAACCCGGGGCGAAGTTGATTGACAGGGGTTGAATTCATACCCAGAATACGACCACTGTCAGCGGGCACTTACCCAAGCATGGGAAGAACCTGCGCTGGCTATCCATCCTTGCAATTTGGATCGGTCTTGCATACTGGCCAGATGGCTGGAAGGCGCTTTAAAATGCTCACCATTTTTTCTTATGCGATCGGCATGGTTCGGGACATCCGCCTGTACCCGTTCTTTCCGAATCTTATTGTTTCCGTGATGATATCAGCCGGTATGTGTGCCGCAGGCCCGGCCTGGGCAGTGCACAAAAATGGCGATCTCGAACTGGATGGCAATACCGTCAATAACGGGGCAGCGGTCACGGGAATCGATGATTGGGACGATGTTTACAATTCAACTGACCATGCATTGCGTTCGGTTTTTATCGTTGACTCGGCTATTAACGACCCGACAGCTTTTCATGGCGGCGTGAAGGATACCCAATCACTCGACAAGTGGAGCTGCGTAACCCAACCCGTGCAGAACAAGAGCGATATCCTGCATGGATATGGCGCAACCTACACAAACAACGGCGACTTGTTTTTTTACGCGGGGGCAGACCGGAAGGGCAACCTTGGTGATTCCAACATGGGTGTGTGGCTGTTCCAGGGACCGGTTGGGTGTGTTTCCAACGGTGGTTCAACACCGTTCTATGGTACGCATATTGACGGCGACCTGTTGCTGGTGGCGGAATTTGACAACGGTGGCCGCGTATCGGCGGTCGTTGTTTACCGTTGGTCGGATCCGGACCGGATTCCGCAGAATGGTGATGAATGCGTTGGCGGCAGCAAGGGTGATTGCACCGATGCCGGTCTGCCGGCATACGTTGGTGAAAATTGCAATGATGCATTGCCGGGTGACAGGATCTGTGGCAGGACCAATCCGACTTCCGGCACCGACGCGGCCTGGCGTCCCGCAATACCTCCACGGGGCCTCTACGAAATGGGGATTAACCTTACCGCGATGATAAAAGGCGTCGGGTGTTTTGCCAACGCCATCATTGAAACCAGATCGTCTACCGAGCTGACGGCTCAGCTGAAGGATTTTGTGGCCCTGGACCTGGCCACCTGCGGAACCCTGACCGTGGTAAAGGAAACCCAGGGTGGTAATGCCAACTTTGGTTTTAACATTGACCCCAGTGCCGGTAACCCCTCCAGTTTTAGCCTGGCAGGTGGTGAAAGCCGGTATTTCGGCACGGTGGAACCCGACACTTACACGGTCGCAGAAGTCAATATGCCACCGGGACCGGCCGCCCCCAATGGCTGGAATCTGACCGATATCAGTTGTACCGGGGGTACACCTGGTTTGCCAAACTATGTCAGCGGCGGCCACGGCGGCGGTGATATGGACGTGTCGATAGATCTTAACGATGACGCGGTCTGTACATTCACCAATGGATTCACATCCCCAGCCGGATCTGTCACGCTGCAAAAAAATTGTGATAGCACCAGCCCCGGCGGGCAAACTTTCAACTTTACCCTCGGTGGTTTTGGCAGTAGCAGCACACCGGCCTGTGCCGATGGCGCAGAAACTCTTGGTTGTGGTGACGCCATCACATGCCAGGGTCTGGCAGCTGGAAATTACACCATCGCGGAGTCGGTTCCTGACGGGTGGACGCTGACGGATGTCAGCTGCGTTGGTAACGCCACCTGTGGCGTAAACCTGACACCCCATGCCTCGATCACCCTGGCTGACTCTGACAATGCAGTGGCTACTTTTACCAACAGTGAAAATGCAAGCATCATAATCTGCAAGAGCACCTCGCCTTCACTTGCCGCCGGTAATTTCGATTTCAGTGGCGACCTCGGCTCTTTTGTATTGGCTGACGGACAATGCACAGCCCCTGCCGACGTAGCGCCGGGCGCGGTATACGATATAACTGAAGCCATCGAGGCCGATTTTATACTCGACAATATCAACTGTTCCGGCGTCAACTGGTCTGCGGATGACGCAGAAACAAGAACGGTGAGCGTGACACCGCAGCCCGGTGAAACGGTGAGTTGTACTTTCACAAATTTCGAAAACCCGGGTTATATCCAGGTTTGCAAGACAACGGTGACCACATCCGCAGACAGCTCTGTGTTCGAATTTGAGCTTAGCGGGCCACAAGCGATTCTTCCGGTCAGTACCACCCTTGTGAACGGAAGTTGTGCCCTTGGCCTGGGCGATCCCGGAGAGTTAGTCCTGACTCCCGCAGCAGGTTATGCGGTCAGTGAGACACCGGTGAGTGGTTGGGATACGCAAGTCAGTTGCGTGGGTTCTGCCGGCGAAGAAATTCCTGGAGATATCAATCTGTCACCGGGCGAGACGGTCGTCTGCAACTTCACCAATACGCAGCATGGTCACGTTATCGTTGCAAAACAAACTGATCCGCCGGGTGTTTCAGAAACCTTCAACTTCACCGGTGATGTGGCCGGTGATATCACCGATGGCGGCACGCTTGATATTGAGGTCGTTGCCGGCCAGTACCTCTCGACAGAATCTGCAACAGCCGACTGGCAACTCGATGGCATCAGCTGTGATGACGAAAACAGTAGCGGGAGCGGATCGACGGCAACTTTTAACGTGGAAGCCGGCGAGAGTGTGACCTGCACCTTTAGCAATTCGTATATCAGCGTGGCCAATGGTTACATCGTTGTACGCAAGGAGACCAACCCAACGGACGACCCGCAGGTGTTCAACTTCACCGGTGATGTTGCCGGTGATATTGCCGACAACGGCGCGATTGCCGTTGAAGTCGCCCCGGGTCAGTACACATCGACCGAAACGGCACAGCCCGGTTGGGATCTCGACAATATCAGCTGTGATGACAACAACAGCACCGTTAACGGTTCAACCGCGACTTTTAACGTAGAAGCCGGCGAGACGGTGATTTGTACATTCAGTAACAGCAAACGGGGTCATATCGTTGTTGAGAAACAGACTGAACCGGGCGATGTTTCGCAATTGTTCAGCTTTACCGGTGACGTCAGCGGTGAGATTGCCGACAACGGCAAACTCGATATTGAAGTGGTCGCAGGCCAGTACACATCGAGCGAGGCCGCCTTGGCCAACTGGCAACTCGATGGTATCAGCTGTGATGACGACAACAGTACAGGTGTTGGGTCGACGGCGACCTTTAACGTCGAAGCGGGCGAAACCGTGACCTGTACTTTCAGCAACTCTTTTGTCAGCGAAGCACTTGCATACATCATCGTGCGCAAGCACACCGATCCGGCACAAGATCCGCAACTGTTCAGTTTCATTGGTGATGTGACGGGTGACATAGCGGACGATGGAACCCTCGACCTCCAGGTCGCTCCGGGTCAATACACTTCGACCGAGGCTGCAGCAACGGGTTGGGACCTGGTCGATATCAGCTGTGACGACGACAACAGTTCCGGCAACGGCGCAACTGCAACTTTTAACGTGGAAACGGGCGAGTCCGTGACCTGCACGTTCAGCAACTCCAAACGTGGTCATATGATTGTACAAAAACAGACCGATCCGGCCGATGATCCGCAAACGTTCGAGTTTACCGGCGATCTGAGCGGTGCGATTACCGATAACGGCATCATTGATCTTGAGGTCGTAGCGGGTCGTTACACGACCACCGAAACAGCGCTAAGCGGCTGGGACCTGGGCGGTATTGAATGCGATGACAACAACAGCTACGGCGATGGATCGACAGCGGTGTTTAACATCGAATCCGGTGAAACCGTGACCTGTGTATTCAGTAACATCAAGCGTGGCATTTTAACGGTGGTTAAAATGACGAGCGGTGTAGATGACGTGTTCTGCTTCGATACCATCCAGCCTGGCGGCAATGATTCTTTCTGCATCCAGACCAGCGATGGCACGGGTGAAGTCACCGCGGCCGACCTGGTTCCGGGGGATTACTCAATCACCGAACAATCGCTCGATAACTGGGTATTGGTCAGCGCCCTTTGCTCCGACCATAGTAACGCCAGTGATTTTGTACTGAATCCGGGTGAAGCCTTAACCTGCACCTTCGTCAATCAGCGAATTTACCCGCCCGTATCGGTTAACGCTGCCTGGGCCCTGCTTCTGCTGGTCCTGGTAATGCTGGCGGGTGGTTGGTATTTCCGCCCGGCCCGATCTGTAAGGTTCTGAAACTGACTACATAATATAGTGGGGCCCGGAGAAAGATTTGTAAGTCTCCGTCCTCCGGGCCC
>Ga0210074_1000556_pt1 | contig 12908 bp, 9 predicted proteins | sample China_Galinas_Co_FD_184860 | JGI IMG/M metagenome (GOLD analysis project Ga0210074, IMG submission 184860) | Wetland microbial communities from San Francisco Bay, California, USA, that impact long-term carbon sequestration -... | ecosystem: Environmental > Aquatic > Marine > Wetlands ... | reverse complement strand
AACCTTTATACCAGGGTGCGCGTCCGGACTCGATGATTTGCCGGGCTTCCCCGAAGCGGCCTGTGTGTATAAGCGATGGTAAATAGAAACCATAGGTGGTTGCGTTCAACGGGTCGAGCCGCGCGGCGCGGGCGAAATGATCAGACGCCTCGCGTACGCGACCGACCTCCAGCAGCATCATGCCCATGCGCACATTGACATCCGGATTCTCGGGCCGGGTTTCGAGCACGGCGCGGAACCTTTTTTCAGTTTCGGCGAGGGGGATCAGACGCGCGCGGTAGTCGATGATCGCCAGTGCGAGGAGCGCATTTACCGCAGAAGGATCGAGCGCCAATGCTTTTCCCGCCTCCATCCTGGCCGCCGCCAAACGGGACTCGGGATCCCGGTTACGAAAACCGGTGGCTTCGCGGCCGGGCTGCATGACCGCGATGTTGAGACGGGTAAGTGCGAGCAGGGCCCAGGCCTCGGCGAGATCGGGTTCACGTCCCACTGCATCCTCCAGCATGTTAATGATGCGCTGGAGGTTGGATGAATTGGAAATCAACGGATCCCGAAGCACGGCGCGGGCGGCGAGGTAGTTCCTGTAGGCTTCGGGGTCGGGTGCGCTTTGTCGTTCTTCAATGGTTGCCGCAGAAATCTTTCCAAGCGCGCCGAGGATCGCCGTCGCCGTCGCCGCAGGGATGGTGTAGATGTCGGAATCGTTGCGCGTGTAGGTCTTGGACCAGGCTACCAGGCCTGTGTGAACGTCTATCAGATGGACGGAAACCCGCAGACCTGATTCCGATCGGCGGATGCTCCCGTCAACGACGTGCGTGACGCCGAGTTGATCGATCAACCGTGGCAAGTCCTTCTTGGAACCACCTCGAAACTGGAAAGAAGACGCGCCGCCGATCACCGAAACGGTCCTTCGGCCGGCCAGCGACGACAGGATTTCGTCGGCCAGCCCCTCGGCCAGGAAGGTGTCCTCCTCCACCGGGCTGCGGCTGTCGAAGGGCAGTACGGCGACCACGTTTGCGTGCGCCCGGTTGTTTGCGTCAGCGGCCGGTAATACAGCGGCATCAGCCTGTGGCAGATTAAGGTCGCCTTCGTGAGCCGGATTCCGCTCAGCCAGGAACCACACGATCGCGAGACATAGTGCGGTAATTGCCAGGGTGGCCCGAAAGACTCGCTGGAACCGGGATGTCTGACGGACCGGTGTGTTTTCGTTTACCTCGCGTGCCTGACTTTCACCCGAATCAGACTCGTCTTCAACCGGGAGTTCGAAGCGGTAGCCGCGACCCGTCAGGGTGCGAATTTTCTCGTGGTCGTTATCGTCGATCGCTACGCGAATATCGACCAGGCATTGCGTGATCGACGCGTCGGTGACGACTTTGTCCGTCCAGATGTCCCTGAGTAACTCCTCGCGCGTGACGAGGCGGCCGCGGTTGCGTACCAGGTGAACGAGCACATCGAAAGACTGGCGTCGCAGCGATACTTCCGTGGCGTCGCGCAGAAGCGCACCCTTTTCGAGGTCGAGCACATAGGCTCCGAACCGGAAGCGCGAAGCGGCCGGGGAGCCTTCCGTCATCTTGTATTTCCATATCGTTCTTGTCGAAACATGGCATTCACTCGGTCAGCACCGTCAGCGTCAAGCCCAATGGATGGGGCCGGGCGCATCTTCCTGCTTAAATCAACGCCAGATCGTCTGGTACCGGCGTTAAGTGGATTCATCCGGACCTATAGTTAGTATAAACGCTATATTTTCAAAGTTTTTTCGATATGGAAGCCACCTTCCTGCCGTTTTCAAGACGGGAGGACGCGGGAAGTTACTCAACCCCGTAAGTTTTTTAGCGCCGGTCTTCCGGTATGCCGTACGGGTACAGCAGCGACAAATCCACCTGTTCGTAGGGCAATGCATCGAGGAACGTGGTTCCCACGTATGGCTCCGGCGCCTCGACCACGACGATCTTGCGGGCAAAGCCGGTCTCGTCGAAACCCCTGCGGAAGTGGACACGGGACTTGACCACGAATACATCGTAGTTCGCCGGGTCGACGTTGCCCATCGCGAACCGTTCGGGATACAGCACCTGGGAGTAAGCCGGTGTCAGAAACACGGTGTTTCCGGCGCCGAAGTCCACCGCGGCAATAAATGGATAACCCAGGCCTTCACCCGTGTATGACAGCGTTCCGGTGATACGAAACGGCTTGCCGCCGGATGGGGTAAAACCACCGATATCCATGTCGAACGGGTCGCCGGCAACGGCGCCGGACGCCTGCAGTTTCTCGAGCGCAACGGGCGAGGTGATGGTGCCGTAAAGCACCCGGCCGATACCCGCGGCTTCGAAAGCCCGCAATATGTGCGTGGCGTCACCGGGCCGGTCGGAGTGATCACCCACGGCCACGGGTACTTCGCCCGCAGCGATGGCTTCCTTGACAATGCCGGCTGCCGCTTCCGGCATCGGGTAGCCGCCCACCGCGAATTCCTTGCGAACCCGCCAAATATAGTCGTTCATGTCGTCGGCGATGCGATCGGCCAACGCCTGGTCGTCGTTGGTCATCACCTCCACCGTGGCGCCAACGTCGGGGACATCCGACCAGGGATAGCCGTAAAACACGCTGACATAGACGTCTTTTTGCCGTGCCTCCCAGCGGCGCGCCCGTTCCATGATGTCCATGGAGGGCGACTGCCCGGTCCATTGCAGCACCGTGGCGGTGATGATGCCGGGCTTGCGGGTGGCGGTCGTGGGCCGGTACTGGCCCCGCATCGTGCGCACCAGTACGCGGGCCGCACGCTCGCCCTGGAGCCGGGCGTCGTAGTGCGGGTAGCGCTTGGTGACAAAGGCAAAATCAGCCTGTTCGAGAAAGGCGCCATCTTCGTTGCCATGCAGGTCGAAGGTGGCGGCGATCGGCACGTCGGGCCCGACCAGTTCCCGCACCAGGCGCGCGATTTCCGCTTCGGGCCTGGGCACATCCCGTACCGCCAGTGCGCCATGCAGGGCCAGGTAAACGCCATCCACCGGCATGGCCGCCTTCAGGTCGTCCAGCATCAGGCGCATGAAGTGATCGAACGTTTCCCGCGTGTTCCAACTGCGTGACGACCCCCCGAACACCTCGTCCGGGGATGTGAGACCCACCAGTTCCACATCGTTGAAATCTTTGGCCGCGGAGACAAATCCGCCGATGAACCCGCCGGAAGACAACAGGTCTTCGCCCTTTCGCGGTGGTCCCAGGCGGGTCCAGTCTTCGATGGTGGTGTCGCCACCCGGGCAAAATGTGCAGGTCTCATGGGAAAACTGGGCCACCGCCACCCGCAGCGTCTTGGCTTCGCTGCTATCCGTGGCTTCAGGGGCGCACCCGGCGAGCAGGGAGCAGCTGATGGCAAACAGGAAATACAAACGCATGGGACCCTCCGTTTCAAATTTTTGATGCGGGTGGACGCCCTCTGTTCAACCGCGTTTCAATTGGGGAACGATACCCCAAAGCCGTTTCCAGGGTAAGGATTTAGTTGCATTGGATGCGTGCTTGGGACTGTAAATTAACAACCTGGGCGTCGCCGGCAAACGCCTGATGATGGCCATTGTCGTTGAATTGTGGAACAAGAACGCGTTAAAGATTGACTATAATAATAGGACAGATTCTGGCGTTTGCGAAAAACCCCGGGCGAGTTTATGGACACGCCTGGATAGCGACCCTGATTGGCTGGTTGGTGAACCATGACTGAAAGACTTGTAGCGTGAAAACATTCTGTAAAATTTTTATTCCCGTGGCCATGATGGCGATTTCATCGGCGGCGGTTGCCGAGGTTTATAAATGCGATGGACCTGACGGCCCGATTTATACGGACCGTCAGTGCAGCCCGAATGCCACGGGCATCGAGTTTGCTGAAACTTCGGGGATCAGCGGTGTATCCGATGAGGTCAAGGCGGAGCTTGCGCGAAAAAAAGCGGAACGTGAGGCGGCCGAACCCGGTTTGGATTTAAACCCCAATGCGAACGCCAGCTACCAGTTCAACACGTACAATACCGAGCCAGCGGCGTACTGGTTTCCAGGGTCTTACTGGAGACCGGGCAATAGACCTCCACACCGTCCAAAGCCTCCGCAAAAGCCTCCGCAAAAGCCGCCAGTGACAGAGCCATCGGTCATTCGCCTGAAATAGCGATGAATACATGGGGTCAGGGCAAAAACCGGTATACGTTTGAAACGCCGGGCCTGTTTTACCCTGCCCCGGGCATCCAGGATGAAAATCTGCGTCTCAAGGCTCTCCGGCCGCATCGAGGATCAGATCGCGTACCCGGTCCGGCGTCTTGTTGAAGGCAAAGGACAACTCGTCGACCAGGAAATCCATCGCCTGGTGCAGGTGAGCCCGGTCGGTGTTGCGTAACGCACCTTCCGTCTCCAGCCAGTGCAGGCTCTTGAAGACTTCGGCGTACTCGAATGGATCGCCACGGTCCATTGCTTCCTGGTGGGCGGCAGCACGCGCTTTCCACTGCTTGCTGGCGTTTCCGCTCCAGGACTCGATGTGATCGAGTATCTGCTGGGCCTGACTGCGATTGACCGGGCTGCGCACCGTCTCCGCGGCGTCCTGCACCGGCACGATCAGCGTCAATGCCTCGCGTTGGAAGTAAAACTGGGCGAATTTAGTGCCATTGGCGCCATCGAAATTTCGCTCGCGTATGGACTGGACCTTTCCGATTCCGTGGCTGGGGTGATGTACGGCGCTCCCACGGCTGAGATTTGCCGGCTGTTCGCCCAGCCTCATGCCGTGCTCGCGATGTTGACGAGTTCTATATCGAAGTTCAGCGCCTTGCCGGCCAGCGGGTGATTGCCGTCGACCGTGATGGAATCGTCGCTGACGGCGGTGACCACCAGGTTGACTGTCCCGCCTTCCTGGTTCCTGGCCTGCAGGGCCATACCTTCTTTGGGCTCGAGGTCTTCGGGCAGGACGGTTCGGGGAACTTCCTGCACCATCTGTTCGTGGCGGGGCCCGTAGGCCTGTTCCGGGGGAATATTGACCGTTTTGCTGTCGCCGACGGCCATGCCCTCGACTGCTTTGCTGAAACCCGGAATCACCTGCTCCGACCCAAGGGTAAACTGCAGGGGATCACCACCGGCGGAGCTGTCGAACTCCGTTCCATCGTCCAGCGTTCCGGTGTAATGGATGGTTACGGTGTCTCCAGATTTTGCCTGGCTCATCTAGTTCTCCTTTAGGTGAAACCGTTAAGAATAACAAATCTGGCACCTGATTACGAATCTCGTGGGGGTGGGCAGACATGAAATTGCGGCACCACACGGTGCCCTTTGCATAGATTTCGGCTCAGCGTAAAAACAGCTTCGAGACGGCCGGGGCGGCAGGACGGGGTTTTACTGAGCCTCAATATTTGAGCGCTAATATCTCGCTCCCTCGCCATCCGGCCCTACTGCTTATCCTTTTCGTCGTCCTGGTCTTTCTTCGATTTTGCGTCGACGGGCACCGTACCCAGTTCTTCCATCGTGACGTTGGCATTGGCCGCGTTCACCGCCTCCCTTTTCAGATTGATTTCCTTCAACTTGATCAGCAACTCCGGTTCGAAACGGTTCAACTTCTGCGCCGTTGCAGCCAACGTAGCGGAACCCTGGCCGACAGCGCTGCCCAGCGTAGCGGAGCCTTCCCCTTCATTGGGATTTACCATGGTGCTCTTGACGGAATCCAGTAACGCCGCCCTGCTATCTGCAAAGGAGGCGCCAAGATCACGGTACGACCCGGTGAGGTCAGCGATCGACCAATCGTCGATGTCCGCTTTCAGAACGGTTGCAGCCTGAAGTTCACTGAGCTCGGGCTCTTCCAGATAAGTCAGCAAATGGCGGGTCAAATCGGAATCGAAGTCAGGGAAATAGGCCTTGTCACGTTCGTACAGGCTCGAGACCTCAAAAACATTTTCATTTCTGCTGAAGGTGCCGCGATTGGAGTTGATGAATTCCAAGGCATTGTTTTTCAGCGCGCGATAAACGTCTTTGCCGGTGTAGGCGCTTTTGCGGATGTTGGGGCCGCCGATGTTGCCCTGGTAAAGCCCGTAAATGATCAGCGGATCACTATTGTAGTTTTGCCTCAGTATCGTGAACTGAATATCATCCAGGCTCAGGGGAATGCCTGCGACGGTCAGCAGTTTTTTGTCAAAAATCGACTTTCTGCCGACCAGCAGTTTCTTCAGGTTCCGTTGCGGATAGACCTTGACAATTTCATTCAGGACAGTGACGTTATAAAGGTTCAGCCAGTAAGCCAACTGCTCATCGCGTGAGAAGTACTTCAGCGGCGCCTCGTCCGGAACCTGCTCGAGGCTCTTCTGGATGCCCTGCAAAAATTGCTGGCCTTCTTCGTTTTCGACGAAGGTTTCGAAATAAAACCGGTTGGCTTCATTCACCGTTGAGCGCTTCACGCTCACCTTCATATGGGTGCCCGTCCTGGCCTGCCTGGGGGCGGCAATTTCGCGGTTCGAGCGGCCGGTATCCACCACGACCGTCTTGAGCAAGGCGGTCAAATCATCATACTTGATCGTGTATTTCGAATCGGCGTCATATTCCCGGAAGGGCTCGGGAACGGCTGTGTCAAGGGATAGCGCCGACTGTGCCAGCAGCAATAAACCGAAGAAAAGAGCAATACTTGTGGGGTACCTGGTTTTCATAACGCCTCCAACTAAACGGTAACAAATAAATAGCCGGTCGGTCAAATGCTGAAAGGCCAGCTGTAGCGCGGTCCGCAACGGGCCCTGAACCCGGTTATACATAGTCAATCCGGTCTTTCCCGGCCTGCCCGTCTGTACACATTCCCGCGGTTCCCGCTGGTCGCCCCGGAAAGACGCGTGGCGCCTTGAATTCAGCGCGCAGGCCCTGTCCGATTCCATTACGTTCTCGAATCGTGTGTCGCTTCACTCGCGCCCCGCCGATTGCGCCTCCAGGAGTTGATTGTTGACCGGGGTCGGAGTATTAAGAAAGGTTGGAGTAAAACCTTTCTGCGACTGCTTTTTTACTCCGAATCCCATTTACAGGAAGCGTTAAGGAGAGTAACCATGAACAGAACCATCACGTTGTGTTGCGTCGTGCTGTTGGCTGGCTGCGGCGGATATCCTCCGGTCAGTGCAATCCACGGGCTGACCGATGTCGTTATTTTCAGTGACCCGGAAAATGATGAGGTCAAACTGGCGGGTACGCTCCATGATGTTTATCCCGGATGGTACCAGCCTGCCGATTCAACCCGATCCTTTTCGGAAGGCGTTCCCTGGGCTTACAACAATGATCACATTGACACGGAATCTACCTTTGGCTCAGGGAAGCAGAACTCGCTAAACATCATTCAGAGTCAGGGCGATGTCCCTGAAAGCACCAATCCAGACTCGCACGGCCCGGTTCCTTATGCGGCGTGGCTGTGCAGTCAACTGGTGATCGACGTGCCCGGTTCGGATGACTACGACGACTGGTACCTTCCATCTTTTGACGAGTTGAAGGAAATGCACAAGGAGATGCTGGCGACCGTACCGAGGAACGACATGGACGACATGAATGAGTTCTGGCGGGGAATGTATTGGAGTTCGACGGAAGCAAGCGATCCCCGTGCGGCCCAGTACCTGAACTTCTGGGACGCTTCCCCGGGCGTTGGTGAATTCCCGAAATACATGACTGCCAAAGTCCGCTGTGTTCACAAACTCTGATAGCAGCACTTGAGGTCAGGGGGTCGGAGTCAAGCTCCGGAACCGGAGCAGGCCGGTATTTGCGAGTGCGTCGGCTGCCCTGACCCCTTAACTGAACAAGCCGGCCAACTGGGTGCGGTTTTTGACGTGTGTTTTCCTGTAGATGTTCGATGTGTGGTCCCTTACCGTATTGGGTGTGATAAAAAGTATTTCCGCGATCTCCTTATTCGTTTTTCCCTGGCACACCAGCAGCACGACTTCTTTTTCCCGTTTCGATATTTTGTACTTGCGGCACAGCCTGTCGATTTGCAGGGAATCGTCCCTGGCACGCATGCCCGCGTACTCGCTGAAAAACCTGCTGCAGAAGACAATATGCAGGCTGTTCAACAGTAGCGTGATAACCGCGAAGTTCAACAATTGGGCATCGAGGCCGATCCAGTCGGCGTAACCTGAAATGCGGTTTGCAACGATGAGCAGCGAATAGGCCAGCCAGAACCAGGAAAATACCCGCAACCACCTGCCCTCGTGTCGTTTCCGGACCTGTTGGGAAAACGCGAAAACCCGGAAAACACCGGCAAGGAACGACACAAAAAGCAGGCCATGGCAAAAAACGACACTCGCCGCCAGGTAGGGTTCTGAAAAACTGTTGGGAAACAGTATGAATACCGTTTGTGACCCGCCAACCCACAGGATCAGGCCGATAAAGGCATGGGTATAGGCGCTTCGCCAGGTGCGCCCGGTCAATTTCCACGCAAAGCGCAGGAACTGGAGGGCAAGCGTGATGCGCACGATGGATAGCAACACCACCATGACAGCCAGGAACTGATCCGGGTGAACGGTCGTTAGCGCAAGCGAACTCTTGATCTTTATGAAACTCTCGAACGAGTGGGCAGCGGATATGGCGTTTATGCAAAACAGAACGGCGATGTACGACCCTATGTAGGTAACACCGGTTTCTTTCCTGATGCCGTAGACGACGAACATGGCAGCGACACCCAGCGTGAACGAGAGAAAATGTAAAAAGTGCGCCAAATCAAGCATCGTCGAACCACGTGTTAGCCATGTCATGCAGAACACTACAGATGTAGGGTTTAATCAAAGCAGCAGATAAACTATTTTTGGAACCGGGTAAATATCGGACCGGGCCAAAAATGACGACTGCCAATATGAAAGCGGGAACACTGGTAATACTTCTCCTTGCAACAGTCTTTGCCTCGGGCTGTCATGACCGCAGACACGAAATGATCACGCGGTTTGAGAACCAGATCAAAGCACACGCCTTTCCGGATGAGGGCGCCTACTTCACCGGGGCAAATGCCACCATCAATGCCCGCATGGCTCATTACAAGACGCCCGGGCTCAGCGTTGCCATCATAAATGATTACCAGCTGGACTGGGAAAGAGGCTACGGGTTTCTGGAATCTGGCAAGCCTGGAATGGTTAATCCTGATTCGATCTTCCAGGCCGGTTCGGTGAGCAAATTCGTCACCGCCCTGATCGTGATGCATTATGTTCAGGCGGGCGTTTTTGACCTGGACGCGGATGTCGATACCTACCTCAAAAGCTGGAAAATGCCCCGCAATGCGTTCAATAAGGACAACGCGATAACACTGCGGCACTTATTGTCACACCAATCCGGGTTGCCCAGTTCGAACATGGAACGCGATGCGAATGAGCCAATGCCCGGACTGGTGCAAATACTGAATGCCGAGAAGCCCGCCATCAACAAGCCAGCGGCGCCCAATTTCGTCCCCGGGCAGAAATGGTCTTATTCCAATATCGGCTACGTGGTCATTCAACTGGTGCTGGAAGATACGTTCGGCAAAAGCCTGGACGGGTTGGCGCAACAGGTGATTTTCGAACCGCTGGGGATGAACTCGAGCACCTTTGACTATCCCCTCAAAGCGGGTCTGCAAATGCGCGAAGCGATGCCGCACTCGAGCGCCGGTGAAGCGCGCAAACCGTCCATGGATAGCCTTGCCCGTGCCCAGGGCGGCCTGATGACAACCACCCGGGACATGTCGAAGCTGCTGATAGAGCTGATGAACACATACAGGGGCGAACCCGGCAAAATCATCTCCAGGACGACACTCGAATCGATGCTTGAAAAACAGGTCAGTGTGCCGGCCGGTGTCTTCGGCTTCCCAATCGACATGGGTCTCGGCGTGTTCGTGGACGGCGAGGGCGACAGCGCATGTTTTATGCATCCCGGGCATAACTATCCAGGTACGGTGTTCCTGGTTTTTGCCTGCCCCGGTCTTGGAGACGGTGTGTCGCTCGGCATCAATGGCAACATCGGTGACCGGCTGGAAATAGAGGTCGTCTCGACGCTTGCGGAAATATATGGCTGGCCCGGCGGACGTTACTTTGAGCAGGGAAAATAGACAAATCGGGTTGTTGCTCCCGGTGCGCCCGCCCCGGCTTGATCCTGCTTTTTTTAAGGCCACGGCAGGCAATGCGCGACCATGTTTTGGCGTGCTCGGCAGAAAATAAAGCTACCCCGCCGAATCTCGCCTGGCAAGCCTGAATATTGCCCCAATTACCATTCCCGGGATGTTCAATCCGGCGGAAAAGCGCGGTCGATGATGGCCCCGCAATTCACGTTCACCGGCAACGCGCCGTAGAGTTGCGAAACGGACGGCCCCAGCCTCGAGGCGCAGAATGCATCGGCGACATCTTCGCTCGAGTGTTGCACCAGCAAGGCCGCCTGCAATACCGTTGCCATGCTGCCCACCAGCGTCCGGGTACGGTATTCCATCGCCACGGTGTCCGCAAACTGGTCTTTCAGACGGCTGATTGCGCTGTCCAGTTGCGGGTTCAGGCCATGCGCCTTGCCCACTTCGCCGAAGTAAGCCTCGAGCACGCCAGGATCCTTGTGCATGGCGCGCAGTAAATCCAGGCATTGTATATTGCCGCTGCCTTCCCAGATGGCGTTGACGGGTGATTCCCGGAACAGCCGTGGCATGATGCTGTCCTCCATGACCCCGCTGCCGCCGATGCATTCCATGGCCTCGAAGGCGTGGCCTGGCGTACGCTTGCAAATCCAGTATTTTCCGAGCATGGCGCCGATGCGCACCAGGAGTTTCTCCTCCCGGGACGCTTCGGCGGAATCGAGCGCCCTGGCGATACGCATGGTCATCGCGGTCGCCGCCTCGCTTTCCAGCGCAAGGTCCGCGAGGACGTTCTGCATCAATGGCTGGTCGGTCAATATCTTGCCAAAAGCGGAACGTTGGCGGCAGTGGTGTATGGCCTGCACAAGCGCCTGCCGCATACCGCCGGAAGAGCCGATCATGCAATCGAAGCGCGTCATCGCGACCATGTTGATGATGGTGCGGACACCGCGGCCCTCCTCGCCCACCATCAACGCGTACGCACCGCGCAGTTCCGTCTCGCAGGAGGCATTGGCCACGTTGCCCATCTTGTCTTTCAACCGCTGGATGTGCATGGCATTCAGGCTTCCGTCGGGCCGCCAGCGCGGCATGAAGAAACAGGAAAGCCCACCCTCGCTTTGCGCCAGCGTCAGGAACGCGTCTGACATCGGCGCGGAAACAAAATACTTGTGTCCGACGAGCGTGTATTCCCGGCCGGGGCCGGCTGCGTTCACCGCGTACGCCCGCGTGCTGTTGGCGCGCACATCCGAACCACCCTGCTTCTCGGTCATGGCCATGCCGATGGTGATGCTCGATTTCTCGCTGATCGGCACGTTGCGGGGGTCGTAAGCGGTGTTCAGAATCTTGTCGCGGAACTGCGTGTAGACCTCGGGCTGGAGCCGCAGTGCAGGCATAACCGCCGAAGTCATCGTCACCGGGCAGCCATGGCCGGCTTCGACCTGCGCCATCAGGTAAAAACGGGCGGCCCTGGCAACCTGGGCGCCCGCACCGGGACGGGCCCAGTGCGAAGCATGCAATCCATGCTCCAGCGAGATACGCATCAGTTCATGGTAGGCGGGGTGAAAGCGAACCTCGTTAATGCGGTGACCAAAGCGGTCGTGGGTATACAGAACAGGCTTGTTTTCGTTGGCCTGGAAGCCCAGTTCGATCAGCCGGGCCGTGCCGGTCAGCTGTCCGAATCTGTCGAGTTCGACATCCGCCCAGGCGGCGCCTTCGCGGCCCACGGCATCCCGCAGGGCAATGTCCTGCCGGTACGGATTGTAGTTTTCCAGCGGTCCGGGCTGGTTCTCGACGACGTGGGTTTCTGCGCAGGATTCGGTAACAGGGATGGTCGGAGACATGGGTCATCAACCTTCGTGCGTGGAGGTATCAAATTTAACATACCTGACCGGCACGAGCAGCACTTTGCCGGCCCCCCCGGCGATACGATTTTGCCGCAACAATCGGAAACCTTGGGGTTGGCGTAAAACGCAGTCGTGGAGGGGGTGGTACCCGTTGTTTACCCCGACCACGATAATTCCTGATCACAAATGCTTTTCAACCCCCGCTATTTTCATTATCGGGGCTTTGGACATCAGCGTCCTGACTTGACATGTTTTCATTCACCAAACCATAACGATAAGTGTAGGTCTGGGTTTTGCCGTTTTCGAATGACCATTGAACACGCAGCACATTGCCATGCGTATCGGTTTCGATATCGAGGTTCGCATCCTCACCGTTTTCGGAGTCAAAACGTCCGCTCTTCAAGTGTCCCCAGTTGTCGTACTGGAAAACGAGATCACCGCTAAGCCAGAAATCCATGTTTCTGTAAACCGCCTTCTGCAAGCGTCCAAGACGGTCATAGGAATAGCGTTCAAAGCCGGTTTGCCCCGTGGACATTCTGAAAACCTTTTCAATCAAGCGCAGGGCGGTATCGTAGGTATAGGAAAAATCGGCGCTGCGCCCGTCATGATAGGCGCGGTGGGATGAAACCAGGTTCCCGATCTCATTGAAACGGTAGGTCGTCTCGGTTTTCAGACCATCTTTGCGCTCGAAAATTTTCCTTTCCAGGCGCCCTCGGCCAGCATAGACATAATGCGATGGCCCTCCGACCTGCGAGTTGAAATCGTAATCCTCGGCGATGACCCGGTAAGCCGGGTTCATCATATTCAGCGGACTGGACGCACTGAATACGATCGCGGGAACCGGTTCATAGCTGTAGGTAAAGGTCTGACTCCACTGCGTGTCGAAATTCCAGACCTCGCTGACCAGGTGTCCCGCCGGGTCATACGTGTATTCAATCGTGCCGATATCCTGGCCTCCGCGACTGATCCCGGCATACGCTACACGGCCGTTTTCATAGGCGTAAGTGATGTGGCCCGTAAACCAGCCCTTGAAG
>Ga0210074_1000555_pt1 | contig 12956 bp, 14 predicted proteins | sample China_Galinas_Co_FD_184860 | JGI IMG/M metagenome (GOLD analysis project Ga0210074, IMG submission 184860) | Wetland microbial communities from San Francisco Bay, California, USA, that impact long-term carbon sequestration -... | ecosystem: Environmental > Aquatic > Marine > Wetlands ... | reverse complement strand
CATCACCGAAGATCCCCTCGGGTACGTCGACGGACCCAACCTCTACCAGTACGGGCTGAACAACCCGGTCAACTTCTCTGATCCGCTGGGGCTTCGGGAACCGACCGGGGAGGATCGGGAACGGCAGAGGCAACTGGAAGAGCGGCTCGCGGAGTTTGAGTGGACCTACGCTGAGCAGGGAAGGGCCTCAGTGTCGCTCTACAAGGCGGGAATGGAATACCCCCGATGGTCAACTGAGCCGGAGATCGTTCTGCGAAAGGTCCCGGTTGAGGCCGTAGACGACGCGTCCTACCAGGCGATCCGCGCTCGGCTGCAGAGGGACCGCGACTCCTGGGTGGCTGCCGTGGCTAGGGCCGACGAAGGCGGAGACATTTACTACTCCGTTTCTGGTCGATACGCGACATGGAACCGCGCAGACAGGATCCAGGAGAACTGGAGTGAGCTGAAACACATAGGCTATATTGCCGCGATTGATCTCGGTACGGTGGTTTTCGCACACCGTGCGATGGAGAATCCGCTCGAAGTGGTGGAACCGCCCTTGGCTCCACCGGAAGCTCAGGTCCCAAGGGGGACAACGGGGTTTGTTGCTGATGTTGAGGTTACATCCTTCGGAAAGGTAGTCGGCCGCGGCACTGTTGACGTTCGAGCCACCGTCGAAGGGATCGAATCCGGAGCGCTCAAGCCACGGGCGACCTTCGAGAACCGCCCGCTCCCGGGCAAGACGACACCTGAACTGCCGGTACGGCCACCGGGCTACTACCAAGAATTCGTCCAACCGACGCCGGGAGTCAGCGGTGTCGGCTCGCAACGGATCGTCCGCGGCCAGGGTGGCGAGCTCTACTACACGCCTGACCACTACCAGACGTTCATCCGTCTCAACTGATGGTCTGTGTGATGACAGCCTTCTACTTCGACGACTCACACGCGCCGCCTTCGCCACCAGCACTCGTGGTGGAGGTGCAAGCAGGAATCGGGAATCCGCAGGGCCTGTTTGAGGAGCTCGCTGAGAGCCTGCGTTTTCCAGGATACTTCGGAGCTAACTGGAACGCTTTGGAAGATTGCATCCGGGATCTGTCTTGGCTACCGCCAGGTCCCGTGATTCTGATGCACCGTGACCTGCCCCTCGCAGGCGACGTCGTCAGCCAGAGGACGTACCTGTCGATTCTGAGGGACACCGTCGAGAAAAGGGGAGAACTCCCGGGAGGGATGCGCTTTCGCGATCTCGTGGTCGTCTTTCCGCCCGACACGAAGGAGCAGGTTTGTTGGTTGCTGCGGTCGGTGAACCATGACGAGGCAGCACGGCAACGCACCACGACCTGAGAGTCAGTACAGCCGGCCGAAGAAGGCGCCACCCGTTTTTCAGCGCCGAGTAGGTGCCGGGCAACTCATAGCGAGGAGGAATCAGGAGTCCCCCTCTTCGTCGAGCTCAATGTCGCGCAGGAGGAACTTACTCCGCTTGCTCTTGCCGTGAGCGACGACTCTTCGGTTGACCATCGGCCCGACAACGTCGTCGAGAAACTCCGGCGGTGTCTTGCAGCCGAAGAAGGTGCCACCCGTTTTGCCGAGCCGAGTAGGTGTCGGGCAACTCATCGCGAGAAGGGATCAGGAGTCTCCCTCCTCGTCGAGCTCCGGAAAAGGTGCCACCCGTCTTGCAGGGACGGGTAGGTATCAAGCCGAGGCCGGTCCGAAGAAGCCGGCCGAAGGGGAGGCACGACTTCTCAAAGAAGCCAGTTCCAGCCGGAGAGAAGTCGGACCAACTGTGGGCTACCTGCCTACCTGTGCCTGCGCGGCCTGTGCCGTTGCCAGATGGCCTCCATGTCCGCCGTCTTCAGGGCATTCTTCAAGGCGTCGAGGGCCTTCGGGCTGTACCGCTTGAACGTAGCTTTGCCGACCCGGATCTCCTTGAAGAACTCCTCCGAGCTCTGGAGATCGAGATACTTGACGAGCGCGAGTGTTTTCGGCTGTGTGACCTTGAGCTTCTTGGCTAGCTGCTGCAACCCGAGGGAGTAATAATCGAGCTCGTTGACCCGTTTGACGGCGACGACTGTGGCGCCTGGGGTTCCCTCCGGTACGAGGTGGACGGCCTCACCCTCGCGCTTGGTCAACCGGATGGAGAGGGAGAGAGTCGTCCCATCGGCGTCAATCTGGAGGCTGGCCACGCCGGGGAAGAGATCCTGCCACTTCACTCCGCCCTGGATCTTGCGGATCAAGCCCGCAAGCTCGCGCTCGGTCGGCTGGGTGCGAGTACCTCGTAGCGAAGCCTCGATAATGGCGAGCGGCCGAAGCTTCGCGCGCGCCTCGAGTCTCTTTCGTGAGCCTGGTGACAGCAGCTCCTTGATCTCCCGGAATTGCTGGTCGATCATGACGGGTAGGTCCCGGGGCGGGCGAGTCGAGATCGGAAGCACGCGGTCGGGGAGGTGATCGGAGAGCTTCTCCGAGAAAGCCGAGCTCAGGATCTCGGCGATGAGGGTGACGCCTGCCTGGGTGAACGTATAGAACTCGTCCTCGGAAACATCGACGAGGTAATGCTGGGCGGCATCTCTCAGGCTATTGATGACCTGCGGTGTGATTGCTTGCTCCTCGGTCAGGCAAGCTACATCTGCATCCGTCACGCACTTGCGCACGCAGGCATCGAAGCCGATTGTCTCCTTTGATTTCGGTTTCCGGATCTTCCCGCCGCGGTGGACGATAACCGCCTTGAGAAGCAGCTCAAACGCACGATCGAGGAGGATGAGCACGGCCTCGGTGCGGCCCATGCTCCAAGGGCGGTTGAACAGCTCGATCGAAAGCGTCAGCGATTCGAGCGCCTTCTGGCGGAGTACCTTTGCTTCTCTCTTCAAGGCGCTCTACCAACTGGGCATCGTAGCCTTTCGTTGACTCCGACTCGAGACGTCAGTCGAACCCAATGGGCCGTCCAGGGGACTCCTTGCCTTCTGGAGCCTCTCTTAGCTCTTCGGCGACAGCCATACCTTTGGCCGCGATCCAGGCGCGGTGGCCGTCGGAGGAATTGGCGGACTTCGTGTAGCCCTCCGCCTCCAGGATGTCGAGCTGCCGGCGGATGTCCTCGATGGGTGCACCGAGCTGCTCAGCGATCTCGGTGTCGGTGACGATCCGATAGGGCTGGAGACGGTGCTGCTCGTCCAGAACGAGGAGGATGGCGGCGCGTAGCTGCTTGGCCTGCAAGACGTGCCCTCCCGTCACCGCGCCGCGATGCTCTGGATTTGTCGTTTGGTGAGGAAGGCGTCGAGGAGTTCTTTGACGATCTCCTTGTCGCGCGGTGGCAGTGCCTGGACCTCCTCGAACTGCCGCAGGAGCTCGCGATCCTCGAAGCGGGCCTTGGCGGCTTCGTCGGCGGCGCCTTCGAGGAGGTAGTCACCGGAGACGCCGAGGACGTCGGCGAGGCGCTTCAAGGTGTCGGCCGAGGGTCGGGAGATGCCCCGCTCGTATCGGCTGATGTGGGTGTAGTGGACGCCGACGCGCTCTCCGAGCTCGGTCTGGGAGAGGTCGCGCTGGCGGCGCAGCTCCCGGAGGCGCTGGGCGAAGCCGTCCGTGGCGGGTGCTTTCTCTTGAGCATCGTCTCTGCTCATCACACCTGAATTCTAGCCAGACTGCCGAAGGCTGTCGAATTTCCTCCTGCTCAGACGCTGGGTTTGTCGCCGTTTGCGCTTGACTGTGCGCGGCGTCGATGCTAAGAATGTAGACATCGATGCTGGGTCGCGCGTCGGGGGCCCATCCGGGGTGCCCCGAGGGACCGGCGGGGGGAGGAGAGAGGAGAGATGCAATGACGGAGCTTGAGGGGGCAACTGATGGGACGGCGTAGGCGGCTGACGGTCTCTTCGCTCTGGGACCCGCGGGAGTGCTCGCCGCACGACGCCAGCCGCTGGCACGCGGCGCCGGTCAAGCCCTACATCCGGATGCGGGGCAAGTGGCTGCGGCGGCTGGGCTTCGAGATCGGCACCCGGATCGAGGTCGAGGCGGAGCCGGGACATCTGGTGCTTCGGGCGGTGGTGCCGCCGTCCTCCGGGATCGACCTGCCAGGTGGTGAGCTGGCCGCCGAGGTCGCGGAGCCGTCGGCTGGCATGTGCACGCCGTGCACATCGGAGAGCCCATCCGCGAGCCGAGCCGAGGAGGAGTGAGCCGGTGGCGCGGATCCCGGCCGACGAGCTGGCGCGCTTGAAGCGCGAGGTCGACCTGGTGGCGCTGGTCGAGCGCTCCGGGGTCGAACTCACGAAGAAGGGCGCAGACCTGGTGGGGCTCTGCCCCTTCCACGACGACACAGAGCCGTCGCTGGTCGTCACCCCCGCGAAGAACCTCTGGCACTGCCTGGGAGCGTGCCAGGCGGGCGGGTCGGTGATCGACTGGGTGATGCGGCGCGAAGGGGTCTCGTTTCGCCACGCGGTGGAGCTGCTGCGCAGAGACGTGCCGCTCTCCTCGAAGGCGAACACGCTCTCCTCGCCGCCTCCCGGCCCGTCGGCGGCCCTCGATCTCGCCCCGATCGCCGCGCCTGCGGACGGGGACCGGGAGCTGCTCGAGCGGGTGGTGATGCACTACCACGCCACGCTCCTCGAGAGCCCGGAGGCTCTGGAGTACCTGGAGCGCCGGGGGATCGCCTCGACCGAGGCGATCGAGCGCTTCCGGCTCGGCTACGCCAACCGGACCCTCGGGTACCGGCTGCCGCCGAAGAAGGTCAAGGCGGGCGCCGAGATCCGGGGCCGGCTCCAGGAGCTGGGGGTCTTGCGCAAGAGCGGCCATGAGCACTTCAACGGCTCGCTCGTCGTGCCGATCTTCGATCGCCCACCCGAGGACAGCGGCCGGGTGGTCGAGATGTACGGGCGCAAGATCCGGGATGACCTGCGCAAGGGCACGCCGGCCCACCTCTACCTGCCCGGTCCGCATCGCGGTGTCTGGAATCTGTCGGCCCTGGCCTCCTCGAAGGAAGTGATCCTCACCGAATCGCTGATCGATGCTCTGAGCTTCTGGTGCGCCGGCTTCCGCAACGTCACCGCGGCCTACGGCACCAAGGGCTTCACCCGGGAGCACCGGGAGGCCTTCGCCGCCTACGGTATCGAGCGGGTGCTGATCGCCTTCGATCGCGACGCGGCCGGCGACACGGCGGCGGCGAAGCTCGCCGAGGTGCTCGCCGAGAACGGGATCGAGTGCTACCGGATCCAGTTTCCCCGGGGCATGGACGCCAACGAGTATGCGGCCAAGGTGCGACCGATGAAGAAGGCGCTCGGGCTGCTGATCCACAACGCGGCGTGGATGGGGACAGGAGCACCGGCGAAGCCAGCCGAGCAGCCGGAGCTTCCTTCCTCCTTAGCCGCCTTTGTGCCGGCCGTGCCGGAGCCAGCCGCAGCCGCGACCGAGCCGGCGGCCTCGCCCGTGCCGGCTGCTCCGAAGCTCGACATCCCGGCCGAGGTGCGCGAGCAGGAGGTGGTGATCCCGCTCGACGATCGGCGCTACCGGGTGCGGGGTCTCGAGCGCAACCGCTCCTACGACACGCTCAAGGTGAATCTTCTGGCGCGACGCGGTGACGCCTTCCACGTCGACACCCTCGACCTCTACCAGGCGCGCCAGCGGAAAGCCTTCCTCCAGCAGGCAGCGACCGAGCTGGAGGTGAAAGAGGACCTGGTCAAGCGCGACCTCGGCCGGGTGCTCTTGAAGCTCGAGGAGCTGCAAGAAGTGCAGCTCCGGGAGGCTTTGGAGCCGAAGGACAAGCCGAAGGAGCTGAGCGAGGCCGAGCGGGCCGAGGCGCTGGAGCTGCTGCGCTCGCCCGATCTCGCCTCGCGGATCCTCTCCGACCTCGACCGGGCCGGCCTGGTGGGGGAGGAGACCAACAAGCTCGTCGGCTACCTCGTGGCCGTCTCGCGCAAGCTCGCCCATCCGCTTGCCGTGGTGATCCAGTCCTCCTCGGCGGCGGGGAAGAGCTCGCTCATGGAGGCGGTGCTCTCGCTTGTGCCGGAGGAGGACCGGGTCCAGTACTCGGCGATGACCGGGCAGAGCCTCTTCTACATGGGGGAGACCGATCTCTCCCACAAGGTGCTGGCGATCGTCGAGGAGGAGGGCGCCGAGCGGGCGAGCTACGCCTTAAAGCTCCTCCAGTCCGAAGGGGAGCTGACGATCGCCTCGACCGGCAAGGACCCGAAGAGCGGCAAGCTCGTGACCCACGAGTACCGGGTGGAGGGGCCGGTGGCGATCTTTCTCACCACCACGGCGATCGACGTCGACGAGGAGCTGCTGAACCGGGCGATCGTCTTGACGGTCGACGAGGAGCGCTCCCAGACCCGGGCGATCCATCGGCTGCAGCGGGAGCGCCGGACGCTCGCGGGGCTCCTGGCCGGCGCCGAGCGCTCGGAGGTGCTCCGGGTCCACGCCAACGCTCAACGCCTGCTCGAACCCCTCGCCGTCGTCAACCCCTACGCCCCCGAGCTGACCTTCCTCGACACGCGGACGCGCACCCGGCGCGATCACGAGAAGTACCTCACGCTGATCGACGCGATTGCTCTCCTCTCCCAGCACCAGCGCGACGTGCGGAGCGTCGAGCGTGGCGGCCGGACACTGCGCTACGTCGAGGTGGAGCTTGCCGACATCGAGCTGGCGAACCGCCTCGCCCACGAGGTGCTCGGCCGCTCGCTCGACGAGCTGCCGCCGCAGACCCGGCGTTTTCTGGAACGGCTGGACGCTCAGGTGTCCGCGTGGGCGGAGTCGGAAGGCATCGAGCGCTCGGAGCTGCGCTTCCGCGCCCGCGACGTCCGCGAGGCGCTCGGCCTGGGCGCGACCCAGGTGAAGGTCCACCTGCGCCGCCTGGTCGATCTCGAGTACGTGATCGTCCACGCCACCGGCCACGGCGTGGGAACGGCCTACGAGCTGGTCTACCGAGGAGAGGGCGGCGACGGCCGGCCCTTTTTGCCTGGGCTGATCAACGTCGAGAAGCTCCGTGAACGGTGCCGGTACGACGGCGACCGGTCGGGCTCCAGCGAGGGCCGGCCGGGATCCGAGGCGAAGCGGTCGGGGACCGGTCGGCCTCTGGCCGGCCCCCGGCCGGGGAGTGGCCGGAGCCTGAAGAGAGCGGCTAAAGGGAGAAAGGAAAAGGGCTTACAGAGTACTGAGCCAGGGAGACCCCGAAACTCCACTTCTGGGGGGACCAAAACCGGAGCCGGTCGTACCGTCGCGGAAGGTGAGCCATGAGCCGCCGCGCTGTCGAAGCTCCGCCGGCGCCGGAGCCGCTCGGCCTGGCGTCCCTCCTGGACGACCATCTGGGATACCTGGCGAGCCGCAACTACTCGCCCCACACGGTGCGCAACCGCCGGAGCCACCTGGGGCAATTCTGCCGCTGGTGCGAGGAGCGGGGGATCGTGCGGCCGGGGGAGGTGACCCGGGCGGTGGTGGAGCGCTACCGGCAGTGGCTCTTCCACTACCGCAAGGACAACGGCCGGCCGCTGTCGTGGTCGAGCCAGAGTCAGAAGCTCCAGGCGGTCAAGGTCTACCTGCGCTACCTGGTCCGCATCCACCTCATCCCCTTCAACCCGGCCGCGGAGCTGGAGCTGCCGCGCCAGCCGAAGCGGCTGCCGGCGGCGGTGCTCTCCGTCGCCGAGGCCGAGCAGGTGCTTTCGGTACCTGACGTCGCGGAGCCGCTCGGCCTCCGGGACCGGGCGATCCTCGAGACGCTGTATTCGACCGGCATGCGGAGGATGGAGGTCGTCGGCCTCTCGCTCTACGACCTCGACCTCGAGCGGGCGACGGTGCGGATCCGGGGCAAGGGCCAGAAGGAGCGGACCGTGCCGATCGGCGCGCGGGCGCTCGGCTGGATCGAGCGCTACGCGACCGAGGCCCGGCCGGCGCTCGTCGTCCCGCCCGACGACGGCCGGCTCTTCCTCAACTCCCGCGGCCGACCCTTCACCCCGAAGCGGATGACCATGCTCTGCCGGCGCCACGTCGAAGCCTCCGGCGTCGGCAAGGAGGGCTCGTGCCACATCTTTCGCCACACGGCGGCGACGCTGATGCTCGAGCGGGGAGCGGACCTGCGCTTCATTCAGGAGCTGCTCGGTCACGAGAGCCTCTCGACCACCCAGGTCTACACCCGGGTCTCGATCACCCAGCTCAAGGCGGTGCACGAGCGGACCCACCCGGGCGCCCGGGTGGGGCGGAGCGACGTGACCGAGGCGAGCCGGGCCGAGCTGCTCGCGGCACTACTCGACGAGGAGGACGTCGAGAGCGACGAAGAAGACGAAGCCGCCGGCGACGGAGCCGGCGAGGACGAAGAGGACTGACCGGAGAGGAGGCTGCCCGGGAGACGAGCTGGATGAGCTGAAGCAGCGAACCCTGAAACCAGGCGGCCCGACGAGGTGCGCAAACACCCCGCCGGGCCTTGCCACTCATCGAGAGGAAAGCTCAATGAGCGACCTGAAGCAGTCTACTTCGACGAATCCCCCCGACCCTTGGGAGCCCACCTGGGAGAAGAGCCCGGCGATCCGCGAACCGATGCTCCTGCACCTGCCACCCGACGTCGCCGAGCCGGTGCGCTCGATCGGCCGCGCCCTCTTCGAGCTCGTCGACTCCCTGGGGCTCTACCGGCCGCCCGGGAGCTGGACCGCGGCGCAGCTCGGAGCGACGGTGGCCGAGCTGCGTTTCGTGCGGCAGTACCTCGAGACGCTGTCCGAAGCCCGCTTCGCGTGCGGCCTCCCCGAGACGGACGCGCGGCTCGCCGAGCGGGCCGAGGGCTGGGCCGTGGCGGTCGACGAGCTGGCCGCCGAGATCGAGGCGGCGCTGCCGGCCGAGGCGTCGGCCGGGGAGTAGAAGGCCGGGTCTCCGGGCGGGGCGCTCGGTCGGCTTCGCCGTCCTCCGCTCGCCCCGTCCGGAGCCCCTTTCCCTCCCGACCACCCGATCCAGATTTCCCCCGCCCCCGGGCCCCCAACTCCGGTCCCCTGTCCAGTCCATCGGGCGAGCCGGGTGAGCGATCTCGTGCTCCGGCCCGGAGGGGGCATCTGCACTCCAGGGGCTCTCGACGTCAGGACCGCCCGCCCCAAGCGGCGTCGGGGGCGTCCGCGCCCTCCCTCCGGTCGGGCGACCGGGCCAGCCGCTCCGGCAAGGGCCGCGCCCGCCCCCGCGGTCACGTCCCTTGCACTCTCCGCTGTCCGAGAATGGCCATTCTCCGACCTGGCCCTCGGCCGCCCCCGCCGCTCGGCCTCGCGGCTTGACATAACGCGGCGGCGTTATGTGCAACTTGGGGCGGGCTCCGGGGTCGCACTCCAGGCGAACAAGTCTCCGCCGAACCGGCCCCCTCCGGGAGTCCTCGTGAGCTGAACCCTCCAGGCTCCGAATCACCCGGCTCGCCCGATGGACTGGACAGGGGACCGGAATTGGGGTCCCTCCCGCCCCAGATAGGGAAGGCAGCTCTCCGCTGGCGCTCCGAACTGCCGCCCGAGGCAGCCGCCGGGTCTTCGCTCCCTGCGGGCGAGGCCGCTTCGCGTCCTCGTCCTCGGGCTCAGCTCCGGCGGCTGGGATCTCCCCCGGGCCACAGGCTGACGCCCGTGGCCCTCGCCGCCCACCCGGCGGCCCGGCAGCTTGGCTCGGCGCCTCCGGCGCCTGCACCAAACTGCCGACTCGTGCGCTTCATGCGCGTCCTCGAGCCGCTAGAATGAGCTGTGTGGACCTGCGCTTCTACTGCGATCCGGACACCGGAGAGCCCCACATCTACAACCATGGGGTGGTGGAAGAGGAGGTCGCCGAGGTGCTGGAGCACCCGGCCGACGAGTTTGGCGGCCGGAACGATTCTCGGATCGCCCTCGGCCAGACGGAAGCCGGCCGCTATCTCCAGGTCATCTACGTGCCGGACCCGGGCCGGCGCAGCGCTTTCGTCGTGACGGCGTATGATCTGAGAGGCAAAGCCCTGGCGGCATACCGGCGCCGAAGACGGCGCAAGTGATGATGAAGAAGAAGAATCTCAACCAGTTTCCCTCCGGCTGGGACGAAGACCGCGTCCTCGACGTGCTGGACTACTACGAGCACCAGAGCGACGAGGAGGCCGCCGCCGAGCACGAGGCGGCGCTCTCTCGGCCCGGCGAGACGCTGATGACGGTCCCGACCGACATCGTCCCGGCCGTGCGCGATCTCATCGCCCGCTACGAGGAAGAGCACCCGGCCCGCTGAGCACCTCCGCTCGGAGCCTGCGGGTGCCCACCCGCCGGGTCCTGCGCTGGATGTACAGCTCGCCGGCCCAGAAGGACCCGCCATACTCCATCTGTACAGGCCGTGGTCTGATCTGCCCTCTCTTTAGCCGCCCGGGTGGGGGAGGCGCCAGGATGCTGAGGCGATCAGTGCCTCCGGCGCGCCGGGGTCGTACAATGAACCGGATGCCGGCGGCTAAAGGAAGAACGGTCGTCCAGATCCTGGTGGCGCTCGCCGCCCTGGCCGCCATCGCCCTGCCTGCCGGCGCCTCGATCCCCCGGCCCGGCCAACTCCACGCGCCGAACCCCGAAGCCCTTCTGGCCACCGCGCGCGACGCGCCGGCCCCGAAGGCTGCGGCCACCTCCCGCGACACCCGTTTCGAGATCTTCGCCGGGTCCACCCACGCCCGCTTCCACCTGGAGCTCCAGGCCGCCGCGGACGCCTCCACGAACGCGCGTTTCCACCTGCTGACTCCCCGAAAAACTCGCGTCAGGGGGCTTCGGCTCCCCGAGCCGCTTCTGATCGGGATCGAGCTGCCCCCAAGTCGAACGGTCTTCAGGCTTTACGGCGATGTCCCCGACCGCTTTGCGTCGGAGGGTCTATACATCACCGAAGATCCTCTCGGATACGTCGATGGACCGAATCTCTACCAGTATGGCCTCAACAACCCGGTCAACTACAGAGATCCGTTGGGACTGTGTGAATTCAGTGGACTCACCTGTGAAGAGTGGTGGTTTGATGTTGTGGAGGAAACTCTAGCGGGTGCCAGGGACGACACCCTGGCGGGAGTTGGCTGGGTAGTTGGAAAGACGGTCGACACGGTCGATACCATTGCCGAGAAGACTGGTGATTGGGCAGGGGACCGGTTCCGAAATGGCCTTGGGGAGTCGACTCCGCTTTCCGATCAGCAGCAAGAGCTGAGAGAACAGCTAGGTATCGAGAACCGGCGGGGTGCGATTGACGGGATGAATCCCGGAACTACCTTCAAGGAAGGAGTGAGAGAGACCGGGGGGACGATCGTTGAAGAGGGGACCACGGTTGGGACACGCGAGGCTATCTGGTTCGCTCTCGGGAAGCTGTGGGAAAGAGTGCCTTGGTTCGGAAGAACTGGGAGTGCAAGTACGGCAACCAGGGCTAGCGTCGACGAGAAGCTAGAGAGGTACTTGCTGAATCCCGAGCACCCGATTGGACGCGAGAAGGCCAGGTGGTTCAAGGGTGCACTAGGCTTCACACGAGAGAATGCGGACGATCTTGCTCGACAGATTGTTTTCGATCCAGAGCGGGCCGTGCAAACTCGAACCACAGAATTCGGGACCATGTTCGAGCAAAGGATATCGATCAGGGGAGCCAACGGTCGGACCATCGACGTGCCGTTTGTCTGGATCCGAAACAAAGACGAGGTTGTACGACTCGTGACTGGGATACCGGTGAGCAAACCATGAAGTTCGAACTCTACGACGTAGTTGCGCTAACGAGTCCGATGCCTGAAGAAGGTCTCCCTGAGGGTGCTCGAGGAACGGTCCTACAGGTCTACGAGGAAGATGAGAAGCGTGCCTACCTAGTTGAGTTTTGCGATGCCGAAGGAATGACGCTGGCGTTGTTAACGATTCATGATGGGGTATTGATGGCTTCCGGTTGAACTCGGTGGAAGTTCTTCTTGGGGCGCACGGAGGTGGAGGCGAAGAAGGTGCCACCCGTCTTGCAGAGCCGGGTAGGTATCGAGCCGAGGCCGGTCCGCTCCGGTCCGAAAAAGCCGGCCGAGAGGAAGGCGCTGCCTGCTTTTCAGGCCTAGGAGCTTCAGGAGCCAGGACCAAAGATGGCGAGATGGAGCAGCGCGGAAACGAACCCCACGGCCCCAATCCAGAGCGCGAGATGGAAGAGGCCGAACTTCTTTTTCGCGATCCGTGCCAGCTCGAAGCAATGGCTGAGAATCGCTTCGTGAAGGTCGCTCTGACCCAAGCCCCTCACGTGCTGGGCGTAGCTGCCGCCGCTCTTGAATCTGGCGATCGCCTTCCAGTACACCACTCCCCGGGGGGCGCCACTGAAGCGAGGCAGGACGACGAGCAGAGCGAGTGCAGCGCCTCCAATGAGGCCGGCCACCGCCAGAAAGGCTAGCCAATTCTCCGCACCCCACGTCTTCGGGTCGGCCAGCCACCGGCGGCTGATGCCCTTCTCGTGGAGGTAGGCGAGAGCCGCGGCTAGGCCGGCGAAGAGGAACGCGGCCTTCTGGTCTGCCAGGACGACATTTTCCCAGAGGTAGCTGTGGGTCCTTTCTTCGAAGGCGCCGAGGCCTGGCGCGGCTGTCTCGGACTGCTCGTCCGGGCGCTTCGCCAGAGCCTCCTCTGGGGCCGCTTGGTTTGCCTCCTCCGGCTCCAGGAGCGTTTTGCCCTCGAGCTCCGGCGGAACAGTGCCGGCGGCGGTCGTCTCTCCTATCGAGCCCTGGGAGCGTCCACTCATCTCGTTTACCAAAGTGGGTAGGCCCATCGGCCGGTGTACTGATAGAACGGGTAGGGCAGGCCCGTCGACTTGTAGATCCACCCGGTTTCGAGCGCCCGCAGTCGGCACCACCCCTGCCAGTACGCGGGCAGGCGATGAAAGGCATGTGCGCCAATCAAGATCTCACCCGCCTTCGCGACATCGAGCATCTTGCAGGCCACATTGGCGGTGGTGCCGATTGCTACCAAGGATCGAAACCGCTTGGCCGCCCCAATCTCCGACACTGTGACGGTCCCGTGGTCGATGCCGACTCTGAACTCGATCTCCTGGACGCCGGATTCGTGGAGGACCGG
>Ga0210074_1000554_pt1 | contig 12958 bp, 14 predicted proteins | sample China_Galinas_Co_FD_184860 | JGI IMG/M metagenome (GOLD analysis project Ga0210074, IMG submission 184860) | Wetland microbial communities from San Francisco Bay, California, USA, that impact long-term carbon sequestration -... | ecosystem: Environmental > Aquatic > Marine > Wetlands ... | reverse complement strand
TGCGTGGCGGCAGTACTGGCGCGCACCGCCTGGTCGGGTATCCTGGTCATACGCGCAGCGGTCTGGCGCGCCAACTATACCCGCGCCTGGCGTGCGCGGGTCACGGCCCGCATCGTGCGCATCGCCTCGCTGCTGATGGCCGGCTATTCGGCGCTGATCGGCGTGTTGCTGGACTGGCGTGCGGACGCGTTCCGGCCGGCCTTCATCGCCGGCGGCGCCTGCGCCTTGCTCGCAGCCCAGGTCATCCGCAAATCCCGGCTGCGCAGACAGCGCCAGCTGATCGCCGCGGAACTGGCCGAACAGGTGGTGCAGGGCCGGCGTCTGAGCCTGTCGGTGCTGATCCCGGTACTGCGCCGGGACATCGATTTCCGGCACTACATGCTGGCCATGATGGTGATGGGGAGCGGCAACCTGATGACCTTGCCGATGCTGGTCATCTTGCTCAATGAACGGCTGCAACTGGGTCAGACGCAGCAGGTGATGGTGACCTCGTCGTTGCCGCTGCTGGTCTTCTTTTTCACGGTTTCCTACTGGGCGAGGCTGCTCGACCGGCGGCATATTTTCAGTTACCGGGCCTTTCACAGCTGGTTTTTTGCGGCTGCGTCGCTGTTGTTCGCCTTGGCGGTGATCACCGGGCAGACGTTGTTGTTGTGGCCCGCCTCCGTGATACTCGGGGCCGCCTTTGCCGGCGGCAGCCTCGGCTGGAACCTGGGCCACAATGACTTCAGCAACGACGGCAACGCCTCCCACTACATGGCGATACACGTCATGCTGACCGGTCTCAGGGGCCTGATCATGCCCCTCATCGGCGTCGGTATCTATCAATACCTGGCGGCATCGAAACCCGAGTACGCGTCGTGGGTCCTTTTGCTGCCCTTCACCCTGACCTTCAGCGGTGCGCTGATCTTTGTCGCCCTGCACCTGCAACTGGTCCGCCGGGCACGTCCGGCGGGTGACGGCGGCTGATCACCTCGAGCGGTACAGCAGCAAGCCCATGGCCGCCAGCAGCGCGAAGCCGGCGCCGGCGATGAACGGGGCCGGCGCACCGAATGCGGTCCACAGGGACCCGGCAACCAGGCTGGCCAGGAACAGCGAGACGCCGCTGACCAGGTTGAATACGCCAAAAGCCGTGCCGCGCAGGTCCGCGGGCGCAGTGTCGGCAACCAGCTTGGCCAGCAGACCTTGTGTGAAAGCCATGTGCAGGCCCCAGAAGGCCGCGCCGGCGAAGGTGACCAGGGGCGACGTCGCGATGGCCAGCACGACATCGGCGACAATCAGCAGGGCGAGACCGTATAACAGCAGCCTGCGCGCCGGCACCGTGTCGGCAGCCTTGCCCGCGGGATAGGAAAATGCCGAGTAGAAGACATTCATCACGACCATGATCAGCGGCACGTAGCCGATGGCGAGCCCGACGTCCTTGGCGCGCAGGATCAGGAACGCCTCGCTGAAGCGGGCCAGCGTGAAAACGGCGCCGAGCAGGACCACCAGCCAGAAGCGCAACGGCAGGCGCCTGCTGTCGGCCAGACGCAAACGCTTTTGGATATTGCTGGCGCGGCCCCGTGCTTCGGGCTCGCGCACGGCGGTTATCAGCAGTAAAACGGCGATGAACGCCGGCGCCACGGCGACCCACAATACGGCCTTGATGTTGTCGGCAAACCAGAGCATGAAGACCACCGCCAATAGCGGCCCGATGAAGGCGCCGACGGAGTCGAGCGCCTGGCGCAGGCCGTAGGCCGCACCGCGCAGCTTCAGAGGCGTGATGTCGGCAACCAGCGCATCGCGTGGCGCGCCGCGGATGCCCTTGCCGATACGGTCGACGAAGCGCGCGCCGAACACCCAGCCGATGGTCGTGGCGAGCGGAAACACCGGCTTGGAAATGGCGCCGAGGGCATAACCGGTTACGGCCAGCCACTTGCGCTTGCCAAAATAATCGCTGATCGCGCCCGAGAATACTTTCGTGATCGCGGCGGCGGCCTCGGCCACGCCCTCGATGATGCCGATCGTGACCATCGAGGTGCCGAGCACCGTCGCCATGAATATCGGCAACAGGCTGTGGACGAGCTCCGACGAAATGTCCATGAACATCGAGACGAAGCCGAGCGCCCAGATCTCGCCCGGCAAGCCGCGATAGCCGGGCTTATTGGAAGCAGACGGTTCCGGTTCGTTCTGTTGCAGCCGGTTCAAGGCCGGGGAGTTTCCTGGCTAACGGTGGAAAGGCCCCCCGATCCTGCCGGCTCGTCGGCCACGCGTGACCGGGCGTGCGGTGTAATACCGGCCATCCACGGGTAGAGGGGTTTGCCGGCACCTGCTGACAGCAACAACGACCCCGGCAACATGACCAGGGTATTGACGAAGTTACGAAGGCGCATGCTATTTCTCCTGCGGCGAAGTATAAGCGAATGCCATTTGGGAAGTGTACGGCGGACTCACGGTTTACAGTTATGGCCTGACCGTTGCCGCGTTCGTGACATGCCGCGCGTGGACGAAAGTCCGCGTCTGCTCCGGACGCCGCTTATCCAGGACGTCTATGGTTTTCAGCAACGTGCTGACGAACCCCGACCCGTTTCTAGTTGCCATCCCGGCGTTGTTCACCGCTACCCCAGTAGCGCGTCAGGGCCAGCGTGAACGCCCGGTCGACCTCGTTCGACTGCTCGGCCCAGATGCCCGTGAACCAGGTGCCGGACAGTTGGTACTTTTCATTCAGAAACCAGTCGAAACCAACACCCATATTGGCGAAACGGTGACCGACCAGGCGGTCGTGCTGCCACCAGTAGGGCGTGTCGAAGGCTTCCGGGTAATTGCCGTAGGTGGGGTCGTCGGTGAAATCGTAGGGCATTTTCAGGCCCTTGAAGACATACTTGAGCGTGGCGAAAACGTTCATCGAAAAGGCCGGGGTGAAATAGTATCCCGTCGAAAGGTAGGCCAGGAGGTAATCCACGTTGACGTCGAGCGGCTTCTCGGAAAACACGTAAGCGACGCTGCCCTGCAGGTACCAGTCCGAAAAGTATGGAAGTACGCTGAAATTGGCGCCGACGGGGATATTCCAGAGGTTCAGGCCGATGGCGGCCTTGCCGTAGATCGGGTAGTTGGTCGTCGGCCAGCCGTAACCGACGAATGGTGAAATCGACAGCGGGCCGTCCAGCGCCAGGTACTGAACGCCAAAGGAGAGGTCCTGGAAGCCGCCGTGATAGTTGCCGTCGTCGATAAACCTGAGGTCGGGTGGTTTGAAATCCACCCAGAAGGGGTCGTTGGGGTTATGCGGGTCACCCTTGTATGGGTCATCGGGGTGCCACTGGTGCCGCTTTTGTATGTATGGCAGCGACGCGTAGAGCGTCCAGCGGTCGGCCACGGCATAGTTGCCCGAAAGTATGGCCGCATGGGTGTCGGTGTTGGCGTAATCAAACTCGTACAGGGCGTCGAAAAACGAACCCGTTGCGATGTACTGGTACTCGACGCGGAGACTGGCGTCACCCTTTTGCTGGCTTTGCGCCGGCGCGGTTGGCGTGAAAAGCAGGGTGGAAAAACACAGGGGAATTGCAACAATGACTTTCCCGCAGTTGATGCCGAACCCCACTTGCCCCCTCCAGGCCCCGGTCGCGGCAGTCCTGGCTTATCCGGTTCTCAGGTCCGGCCTTTCAACGTTTTGTGTATGGCCCGGAGATAGTTCTTGATGTCATCCTTGTCAGCGACCATGACCTTTGGATAACTCTGTTCGGCCGCTTTTTCCTCATCGCCGTCCAAAGCCACGGGCAGATAGGCGGTGCTCGCGGCGGCCGAGACCCTGCCGCTGGATTCCACCTGGTCATGTTCGCTGTAGGGTGCGATGACCACATCGTAACTGCCCGAATCGAGTTCCCTCGACAAATCCGTTTCATTGTCCACCAGGCGCACCTCGTGCCCGGACTGGGCCAGCGCTTCCGCCAGTTCCCTGGCGCCTTCGGACTGTGCGTAGACCAGGACGTTGCCCGGCAATGGCGCCGTATAGACCCGGTAGGAAACACCCTTGCCGACGCGGTACAGGCTGTCGCCGCAGGCGAGCGCGCCGGACGAGATGACCAGGCTGATGAGTAATGATGACAATACGAAAAAGCGTTTCATAACGGCAACCCCGGGCAATTGGCCAATCCAAAATTGATTGTGTCTTATCTAAGTATTAGCACAAGACTTTGGATATCACAACTTTGACCCGGGTAAGGCATTGAATATGTGTGGTATTTTCGATGCCTTGGAATGATGGGTCCGGCGCTGCAACGGCCCGGGTGAGGGGCCGCCACCAACGGTGATACAAATACGCTATTCCCAGGTATTGGCCGTTGATTCGAAGTTGGCGCGTTGTGGCTTGACCACGCAGAACCGCTGGCCGGTGGGCGCCTCCATGACAACCCAGCGGTCAAAAATCTTGACACGCAGTGCGCCCAGGCCCTCGAGCCGGCTCACTTCCGCTTCGATGTCGTCGGTTTCGATGTCCAGGTGAACACGACTTTCGTGGTCGACTTTTTGCACTTCCATGACCAGGTCATCCGGCCGGGTTTCCAGGCGCCGGTATTTTGCTTCATCGGAACCTGGGTCCAGGTCCGCGTTGAGACCGAGCGCCTGGGACCAGAATTTTGCAGCCTCATCGAGATCATCGGTTTTACAATCGATGATAAATCCGGCGAGTTGGCTCTTGTGCATCTTCAGAATTCCTTTGTTCACATACCTGGCTTTCACTTTAACAGTAGAAGGCAATGCCGGCTATAAAGAATAGATGAAAATGCGCCGGATGGTGAAACGCTCACGCCAATCGTAAAGACCGGACCGTTTGGCCGCGAACTGCGCAAATGGACTGAACCGGCGGACATGGAAACAGCGTGCCGTGCATGGTATTTTCATATGGACCTGCAGCAATGATGCATTGGAGCGTTAATCATGATCGAAATCCTGGGAATATCCGGAAGTTTAAGGAAGAAGTCCTACAACACCATGCTGCTGCGTGCCGCCATGGAACTCGCGCCGCAGGGCATGGTGATCCGTCCCGCGTCGATCGAACTGCCGCTGTACAACGACGACGTTCGTGAACGGGGTTACCCACCGCCGGTCAGCCTGTTGCGGTCGCAGGTGGCGCAAGCGGATGCCGTGCTGATCGCCACGCCGGAGTACAACTTCTCGATCCCCGGGGTTTTGAAGAACGCAATCGACTGGGTTTCGAGGCCACCCGAGCAACCCTTCAATGAAAAGCCGGTCGCCATCATGGGTGTTTCCACCGGACGTTTTGGCACGGTGCGCGCGCAAAATCACCTGCGGCAATCGTTCCTGTTCATGAACGCCCACGTCCTGAACAAACCGGCGGTCATGGTCGGCGACGCGGCGGCGCAATTCGATGACGGCGGCCATTTGACCGAAAGCTCCACCCGCGAACATGTCGCAAAACTGCTCGAAGCGCTCGCCGAATCGATCGAACGGCAAAAACGTTAGTCCGGGGAATACGATGGCTCCCGCGGTATGCCGGTGTTTTGTCTTTCCTTGAAAATTCTCTGAATACAGTCTTGATTGAAGTATGATTGAACGATGACAAACGCCGTCCACTTGCCGCAAACCCGTATGCGCCCCGGCGCCTGTATCCAGTGCCCATCGTGTCCTTGCATACCGGCCTGAGGTCCGGCGGCCCTTGAACCACAAGGCCAAGCGGTCCGGCGGTGACGCCCTGCTCGACCACCAGCGCCTGAAAGCGCGTCAGCGTGAAATACGCGAGCGCTTCCCGCATTCACTGAACTTGAGGGTTCACCGCGCGCTCAGTTGGCTGAAGCGGGCGGAGCAGGAAACGCAGGATAACGACGCCCGGTTCATTTTCCTCTGGGTTGCATTCAATGCCGCCTATGCGAACCAGGTGCCGGATCGCCAGAACTCGTCCGAGCGGAAAATGTTCAGGGGGTTTCTCGGCCGCCTGATCGAATCGGATTCACAAAACCTGCTTTACGAACTGGTCTGGGACAGGTTTCCCGGCGCCATACGCCTGATGATCGACAACCATTTTGTCTTCCAGCCCTTCTGGGACTTTCACAACGGTCTGTTGGGCAACGAGGAATGGCAGGCGGCATTCCGCAAGAGCAAGGCGGCCGCGCGCCGTGCGCTCGGCAGCATGGATACCCTCAAGGTGATGATGGTCATGTTCGACCGCCTGTATACCCTGCGCAACCAGCTGTTGCACGGCGGCGCCACCTGGAACAGCCACGTCAACCGCAGCCAGCTGGCGCAGGGCGCCGAGATCATGGGGCGGGTGGTGCCGATCGTCATCCACCTGATGATGAACGACTATCAGCGTATCTGGGGTGAACCCTGTTACCCGGTGGTGGACTGAATGCAAAAAAGAATTTCAGACGGTATTCGTGCCTGCGTTTTCGACGCTTACGGCACGCTGTTCGATGTCAACAGCGCGGCTGAACGCGAGCAGGCGGCGCTCGGCGATAAATGGCATCCACTCGCGGAATTGTGGCGTGGCAAGCAATTGCAGTACACCTGGTTGCGCAGCCTCGGCGGCCGTCACGCCGATTTCTGGCAGGTGACCGGCGAGGCGCTCGACTTCGCCATGCAGAGCCTGGATATTGCCGACCCGTCATTGCGTGAACGGTTGATGCAACTTTACCTCGATCTGGACGCCTATCCGGAAGTTGGCGAAACGCTGGCGCAGCTCAAAGCCGGCGGCATGCAACTGGCGATCCTCTCCAACGGCTCGCCGGCCATGTTATCCGCGGCGGTGGACAATGCCGGCATCACGCCGCTGCTGGACGCCGTACTGTCGGTCGAGGAGGTCGGCGTGTTCAAACCCCACCCCTCGGTTTACCAGCTGGCCGTGGACCGGCTTGGTGTCGCACCCGGCGAAATCTGCTTTGTATCCTCCAACGGCTGGGACGCTTACTCGGCCAGGGCGTTTGGCTTGCGGGTGGCCTGGTGCAACCGCTTTGGACAGGCAGCCGAACACATTCCCGAACCCCCCGACTGGAACATCCTGACCCTGACCGGTTTGCACGAAATCGTCGGCTTGCCAGGGCCGGCCTGAAAACAGCGGCGCGTCGCGTGACGAGCGCTCTAACCCGGTCCACTTCCGGTGGATCAACGGTATCTTGCCTATACTGAACACAACGGGGGAATCCTGATGTTTAACTTTGCGAACGGATGAATCGAAAATGAACTTGCTGACGATGGAAAACCCCGTGTTTGTCACCTACATGATCACCGCCGCCATCATGATCCTGAAGGTCATGGGGCAAGGCTGGATGACGGTCTACAGGATGCTCAAGGTCCAGGCCGGCTGGGCCTCACCGGAGGACCTGCAAGCGGGTCTGATCAACCGCAAACCAAGTCCCGAACAGCTCGAGGTCAACGACTATGTGGACCGCTCCCGGCGCATGCATCGCAACGACCTCGAGAACATCCCGGCGTTTCTTGCCTGCGGGTTGATATTCGTCGCCACCGGGCCTTCGCTGGTGCTGGCGAACAGCATGATGTACGGCTTTGTCGCCGCGCGGCTCCTGCACACGCTGGCTTATGCGAGCAAGCAATCCCACGAGGTGCGCGCGACGTTGTACACGATCGGCTCGCTGCTGGTCATGGCGATGGCGGTCTACGTGCTGGCGGTGGTTATCTGAGCGGGAAAAACCAGGGCCGGGACAAAGCGCGGGGCAGCTGCCCCGGCGCCTTGCACCGGCCCCGCGGTTTCTGACCGTTACGGGTCATCGCCTGATGATCGCGGTCGCCAGCCAGGCGCACATCAGCACGCTGGCCCACAAGGCCAGTTCGAGGCCAAAGCGGGTGCTCAAACCCGTCAACAGCAGGATCGCGATGCCGCTTGCAAGCGCCATCAACGCGGTCGACGAATTCCGGACCTCGAGGGCGATGGCCAGGAAAACGAAGCTCGCGGCCCAGTTGAACGCCTGCAGATACAGCGCCAGCCCGGGTTGGGTCGCGGCCCAGATAGAGGCGCTCAGCAAGACCGCGCATGCGATGATGGCCACCAGGCGCCTGGCCAGCGTGTAGGCAAAGTGGGCCAGGGTAATAGCCGGGCCGCGCTTCCGCGCTTCCGCCGGGTTGAAATATTGCTCCTGAACGATCGTTTGTGTGTTCATTTCATTCTCCTTCCATTCATTGGGTTTGCATCAACGGCGCCAGCGCGGCCGTGATGCGATGCATTTGTTCATCGGTCACCAACTCGGCGAGGATGCCGGTGAAGCGGGGGTCCTGGACGCCGGATACGATGTACTGCCAGCGGTAGGCCTTGAGGATTCCGTCGCCGATCATGCTTTCCTCGGTGGCGCTGAAGGCGCGGTTGGCGCACGCCAGGAAATACCGGGTGTCGGCCTTTGCCTGGGCGACGAGGATGCCATCGACGGCGGCGACCAGGTCGATCAGGTCGTTGACGGCCCTGTCACGCCCGGCATCGGTCAGGCGGGCATGTTCGCGGCGCCATTCCAGTTCGTCGAGGATCGCGTGCTGGGATTCCTCCCTCCAGTGGTAGAAAAACACGTCCTTGTCGATGTCCCAGCGAATGCGCTTCGACGCCTCGATACAGCGCGCGTAACGCGACTGGCCCGAATCGGCTGCGAACGGCGCTTGGGTGACTGCGTTGGCTTGTTGTGTCGCTTGCATGATGATCTCCTTGTTTGTGGGTGTGGAGATATGATGGAATTCGGCCGGCGCCGGGCCTATGGGAGCAATGTCCCGCTGTGCGCGTATAAAACCGATCCAGGTGTGAAAAATGTCCCGATTAACTACACTTGGTAAGACATGACCATGCAACAGACCATCCGCTACATGACGACGAGGGACCAGGTCCGGCTGGCCTGGGCGTCTTCCGGTACCGGTCCGCCGATGGTCAAGGCATCGAATTGGCTCACGCACCTGGAGTACGACTGGGAAAGCCCGGTGCTGAGGCACTGGGTGCGGTTCCTGAGCCGGCATTTTTCGCTGATCCGCTACGATGAGCGGGGTTGCGGGCTGACGCAAAGGATGGTTGACAGCGTTTCAATCGAGCACTGGATCGATGACCTCGAGGACGTGATCGAGGTTGCGCGTCCGCAGCAGCCATTCGCATTGATCGGCATCTCCCAGGGCGCCTGCGCCTGTATCGAGTACGCCGCCAGGTATCCCGACAGGGTGTCCCACCTGATCCTGTACGGCGGTTACGTGCGTGGCTGGACCCGGCACAAAAACCCGGACCACGTGCGCGAGGGCATGGCGACGGTGGAGCTGACCGAACTGGGCTGGGGGCGGCCCGATCCGATTTACCGCCGTCTCCTGACGCGGCGGTTTTTACCCGGGGGCGACGAGGAGCAAATGCGCTGGTTTGACGAGTTGTGCACGCGCAGCGTGAGCCCGGAAATGGCGGCCCGGTTGCTGCTCAGCCGCGGCGAAGCCGATGTCGGCCACCTTTTGCCGCGGGTGAAAGTCCCGACCCTGGTGGCGCACGCAAGGGGTGACCAGATATCGCCGTTCAGCCAGGGCCAGCGCCTGGCCGAAGGCATCCCCGGCGCCCGGTTCGTGATGCTCGACTCGCATAACCATATCATGCTCGAGCACGAACCGGCCTGGCATAAATTCTGCGAAGCGGTGCTGGATTTCACCGCTGTGCGATCAAGAGCCGAAGACGACGTATTCAACAGCCTTTCCGGGCGCGAGCGGGAAATCCTCGGCAAGCTCGTCAGCGGCCTGACCAACGTGGAGATCGGACGCCTGCTGTTTATCAGTGACAAGACGGTGCGTAACCAGCTGACCCGTATCTATGAAAAACTCGGCGTCAGCAACCGCAGCCAGGCGATCGTATTTGCCCGCGACCACGGGTTTGACGCGCAATGACCGGTCTGCACCCGAGACTGGCGGCGGACTGCATCCGCCTGGGCCGTTTCAAACTGTGTCACCTGTTGTTGATGAACGACCGCAGCTACCCCTGGTTCATCCTGGTGCCGGACCGTGACGGCGTACGCGAGATCATCGATCTCGGGCTGGCGGACCGCAGGCAGCTGCTCGACGAATCCTGTTGGCTTTCGGAGTTCCTGATGCGTTCCTTCAAGGGCGACAAGCTGAACGTCGCGGCGATCGGCAACCTGGTGCCGCAACTGCATCTTCACCACGTCGTCCGCTTCAAATCGGACCGGACCTGGCCGATGCCGGTGTGGGGCCGGTTTCCGGCGGTGACCTACAGCGCATCCGCGGTCGCGGATATCAGGATGAGACTGGCCTCGGCGGCGCTCAACGGGTTCAAACCCACGGACCCGGAATGAGCCATTGGCGGGAGCCGCGCAAGCCCCGGGCCGGACCGGGTTTTGCTTGCAGCTGAAAGCTTGAACGTCACCGCCGCCGGTATCTATACTGCCCGTTTACACATACCCCCGGACACGTCATGAAAATTCTCTGTAAAACCACCCTGCTGGTCAGCGTTGCGCTCGCCTTCACCCACTTGTCGTTCACGGCCAATGCCAGGCAGACAATGCCGGTGCTGACGCTCGAACAGGTCATGGCCGACACCGACTGGCTCGGGAACGCGCCCGAGCACAGCTACTGGGGCGCGGACAACAGGACGGTTTACTACCAGCAAAAGCGCCAGGGTTCAGAATTGCGTGACCTGTTCGCAGTCGACAGCGACAACGGTTCCAGTCACGAGGTGGCGGAATCCGAATGGTCGTCACGCTTTCAAACCTCGATCGTCTACAACGTCGAAGGCGACCGGCGCGCCTGGGTCTACAAGGGCGATATTTACCTGCTGGATGAATCCGGACAGCGACAGCTGACACGCACCGCGGCGACGGAATCGCAACCGATGTTCATGAGCGACGGACGGCGCGTGGCGTTCCAGGGCGACGGGCAGATGTTCGTCCATGACCCGGACACCGGCCTGACCGAACAGGTCACCGATATCCGTTTTAGCGAGGACCCGGATAAAAAAGCGGATTTCGACGTCCTCAGGTCCCACCAGTTGCGTCTTTTCACCACCTTGCAAAAGCAGAAAAGCGACCGGGAAGAAGCACACAAGCGTGACAGGTCGCTGTACGATTCCGATGCCGGCCTGCCGGCAAAGCCCGTCTACATGGGGGACAAGTTGCAGTCGGAAGGCCAGTCGCTGTCGCCTTCGGGCCGTTGGCTGTTGCTCGTTACCCGTGAAAAATCGGACGATGACGGCCGCCGGGCGCTCATGCCCAGTTACGTCACCGAGAGCGGCTATGTCGAAACCGAAACCGTCAGGACACTGGTCGGGCGCAAATCCCCCGCACCGCAGTCGCTCTGGCTGATCGATCTCGATAATGGTGAAAAGCACGAGTTGTCCCTCGACGGCTTGCCGGGCATCCATGACGATCCGTTAAAGGATCTGCGCAAGCGCGCGATCGATATCTTCGTCGCCGAGGGTGAAGACCGCGCCGCGGCGGAAAAACGCCTGCAGGCGCCGGACACGCGCAGCGTGGAAATCTGGAGCATGCAATGGTCGGCCGATGGTGAAAAACCGATGCTGTACGTGCGCGCGGTCGACAACAAGGACCGCTGGATCGCGAGCGTTGATTTTGACGCTGACAAGGTGGTCAGCCAGCACCGTCTCAGCGACAAGGCCTGGGTCAACCCCTATCACATCGAGCACGGCTGGCTGCGGGACAACCGCACGTTATGGTTCTTATCCGAGGACCACGGCTACCTCGGCATCTACAGCAAAGCCATCGACGGGAAAAGCGCCAGGGCGCTGGTGGCGGGCAAATACATCGTCAAGAACCCGGCGCTGGGCCCGGCCGGCAAATATATTTACTACGAAGCCAACGTCAGTCACCCGGGCATTTACGAAATCTACCGCGTGAATGTCGCTTCCGGTGACATCGAGCAGATGACCAGCCTCGGCGGGATCAATTCCGTCGCGGTCTCGCCGGACGGGTCCCGACTGCTGATAACGCACTCGGAGATCAATCGCCACGACGAGTTGTACGTCATGGAAAACCGGCCGGGCGCGGCGCCGCGGCAACTGACGGACACCATGAGCGAGGCCTTCAAGTCCATCCCGTGGATGATGCCGGACATCATACCGATCCCGTCATCACACAGCGACGAGCCGATCTGGTCGAAGATCTACCTGCCAGAAGGTCACGACCCGTCGAAAAAGTACCCTGCCGTGATGTTCGTGCACGGCGCCGGCTACACGCAGAACTCGGACATGGGCTGGCCGTACTACTATCGCGAGGGCATGTTCCACAACTTGCTGACCCAACACGGCTATGTCGTCATCGACATGGACTACCGCGCATCCGAGGGTTACGGGCGTGACTGGCGCGCGGCAATCTACCGGCAAATGGGTCACCCGGAACTGGAGGATTTCCTCGACGGCGTGGATTACATCGTCGCGCAATACGGTGTCGACCGTGAGCGGATCGGCATTTACGGCGGATCGTACGGCGGTTTCATGACCTGCATGGCGATGTTCCGCGCGCCGGGGGTGTTCAGGGCCGGCGCCGCGTTGCGCTCGGTGACCGACTGGGCGCATTACAACGACGGTTATACCTCCAATATCCTCAATACCCCGGATATCGATCCGCTGGCCTACCGGCAAAGCTCACCCATCGAGTTCGCCGAAGGCCTCGAGGACCCGATGCTGCTGGCCAGCGGCATGCAGGACGACAACGTCTTTTTCCAGGACACCGTGATGCTGGCGCAACGCCTGATCGAATTGCACAAGCAGGACTTCGAGATCGCCATCTATCCGCTCGACCCGCACGGATTCATCCACGCGGACAGCTGGCTGGACGAATACCGCAGGATATTCAAGCTGTTCGAGACCAATTTGAAGTAGCTGCCGGGGGTCGCCGGGAGTCACCGCCGACCCCTGTCCTGTTGCGCCACCGCGTGGTCGACGGCATTTTTCGCAATCTTCGAAATCCGGTAGATGACCGCCATCGTTACCAGCAAACCGGCGACCAGATATACATCGTGCAAAACGGCCTCGCTCCGCGCATGC
>Ga0210074_1000553_pt1 | contig 12962 bp, 10 predicted proteins | sample China_Galinas_Co_FD_184860 | JGI IMG/M metagenome (GOLD analysis project Ga0210074, IMG submission 184860) | Wetland microbial communities from San Francisco Bay, California, USA, that impact long-term carbon sequestration -... | ecosystem: Environmental > Aquatic > Marine > Wetlands ... | reverse complement strand
CAACTTCAGCCAGCCGAACGGCAGCAGCCGACCATTCAGATCCCTGATCATCTCATTGATGTTGGGGAACATGACCATCATGGCCACGGCTTCACCGTCGACTTCGGCGATACTGACCGACTCGGGACCCACAAGGAATTTAAGATTTTTCCCCAACTCGGTAAACTCGGCCGGCGTAAAGGGAATGAACCCCCAGTTTTCAGCCCAGGCATCTTCGAAAATATCACGGATGATATCAAGCTCTTCCTCGAAACGGTCGCGACGCATCATGCGGACCTTGACGCGACGCGAAAATCTTTTGGTGAGGGGATCCAGGTGCGGCTGGCGGGCGAGTTTCGGATCAACCCGGTAAGCCAGAAGATCCTGTTCCTTGACATAATCCTGCTCTTCCACGCGCTTGCCGTAATACGGTAAAGCATGCCCCATCATTATAGGTGGTGGGCTGTCAAAGCCTTCGACCAGCAGTCCGCATTCGTCGTTGATTGACAGGCTGAACGGTCCGCGGATCCGTTGCATACCTTTTTCCCGCAGCCATTCTTCAGCAGCTTGTAGCAAAGCATGGAAGGTCTCCGCGTTGTCCTCTGCCTCCAGGAAGCCGAAAAAGCCGGTTGCATCATTGTGCTGCTGCAGATGCAGCTGGTCAACCTGCGCGCTGATGCGTCCAACCATCCGGTCGCCTCGTCGGGCGATCCAGGCTTGAAATTCAGCATGCTTGAAGTAAGGATTTTTCTCGGAAAGGTGCCATTTCCTCTCGACAAGCAGAGGCGGCACCCAGCAGGGGTCAGAAGCATAAAGTGACCACGGGACTTTTATGAAACAGTCGGTCATGGTGCTTCCTGCAACCACGACGATCTGCAATGGCTCGTTACCTTGGCTATCGTTGTCCTGCTGTCTATGCATTGAGGGACTCAACATGTTTGGTCGAAGTAGTATGTTTAGCTGCATCTGCGAATTGAATAATACTCGATAGTCCGATAGCATGTAAGAGGTTTATGTCAAATTCGAAACATCTCTCACCAGTTCAGGATCAAGATAAAGAACAAATAGAGAAAGGAGGACTGTCCCCGATGAATGCAACGATGACAAAATTCGGTTACCCGAAATCCCTGATCAGGGAATACAATCATTGGGTTGTGTTGCTGCGCCCGCAGCAGACAACACTTGGGGCTCTCGTGCTGATAAGCAAGGAGTCCGTCGACAGTTTGTCCGGCATCAGTGTCGAGGCGTTTTCGGAGTTGAAAGAAATAACGACCATTATAGAGTCCAGCCTCAAAGATTGTTTCACATATGATAAGATCAATTACCTCATGTTGATGATGATTGACCCTGACGTCCATTTCCACGTTCTTCCCCGATATTCAACATCTCGGATGTTTGGCGAGGCAGAGTTTATAGATCCAGGCTGGCCGGGGCCACCTGACCTGAGCAAAGCCAACGAAGTCGGAGATACTGTAAAACAACAAATACGGGAATTGCTAAAAAATGAATTCAGCAGTGATTCTACTGTATCAGGCTAACTCAATATGTCTCTCCCAGATCGCTTGAGACTAAAAATTAAGCAAACACAATTCGTGATCGATGTTAGGTGCCTTTACATTGACCATTTCAACTGCCGTAACAACTGAAGACCGTTGCAAAAAAAACACATTTATGCTGGTAAAAACGCAACATTACGCATTTCCGGATTGACAATTAAATACACATCTATATAGAATACGCGATGATTTACGGTTTGGCATTAATATTGCGTAAAGTATGCGGAACAAACCTTATAAATAATTGAGAAAAAATGAATATTTTTAATCCAACGCCAACTGATAGCAAGGTCCCACTACGAACCGCCAATTTTTCCAACCTTGCTGAAGCGTTGGATTACGCCGCCACAGGATCGAGTGGGTTCAATTTCTACAGTGGCCGGGGAGAACTCCGCACCGTTCTCACTTACACTGAATTACAGAGAGAGGCCCGCGGCCTGGCAAAACGCCTGCGCGGTCTGCGATTGGACAGAGGCTCAAGGGTTGCCATCGTTGCGGAAACCCATCCTGACTTCCCGCGATTCTTTTTTGCCTGTCAATACGCCGGCTACACACCGGTTCCACTGCCTGCTTCGATTCATCTTGGGGGCCATAAGGCTTACGTTGAGCAATTGCGTGGACTGTTGGAGAAAAGTCAGGCAGCCATTGCGGTAGCTCCTCCCGAGTTCCTGTCTTTTCTGGTCGAGGCGGCACAAGGTCTGGGGCTAACTCTCGTCGGTGGCCCCGGGACTTTTGATAAGCTGCCCATGTTGGAATGTGAATTACTGCCGCTGCAATCTGAAGAGACCGCCTACCTTCAATACACCTCAGGCAGCACGCGCTTCCCTAGGGGGGTCATGGTCAGCGAGGCTGCGGTCATGCACAACCTCGCCGGCATTACCAAAGACGGCTTGAAAATCCGCCGTGGAGACAGGTGTGTATCCTGGCTGCCATACTATCATGATATGGGTTTGATCGGTTTTGTCCTGGCCCCTCTGGCATCGCAGCTTTCCGTTGACTATCTCTCTACCCGCGACTTTGCCATGCGTCCCCGGGTGTGGCTGAGCATGATGACCCGCAATCGAGGGACAATCTCCTTCGCCCCACCCTTCGGTTACGAGCTGTGCTCGCGACGACTTCGTCACGATGACAAAGCATCGTACGACCTGAGTGCATGGCGGATTGCAGGGGTCGGTGCAGAGACAATTAGAGCAGAGGTCTTGGAGTCTTTCGTAGAGAAGATGGCCCCGTTCGGTTTCGATGGCAAGAGTTTTGTCGCCAGTTACGGTATGGCTGAGTGCTCACTTGCTGTCAGTTTCGCTCGAATAGACATTGGGATCATCGTCGATGAAGTTGACGCAGAGCAATTGTCTGAGCAGCAGCTCGCGATACCCGTTACCAACATTTCGGATACTGGTCGGCGCACCAAAAAACTGGTCAACTGCGGACCCCCGCTACCCGGACATGAAATCCAAATCAGGAACGAGTGCGGTGAACTTCTGCCGGAACGGCATTGTGGTACAATTCACGTCCATGGGCCAAGTGTAATGACTGGGTATTTGGGTGATCCTGTTGCGACAGCAGAAACCCTCTCCGAGGATGGCTGGCTTAACACGGGGGATATAGGCTACCTGGTTGCTGGGACATTGGTAATCACAGGTCGAGAAAAAGACATGATTATCATCAATGGGCGCAACATCTGGCCACAGGATCTCGAATTTCTTGCTGAGCAGCAACCGGAAGTCAGGCCAGGTGATGCATCCGCTATTTCCATTCCGGCAGAAGACGGTTCCGAAACAGCAGTTATGGTTGTCCAGTACCGCGAAACGGACACTGACAAACGAAATGAGCTCGCGGCCCGTATCGCCTCTGTCGTACGTGAAGAACTGGGCATTGATTGCACCATAGAGCTTGTCTCAGCACATACCCTCCCGCGCACCTCCTCTGGCAAACTGTCCCGTGCCGGCACGCGCCGTGAATATCTGAAACGACAATCAGAAAAGAGCCTGATACGGATTGATCACGCTCAGGAAGACCAGTCAAGCCGTGAAGACATTTCCGAATTCCGTTTCGCAGACAGTGCCCGCTAAGTAGATCTTGAACCTTTCCGCAGAACGATCTCGACTGTGCTCAATATAGCAATCACAGGAGCGACCGGCTTTATCGGCACCGTTCTGCTCAGGCATTTAGTCGATCAAGGCTTTCACGTCAGAGCACTGTATCGGCCCGTTTCAACTCCTCACCCCGATCAGACAGAATCAGTTCAATGGCAACCCGGTGATCTTAACGATATCGAGAGCCTTCGTGCGCTTGTTGCAGGGGTCGATGCGGTTGTTCATTGTGCCGGCGCCGTGCGTGGTACCTCACTAGGACAATTTGAGACGACCAATGCCGCAGGTGTCACACACCTGCTTGAGTCCGCGGTGGAACAGAAAGTTCCCCGTTTTCTGCTGATGTCTTCTCTTGCCGCCCGCGAACCGTCTCTGTCTGCCTACGCATCAAGCAAAAAGTCAGGGGAAGAGGCCCTGAAAGCGTATCGGGACAGGATATCCTGTGACATATTGCGGCCACCCGCGGTTTATGGACCGGGTGACCGTGAGATGCTGCCCCTGCTACAACTGATCAAGTATGGCATTGTCCCCATTATTGGCGGAAAAGAAAGCAGATTCTCATTGATATACGTTGATGACCTGGCTGCTGCAGTGAGTTCTCTGTTGAGATCTGAACCTTCATCAGAATGTCGATGTTTTGAGTTGCACGACGGGCATCCTAATGGCTATACTTGGCAACAGATTGTGACGATTGCTACTCATCTGAATGGAAAAAAACCCCGCTGTCTTGCAATCCCCCGATCGTTGCTGCAGATTATCGCCCTGACCAATGCCGGTCTGGCGCGACTGCTTGGCTATAAACCGATGTTGACGCCGGGAAAAGTCAGAGAGATATTCCATCCGGACTGGGTCTGTGACAATAAAGCGATCTGCGAGGCGACAGACTGGCGTCCCCGGGTTATGTTCAGCAAAGGGATGCAGACCCTGTTTCCTCAAAACTAGCAGAGATTGGAGTTCTACAGGCTATGACAACCGCCAGATATGATGACATTTATAGACAGGTCATCGAACTTCTCCAGGAATACGCCCCACAGCCGGGGCCAATCCGGGAAGAAACGGAACTGATTAACGATCTGGGCTTCGATTCACTCAGGGTCATGGAGATGTTGCAGGATGTTGAAGACGTTTTCGATATAACCTATCCCCTGAACAGTCTGTCAGACTTACGGACAGTTAAAGATTTTGCACTTCAAATCCAAAGTATTATCGAGATTAGTTAATGGGAATTCTTGACAAATTAAACGCTATCGCAGAGGCTCGTAAAACTCTTCTCCCTGCCGGAGTCGATCCTTTCAATGTTGTCATCGACGAGATATATTCTGCGACCGAAGCTTCCATTGGTGGACGACGTGTCCTTTTGGCCGGGACCAACAATTACCTCGGCCTGACCTTTGACCAGCAATGCATCAAAGCCGCACAGCTAAGCCTGGAGAAGGAAGGGACAGGCACGACCGGGTCGCGCATGGCCAACGGCACCTTTGCCGGGCACCGTGACCTGGAAAAGGAACTGGCCGACTTTTACGGATGCAGCAACGCGATCGTTTTCTCGACCGGCTTTGTCGCCAACCTTGGCGTTATTTCAACCCTCGCCGGACCTGGTGATGTCATCGTCCTGGACGCCGACTCCCACGCCAGCATCTACGACGCCTGCAAGATGAGTGGCGCCGAGATGATTCGCTTCCGTCACAACAATCTTGAGGACCTGGAAAAAAAGCTCAAGCGTCTTGGATCGAAGGCTGAAAAAACCCTGATTATTGTTGAAGGCATTTACAGCATGCTGGGCGATTGTGCACCGCTGGCCGAGATTGCCGCCCTGAAAAAAAAATACGGAGCATGGTTGCTGGTTGATGAAGCACACTCCATGGGGGTCATGGGCGAGAGTGGTCGAGGAATGGTCGAAGCGGCAAGCGTGGAACAAGATGTCGATTTCATCGTCGGCACTTTCAGCAAAAGCCTTGGCTCCATTGGCGGGTTTTGCGTCAGCAACCACCCTGAGCTGGATCTGGTTCGCTATATCTGCCGCTCTTACGTGTTTACGGCATCCCCCTCACCATCGACGATCGCTTCTGTTCGCGAAGCATTGCGGGTCATACAATCGAAGCCGAAACTGCGCACAAGGCTATGGCAGAATGCGACCCTTCTATACCAGGGCCTCAAAGATCTGGGATTTGAAGTCGGGCCAGACCTTAGTCCAGTCGTAGCAATTCGGACCCCCTCAAGAGAAACCACACTAATTGCCTGGAAGGCGCTGCTCGACAAGGGCATCTATGTCAACCTGGTCTTTCCCCCGGCCGCCCCAGCAGGGATGAGCCTGCTGCGTTGCAGCGTGAGCGCAGCCCATACCGTTAACCAGATTAATTGTATCCTAGAAGCCTTTTCTGAATTACATCATATAATGACTGAACGAGAATAATGATCTGGATTACCGGTATCATTTTAAGCCTGTGGCGCAAATCGAGCTACTCTCGAAGGGGGCGTTGATGATTAAATGTGTTTCCTTCGATTTCGATGGTACTTTAGTCGATTCAAACAATATTAAAAGAGAAACTTTTTTTGATATTACTCAGCCTTGGGATGCCTCTGGTGAAGTCGTCACCGAAGTCTTTGAACGCTGGCCTGCAGCCGATCGTTATGAAAAAACCCACAAGATCGCCGAAGGGTTAATAAATCGAAGGCTGCTACCGAAGGGAGCCAACGTGGAGAGTTGGGGGGCGCGCCTGGCGAACGACTACACGATCAGTTGCGAAAAGGCCATCACCAAGTGTGCTGAGAGACCGGGTGCGAGCTATGCACTGAAGGAACTCTCAGAGATGGGGCTACTGTTATTCGCCAACTCAGGTACGCCGACCGAGCCATTGCGGCGACTGCTGGAACTACGCAGATGGGACCACCTTTTTCAAGCAGCTTATGGTGCGGAAGGTTTGAAAGCGGATAATCTTAAAAGAATCGCCTTGGAATCCGGGGCTACGCAGCTCGAGATTGTCCATGTAGGTGACCAGCCCGATGATCGGCTAGGGGCTGAAGAGTTTGGCTGCCACTTCGTGGCCATGGCAGTTGCATGCACCGCATCTACAATCAGGGAGAGCCCTCTGATTATAGATGATCTGCGTGACCTGCCTGCCCTGATCGCCAGGTTATCCTCCGAAGTGTCATGACCAGTGGTTAGCACCACTCATGGTTTATCCGGCGCGCGTTGGTGATATTGGAGGATCATATAAAAACTCCAGATGCTAGTCGGCTGCAATCCGGTCAAGCAGAGCTATCTTTGCGGCGCTTGTCAAACCAGACCGAGCGTCCCCGCCTTCACCAACGCATTCTGGCGCCCCTGGAACTTTCCATGTTAAATTTCTTGAATAGTTTTAAAATGAACGACTTCGTAGAACGCTGTGGGAAATACGCTGTCTCATCGATTGACCAAAGCTCCGCAAAAGCAGTTTTTGGCTAGACACGAAAGCAGACGAACAAAATGCAGTTGATAATTAAATTTGCCCGATCTTACCCCATGCAAAGCCTGACTATGCTATTGGCCCTGATTATGGCTGGCGTGGTTGAAGGCATCGGGCTGACAGCGTTGTTGCCCCTGCTGAAGAAAGCTATCGACCTCCCCCTGGGCTCAGCTGCTAAACCGTCAGTAAGCTCCGGCTCGGATAAAGTGATTGACACGGTACTGTCGTTTTTTGGTATTCCTTCAACTATCGGGTGGTTGTTGTTTGTCATCCTCGTTGGAGTAGTTTTAAGGAGTATCCTGATTCTGATTGCCGACCGCAAGATCGGTTATACGGTTGCTCATGTCGCCACCGACCTGCGCCTGGCCCTGTTGCGTGCCTTGCTGTCTACCCGCTGGGGGTATTTTCTCGGTCAACAGGTCGGCAGTATGGCTAATGCTGCAGGGACAGAGGTGATGCGCGCCTCTACAGGTTACCTCCACGCCGCAACGGCCATTGCCATGGTCATTCAGGTCTTTGCGTATTTCATCGTCGCCATGCTGGTCTCCTGGAAAACAACCTTGCTCTTCATGAGTGTTGCGTCCGTGATTTTGTTTATGCTGTACAGCATGGTTGCCAAATCGAGGCGCGCCGGCAAGAAACAAACCCGTCTGTTGCAGTCACTGCTCGCCAAGCTGTCAGACAGTCTGAATTCTCTTAAAGCGTACAAGGCCATGGGCCGGGAGAACCTGGCCGAAGAGTTGCTTTCAACAAACACGATACAACTGAAAAAGGCCCTGCGCAGACAGGTTTTCAGCAAAGCAGTCTTACGCGGCGTACAGGAACCGTTGATGACACTTTTGGTGATCACCGGGCTCTACATCATGCTGGTTCACCTGGAGATGGACCTCCCCAAAGTCATGATGCTGATCTTCCTCATGTCCCGCATGCTGAATGAGGCTGGCAAGGTCCAGCGCAAGTACCAGGATGTTGCTATCTGCGAAAGCGCCTATTGGTCACTGCAGGAGAAGATCAGCACGGCCCAGAAATACAAGGAACCTCCGGGAGGAGGAATCAAGGCGACCCTGGAACACGCTATCACTATCGATCAAGTCGATTTTGGCTATGGTGAACAGTTAATCTTGAAAAATGTCTCTCTCGAGATCCCGAGTCGGGCCTTCACATCGATCATTGGCCCCTCTGGCTCAGGGAAGACGACCCTGGTCGATTTGATCACAGGACTGTTCCACCCCGTAAAGGGCACCGTCCTGATCGACGGAACGCCGCTTCCGGAACTGGACCTGCGCAGTTGGCGGCGTATGATCGGTTATGTACCACAGGATACCATCCTGTTGCACGACAGCATTTTCATCAATGTCACCCTGGGAGAGCCTTCACTGACGATTGAAGATGTGGAATATGCACTCAAATCCGCGGGAGCATGGGCTTTTGTGAGTGAAATGTCTGATAGTGTCCACACCACCGTTGGCGAACGGGGAGCAAAGCTCTCGGGAGGACAACGGCAGAGGATTGCGATTGCACGAGCTTTGATCCACCGCCCGCAGTTGCTGATCCTCGACGAAGCGACCAGCGCCCTCGATCCGAAAACGGAGGCGGCGATCTGCCAGACACTAAGAGAGCTCAGCGGTCAATTGACGATCCTGGCAATCAGCCACCAGGCCGCTTTGGTCGATGTTGCCGATCAAGTTTTTCAGATTTCCGCCGGGACGATCGAGAAAGTCCCCACCAAGTCGACCTTGAATGAACCTTCAGGCCCACTATAGCTGTAACCTCTCAGCAGCAGGACCCGTTAACATGAGGATTCGTTACCAGACAAGTCTCCTGGCGTTCATTCTCTTTGCATTTTTGAGTATAAATACTACGTCATGTCTCGCCTCTGAGGAAATCGCCTATCAAAGGGTCGATGAGCTGTTGTTGCAAGGCGAGAACCAACAGGCCTGGGAAATTTTACAGGGGCTTTCCGAGAAAACCGTCGGTCCTGACCGCGTAGAGATATCGTGGCGGATGGCGCGTACGCAGTACGAGATGGGTCGTTTGGAGGCAGCTGATAAAAAGTCTCTGACATATTTTCAAGATGCTGAAAAATATGCCAGGGAAGCTATTGCAGAAGCCCCTGACAAAAGTGATGGCTACAAATGGTTGGCGATAGCCCTGGGAGCACAAGCGAAATACAGTGACACGGAGACACAGATCCGGCAATCAAGGGAGATCAAGGTAAACATCGAGAAAGCCATCATTCTTGAGCCTGGAGACGATCTTTCCTATCTAGTCCTGAGCCGCTGGCATTACAAGGTTTCTTCACTGGGCTTTTTTTCCCGGGCCTTTGCGAATATCGTCTATGGTGGGCTGCCTGAAGCTTCGCTTAAAGAAGCAGAAAAGCTCTTGTTGAAGGCCATCGGTTTGCGCGATCGGATTGCCCATCGTTACAATTTGGCCAAGGTTTATGATCGAATGGACCACCGTGAAGACGTCAAGAAGCAGTATCAGAAGGCCATACTCCTGCCGGTGACTTTTCCTGAAGAGGCCGAAGAACTGGACAAGGCCAGAAACAAATTAAAGAAGTGGCAATAGCGGGCCTTACGACTTCAAAGAAACCTTTACCATCGTCGCTATAATCGCGCTATCCCTTAAAGATTTTAAGAAGCTTCTTAATCCAAGGGCTCTTCCCTTTGATACATTCGTTGTAAGATCCGATCCAGCTGCCTTTCCCGAACGTGCTTAAATGTCGGCGCAAATAAATTAAGGAGACCTTAACGCCTTGAAGGCGGCGCCGCATATCTCCAGGGGAAGATATTATCGCGGTGTGCCAAAACAGAACAACTGCATTGACGAAAGGCCAGGGAAGTAAAATATACCATGGTTTATTTACGAACAGCGACCTTCTCTGCCTGGCGATACTGAATTTCACAACATCTCGATGAAACCGTAGTTCCTCATCGACCTGCACGAAATCCCCTTTCAAGCAGAGTTCAAATAACAAGACAACATCAGGAAACAGCACTCGCCGAAAGACACCCGCTGAGCGGAGGGCATCGGAACGGAACAAGCCGTAAACCATTTTTCCAAAACCACGTGTATCTCGACATACAGCCCTTATTCTAGTGGATTCAGACATGTTCAATGTAGAGAGCGTAGGTGGTATTTTTTGGGCAGCTATTTTTTTGGTAATTATCTTTTTATCATCCGGCGCAATATATACAGTTTTTGGATAAGACAAAACGACGCTTGGGTGTGTATTTAAGACTTCTACAAGCGACCCAAGAAATTCCGGGTGCCAAAGATCATGATCGCTAACCCACCCAAAATAGTCGGCATTATCCGCAAGCTCGAAGCACCTTTTCCAGTTATCGACAAGACCCTTGCGGACAGGATTCTTCACGTAGCATATGCGTTTGTCCATTGATGCATATTTTTTGACAATTTCGCCCGGATCGGGACAGGTAGAATCATCAACTACAACAAGTTTAAAATGCTTATAGGTCTGAGCAAGGATCGAGTCTAATGCGGCAGGCAAGAATTCTGTCTGGTTGTATAAAGGCATTCCAAGACAGACTTTCAGTAGTGTTTTTTGATCCTGATGACCCGTTAGCTTTTCGATTGTTGACTCCGCCGTTAAACCTGGTGCGACTGAAGCAGACTGCGGGTGTTCATTTCGGCTGGTATTCGACGAAGTCATTACGTTATCCAGGGACCTTTTTCATAGGACAAAAGATGTAAATTCAGGTTTTACTCTTTTTCACTGGCAACCCTGAGCCTGCAACTTAAACGAATGCTTGGGGCACGCTCTCCCTCATCGGCCAACGACTGCTATGCAGGGTATTCCCGCCTCTCAGGGATTCTTTAGCGACATGTTTCCAAGTTGCAATCTACCCCCTCTTAATGAGCTTCTGAAAAAACAAATCGAGAGATCGCAGCACTTTGTTCTTTGCAGCTTTTGGCGGTAGCTTCTGCAGATAGACTGATGAAAACTCGGGTTCAATGATCGGATTAGGGTCTGGCGTCCAATCGTTGCAGTCATAACCAATGAGCTCCATGTACGGCAAATAGGCCGGTTTGAAAAGCTCCATGTCTTCATCAGTGAACCATTGGCGCCAGTCTCCGGCACTTTTCTTTCGAATGACCTTAGCCCTTCCCGAAGAACTGGGCACATTGGCTTCAGCCTGGACTTCGAAGCCGAGGTAGGCATTGAGCGCATCAAATTTCTTGGCCACCATATCTTCAAATTTAAACAGAATCCAATCACTCCCCAGGGCTTTGACGAATTCACACATTTGCTGGTAGCGACGACTCTCTTCTTCGATAACCGCTGCGACAGTCCGGGGACTCTCTTCGAATCCCGTGTAACGGCAGATTACGTGAAATGGAACGGATGAAGGATCTTCTTCTTTTTTTAAAACCAAGTCGAGGTGTTTTTCATATTGCTGTTTACACCCATCGTATCCACGGTGCCACCGATACAACATGCGGCTAACTGCCGCATCTCGGGGATCACGGGCCATCCAGATTTTCCGATCGTAATGTTCCTTGTTCAAGTGATCCTTGAAGACGTCGAAGCTTTTGCCCTTGCGTTCCTCATAGGTGTGTTTATAAACCGCATTTTCATAATCACCCACATATTTACCGGGATGCCCCCCGGAAAAGGCATGGCAGTTCGGCAACCCGCCAGACACCTTATAAACCATGGCAGTGGTCCCCGTTTTTCCCGTTCCCAATATCAATACTTTCATCTTGCCTCTCCTATGGTTTGATCAAAAAAATCTGGTCGCAAATTTGTTCTGCTTTGATTTTGCCGGTGTCGCCCAGGGCCAGCTGGATCTTATCAATCCGTTTCATCAGTTCGTGAAGAGAGATGCCGGGATAACGATGACGATGAAAAACAGGCGGGGCATGGGTGCCAGGCATATATTTTTTAATATTTTTATAAATACGACGATAGTTGGCAATAATCCTGCCTGAAATACGATCGCTCAGCGGTGGCTTTGGCAGAACCGGTTGACGTTTCATCTTTTGCTCCAAGACGTCAACAATACGTTCACAGGCCAGCGGGCCATCTTGAGCCGCCAGGTAGTGATCGACAAGGGCCTTTCGTTCGGCACCCGCGGCTGCGCCAATCTCTCCATGGATTATTTTGGCCAGAGTTTCCTGCAACTGCTCAATGTTGAAACATTGATGGCTGATTAAATTGGGCAGCCGGTAAAATCCCATATCGTATGTATCATTGATCTTGGCACGATAAGATATGGCCGGAACATCCATCATATAAGCCTCGACCCCCGTGGTGCAGCCGTTGTGTATAACGACGTCAGTCGCCATCAACCAAGGGACAACATTCCCTTCGTTGGTGACTTTCACCCGTTGACAGTTTTCGGCGATATCCATGTATATCTGCTGATTCTCCGTCGGGTGGGGCCTGACGATGACGGTATGATCCGGATAATTCTTGTCAAGAAATGGAATTAAATTTTTAAAAGCATCAAAAATAGCTTCTTTGTGATCCCGTAAGCCTTCTGCAAATTCTCGGCTCATGCCGACGGCCGCCTTACCGAATTGAGGCTCTTTATCCGTAGGGCTTAAAGGCCGAAATAAATTCTGGGCCGGGAAAAAGGCGTTTACGTGATTAAAATTTGTATTGACCAGGATGATCTTTCCATAAGTTTTGCGAATTTCTTCTGCTTCAGGCTCGTAAAAAGACCGCAACTCGGGCCTCAACAAATCGCTGCGAGGATTGCCGGTCACGTGAATCGGCATCCCTTTCGGAAGGAAAGAGTATTGGCGCCACAATTCGGCATTGTCTTCGCCCCAGGCAAACAAATGCGAGTTGTACCGAATGGCGACCGGTGACAAACGGCGGGAATAATAGGTTTCTGCCGGCAGATGAACCAACGCCTCTT
>Ga0210074_1000552_pt1 | contig 12968 bp, 9 predicted proteins | sample China_Galinas_Co_FD_184860 | JGI IMG/M metagenome (GOLD analysis project Ga0210074, IMG submission 184860) | Wetland microbial communities from San Francisco Bay, California, USA, that impact long-term carbon sequestration -... | ecosystem: Environmental > Aquatic > Marine > Wetlands ... | reverse complement strand
ATTGAGCCCTTAAGGGAAATCCCTGCCGATTGGGACCCGAGCATTCTCGCGTTTGCCTGCCATTACTGTGCCTTTGCGGCGGCCGATCTGGCCGGCGTGATGCGGTTATCTTATGCCCACAACGTCAAAATCATCCGCATGCCCTGTACGGGGAAGCTGGACCACAGCTATGTGCTGCGCGCTTTTGAAAGGGGGGTGGACGGCCTGTTCGTCGCCGGCTGACTGGAGGGCCAATGCCATTTCCTGGAAGGAAATTTAAATGCAGCCAAGCGCGTCAATTACTTGAAAACCCTTCTCCCTAAAGTCGGCATCGATCCCGAACGACTCGCCATGTATAATCTGTCGGCCGCTATGGGACCAAGATGGGCGGAAATCTGCAACGAATTCACGGAAAGGATCCAGCAACTCGGTCCTTCTCCCATACGGCTTGCTATTCAGGCGCAGGAAAGGAGAAAACAGCCATGATCGTGGGCGAACAGAAACCTCTTGAAGAGCTTTGGGAGACCATCAAAGGCCACAAAAAGGTCCTGGTGTTCGGCTGCAACACCTGTGTCGCGGTTTGCCAGCAGGGGGGCAACAAAGAGGCCGAAATTCTGGCCTCCATGCTGCGGATGAAAGCCACCCAGGAAGGCGTCGATATGGAGATCCAGGATTCCGGCATCGAACGCCAGTGTGAACACGATTTTTTCGAAAAGAGCGAAGAGCGCATTGGATGGGCGGATGCCGTCTTGAGCACGGCCTGCGGCATCGGGGTGCAGTTCATGGCCGAGAAATACCCCAAGCCGGTTTACCCGGGGCTCAATACGACCTTCCTGGGGGCGGTCGAAGAGCTTGGCGTCTATGTCGAGCGCTGTCAGGCCTGCGGCCAGTGCATCCTGGCCCAGACCGGCGGCATCTGCCCCATTGCCCGCTGCGCCAAACGGGTCATGAACGGACCCTGCGGCGGCTCCACCAAGGGCAAATGCGAAATCAGCAAAGATGTGGACTGCGCCTGGCAGCTCATTGTGGACCGCTTGAAACTGCTGGGCAAGATGGGTGACTACGAAAAACTCACCCCCATCAAGGACTGGTCTTCCGATCGCGCCGGAGGCCCCCGCAAACTGGTCAGGGAGGATGTGCAGCATGACAGCTAAAACACCGAGCAAACTGGAAAAGATCCTGGCTGCGGGTCACTTCGCCGTTACTTCCGAGTGTGGACCTCCGCGCGGCAGCGATCCGACCGAGATCATCGAAAAAGCCGAGATCATCAAAGACCACGTGGACGCCATCAACATCACCGACAACCAGACATCGGTCTGCCGCACCTGTTCCCTGGCGGTCTGCATCCGTCTCAAGACCTTGGGGCTGGAACCGGTGCTCCAGATGGTGACGCGGGACCGCAATCGCATCGCCCTGCAGAGCGATATCCTGGGTGCGGCCCACTGGGACATCAATAACATTCTTTGCCTGTCCGGCGACCACCAGAGTTTCGGCGACAGCAGCAAAGGCCAGAACGTCCATGACCTGGATTCCATGCAGTTGCTGCAAACCGTGCGCCTCATGTGCGACGAAGGCAAATTCCTGGGAGGTGACGACATCAAGCGGCCACCCCAGATGTTTGCCGGGGCGGCCGCCAACCCCTTTGCCGATCCCTTTGAAATCCGGGTGGCCCGCCTGGCCAAGAAAGTCGCCGCCGGTGCTCAATTTATTCAGACCCAATGCATTTACAATATCGACAAATTCGAGGAATGGATGCAGGGGGTACGGGATCGGGGGCTGCATGAAAAGACCGCCATCATGGCCGGCCTGACACCGATGAAATCCGCCGGCATGGCGCGCTACATGAAAAACCGCGTCCCGGGCATGGATGTCCCCGATGAAGTTGTCAAACGCCTGGCCGATACACCCAAGGAAAAACAAGCCGAGGAAGGCATCAAAATGTGTATCGAGTCCATCCAGCGGCTGAAAGAGGTTGAGGGCGTCCGGGGTTTTCACATCATGGCCATCGAGTGGGAAGAAAAAGTTCCGGGAATCGTTGAAGCAGCTGGACTTTACCCCCGGCCTGAAGTGTAGGAGGCAACATGAAGACCTTTGAAGACCTGATTGAAGAAGTCCAGAAACCCGGACTTTGTCACCACTGCGGTGGTTGCGTGACATTCTGCACCTCGATCAACTACGGCGCCCTGGAGTTGAGTGAAGAAGGCGTGCCGCGCTTCGCAGATCGGGAGAAATGTATCGAGTGCGGTCTGTGTTACAGCATCTGCCCGGAAATTGACGAGCTCCAGGAGGAAACCCGAAAAGTTGCCGGGTGGGAACCGCCCATGGGACATGTTCTGGACACCACCGTGGCCCGCGCCATCAGTCCCGATATCCGCAAGAAAGCCACCGATGGGGGGGTCGTCACGGCCCTGCTGGTGCACCTGTTCGACCGGGGGCATATCGACGGCGCCATCGTCACCCGCCAGAGCGGCCCCTTCGAAAGGGATCCCTGGCTGGCCACAACACGCCAGGAAATCATCGAGGCCGCCGGCTTTTACATGGACAGCTCCCACGGCATGAAGCATTTCGGGCACGACTACTCCACCTATGCCCCCTCGGTGCAGGAATTCCGTCCCATGGTGCAAAAGGGACTGCGCCGGGTGGCGCTGGTGGGAACCCCCTGCCAGATCAAAGCGCTGCGCAAAATGGAAGCGCTGGGCATCGTGCCGTCCGATTCCATTCGTTATTGCCTGGGGTTGTTCTGTTCGGGCAATTTCCTCTTTGACGCCAAGGAAAAAACCGAGCTGGAAAAAATCGGCGGGTTCAAATGGGAAGATGTCGCCCGGGTCAACCTGCGCAGCCACCTGATCCTGCGCCTCAATACGGGCGAGAAAAAAATAATTCCGCTGGAAAAGCTGGAATTCATGAAACGCTATGCCTGCCATTACTGCCCGGATTATTCCGCGGAATACGCCGATATTTCTTTCGGCGGCCTGGGGGCCGAAGAGGGCTGGACCACCGTTATTACACGATCTGCGGTGGGCCGGGCCATCATGGCCGACGCCAAGGACAAGACAATAGAAATATTCGATTTCGATGCCGCCACCGATAAATCGGCCAAGATATTCAGCACGATCAAGGCGGCTTCGGATAAGAAAAAGGCCTACTCCAAGCAGATGCACGACAAACTGACCAAGGGTCAGTCGGCTTAAGTCTCGCCGAATTACAACGCGCAAAACAAAAGGGCCTGGAGGAACACTATTTCCTCAGGCCCTTTTTGGATGTTGCTCCAAGTTGTCAATCCAACGGCTCTCATAAACCCACCCGCCGTATAAGAGCGAAAATCCAACCACGGTGTTTCCATCAGATTATTCTCTCACTTTTTTGACACAGCATTTCACGTGACAGCCATTCTTATTGTCAATCATCGGAGTGGTGGTTATCAAGGTACCTGCAATTTTGCGGCTTGATCAAAAGCGCGGACAACCAACGCGGAAAAAATGTGACGCTTTGATTCTTTAGGCTATTAAAGAAGGATTTTAAACATTTCACATTGCCTGCATTTTTCTATTTTCTTCTCCCAGGATTGTTGTGGTTTGCCGTCGCACAAGGTTCCATTGACAAACCAGCACAGCCTCCCCAGATTAAACTCGCAGGCCGGGCAGAGAGCTCTCTTTTGACGGGGACAATTCTTTTCAGCCCAGCATGGTTTTTGATCCCCGGCGGGAACCCGCCGTTGATAGATCAGAAAGAGCACTTGCCGTTCAATTGACAGCGGGATATTGCGCCAGCCCTGCTCGTAGCCCTGCACGGCTTTCAGAGATACGCCCAACAGCTGTGCCATCTGCTGCTGGGTTTTTTTCATTTCGGTGCGATACGTTTTGAACTGAGGGGCATCCAAGGAAAAGATCTTTCGACGGGTGGTTAAATCATGGGACTTCTAATCCATTCTTGCATAAGGTACCACAATGTGGCACATTAATGCAAAGAATCCTTGTGCGTCCTTAACAACACTTCATGAATCCTTATATTCTGGGGGGTTGTGCAAAATGAAAGCATTCCCAAGCAAATCTCATTATTCCTGGATCACGCTGATTGTTTGTCTGACCTTTATAGTCCCACTGATCGGCTGCGATAGCGCTTCCAAATATCAATACGTTGATTTCAAGGACCATGTCGAGGTGGCGCGTCCAAGCGAATCCACACCCGAAAAAGTGCCTTTGAAAGTCGCGGTCGCTGCCATGATTTCACCCCGGGAAACATTTGAATATTACCAGGCGTTGCTTGACTATCTCGTCGCCAAGATGGACCAGCCGATCGAGCTGGTGCAGCGCAAAACCTATGGTGAAATCAACGAACTTTTTCTTAAAAAGCAACTTGATCTGGCCTTCATTTGTACCGGTCCCTACGCCACTTCCAAAAAAATATTCGGGTTTGATGCCATCGCCACTCCCCAGGTCCGGGGCAAACCCACCTATCAATCTTATCTGATCGTGAAAAAAGACAGTGTTTATAACTCCATTGAGGATCTACGCGGCAAGGAGTTCGCGTTCACCGACCCGGAGTCCAACACGGGTTCTCTGGTGCCCCGTTTCTGGCTGGCTGAAATAGGGGAAAACCCTTCGTCGTTTTTCCGGCAAACCATTTATACATACAGCCATGACAACTCGATCAAGGCCGTATCGAAAGGACTGGTGGATGCCGCCGCCGTTGACGGCCATCAATGGGACTATTACCGGGTTGTCAATCCCAGCCTGACCGAGGCCACACGCATCATCAAAAAATCGGACCCCTTCGGCAGCCCCCCACTCGTAGCTGCTTCCAACCTGGCTCTGGAAAAGAAAAAGCAGGTTCAGACCATCGTGACATCGATGCATCACGATCAAGAAGGCCTACAGATATTGAAACGACTCATGATCGATCGCTTTGTAGTGCCGGACGAATCCTGGTACGTGTCAGTGAAAACCATGTATCAGGTTCTGCAAGCGGGAGGTAATTTCCCCCATGCTGCCGCAAAGTCTCAGTAGAAAGCTCTTGCTGACAGTCGCCTTGGTGGCCATCGGCATCGGGGCGCTGACATCCCAACTCGTGGCGCACTACTACGGCGAGCGCATCATGCACGATGCGCTTTCGGAGACCGAGAACATTGCACGCAACCTGGCCCTAGATGCCGCCGAAAAAATCCTCATCAACGATCGCGTCGCTTTACAGAAGCTGATCGACGACCAGATGATCAGCACCCCCTTTGTCACCTATATCGTTGTAACCAGGGATGACCTCGTATTGACCCATACCTTTCCTAAGGGCGTCCCCCGGGGTCTGGTTGGTGCCAATCACCTTCAAGGCGGTGACTCCGGGCAACTGCGATGGCTCGTCAATGAAGAGGGAGAACGCTTTTTCGATGTGGCCTGGCCCATTTTCGACGGCAAGGCTGGGTTTATCCGCGTCGGGGTCTCCGAAGCGCCTTATCGCCAAAAGATTATGGGCCTGCGCATCAGGATGAGCCTGCTGACCCTTCTCATCCTATCGGTGGCGCTATTGCTATGCCATTTCTTGATCCGCCGCCTCACGCGTCCCCTGCAGATGCTGGCTGATGCGGTCGATAGAATCGACGAGGGCAACCTTGACGTCAACGTGCCGGTGGTGGGCGACATCGAAGTGGCCAAGCTTTCACAAGCCTTCAATCAGATGCTCGTGCGCATCAATGAGCACACCGGCAAGCTGACCGATTATGCCGCGCGGCTTCAACAGAAAAATGCCGAACTGGACCGATCCCATCAGCAGACAAGGGCCTCTTTTGAGATTTCGCGAGAAATCGGCGTGTTGCCCAATCTGAGCGATGTCTGCCGCTATTTAATCAATAAGCTGCAAGATGTGGTCACATGCCGCAGCATGCAGATCTTTACCTTCGGCAGCGGCGGCGATCGGCTCTTTCGATTCAGCGGCAACGCTCTTGTTCAAATGGACGGCGAAAGAAGCCGCGCGGCCCATGCCTATTTAAACCAGATCAAGAAGATGTCGTTTATTCACGATGATCTGGACATTCCGGTTCCACTGGAGAAGGGCTTACCCGAAAAAACCCAAAGCCTCGTAGTTTTCCCCATTCCGTATGAAGACGATCTGCAAGGCGCCATGGTCATTGCCTGCCCGGGCACCTGCAAATGCGTCACAAAGGAATTGGATGTCATCCAGATGATTCTGGAGCAGGTCGCCGGAGCACTGCGCCGGGCCATCTTTCAGGAAGAGGAAATCCTTACTTTAAAAAAACATGCCGATCACCCGACGGGCTTTGCCGGGCTGATCGGGCGCGATCCCAAGATGCAGGTTCTCTACAAGCTGATCGATGACGTTGCCCCCTCGGATGCAACGGTCCTCATCCAGGGCGAAAGCGGCACCGGCAAGGAACTCGTGGCGCGCGCCATCCACGAACGCAGCCTGCGGCACAACAGGCCGTTCGTTGTCATCAACTGCTCCGCCTACCCGGCGACACTGCTGGAAAGCGAACTATTCGGCCATGAAAAGGGCGCCTTTACGGGTGCTGTCCGCCAGAAACCCGGCCGTTTCGAGCAGGCCAACGGCGGCACCGTTTTCCTGGATGAAATTGGTGAAATTTCCCCGACAGCCCAGATCAAGCTCCTCAGGATTCTTCAGAGCAAGAAATTCGAACGCTTGGGCGGCGAAAAGACCCAGAGCATCGATGTCAGAGTCCTTGCCGCAACCAACCGCGTCCTCGTGGACGAAGTTCAGCAAGGGGCTTTTCGCGAGGATCTCTTTTATCGACTCAATGTCATTCCCATCGGACTGCCCCCACTTCGCAAGCGCCGCAACGACATACCGCTGCTCGCAAAACATTTTCTGATTCGGTTTGCCACCGAACAGGGCAAATCCATCGTAGGCTTCGATTCCGAAGTCATGCGGCGCTTGTTCAGCTACGCATGGCCCGGTAATGTTCGCGAATTGGAAAATTGCACCGAACATGCCGTGGTCCTTTGCAAAGGGACCCAAATCACGCTATCGGATATACCCCCTAATATAGTGGATCAAGAACGGGCCCGCTCCGAGCGAACGGTCCCAGCGGACGTCTTGAGCAACACCATCGCCCAGACCGAAAAAGAGAAACTCATCGACGTGTTGACCCAGTGCGGTTGGAACAAAAAGCAGGCTTCCCAAAAACTGGGGATCAGCCGAAGCTCCCTCTACAACAAGCTAAAAAAATATCGTATCGCACCGCCAACCCTTCATTGATGGTCCTACCGCAAATCCATCGCCCTGACGGCGACACCCCCCCCTTGTATATCCATACGCTGCCCACAATTGACCTGCAAATAGGTCGTATGTCCAAATTTTGGACACCTTTATCTATCTGTAATTTATGTAATAATTAAATTTTTAGATAATGAGTGTTTATGAGGCTGGACAAGATTCGGCCCTTAAGGGGTTTAAGCCGCTCCATGGTTCGACCTGATGCGCCCTTCCGCTCTTTTTCTCAGAATAAAATTATCATTACATTTTCAGTTAGTTATTTAAATGCACGATTCTTCTTCCATTCCCCTTTGTGACACCTGGCACCCCTTTTGCTCAACTTAATGTCGGCAGCATCTTGCCAGAACAAAAGCTATATGAATTCAGAACGTTAATCCATATATTTCGTTTCGCGAGAGGTGGCATCGGATGGGATCAACAATCGTGGTGCTCGACGCGAATGAATGCCAGCGTCACAACCTCTGCCAACTGCTCAGGGAACACCACTGCCCATCGGAGTCGTTGAAAACGCTCAAGGAACTCAACCGACGGATCGCTGAAAATGATGTGCTTGCCGTCATTATCGATATTGACACGGTGGCGGTCGACAACCGGACCATCCGCGACCTCACCCTTCAGAATCCGGAAATCTATTTTTTCTGCCTTTCAGAAGGGCGCTTTCACCCGGAACTCGAGGACGCCATTTGTTATCACATATACGCCTGCATCAATAAACCGATCGACCCCGATGAGCTGCTTTTCTGGATTGGCAGCATCCAGAAAGAGGGTGAAACATAAATGAATTACTTCACGGCAGGAAGCGGCGTTCACCAGGAGCGATATAGTTTAATAAATCGGTGACGCTTTTTAAATAATCGACCAAAAATGGGGGGTAAAATGCAAAAGACATGCAAAACTGGCACAGGCGTGCTGTCGGAATTCCTGGCAATAACCAGACGGACTAATGTCAAATAAGAAAATAAATCTGCGCCAATTGAAATTTTGGAGGTGAATAAATGACACAGCCTGACACCAGACTCAGTCGACGGCAGTTTCTTAGCACGGTCGGCATCAGTGCCACCGCCTTGGGGGCCGGATCGGCATTGATACAGGCCGGAAAAATCGCCGAGGCCAAAACAGTCGGCGCCAAAAAATATGCCATGGTGATCGATACCAACCGTTGTACCTGCTGTCACGGATGCACTATCGCTTGTCTGAGCGAAAACAATGTGCCTGATGGCAAATATCGCAGCTGGGTCAAAAAAATTGCCAAAGGCCGCTACCCTGACACCAGCTTCCATTTTTTGCCCCGCCTGTGCAACAATTGTGAAGATGCCCCCTGCTTGAATCTATGCCCCACCGGCGCAACCTACCGCACCACAGAGGATGGAGTGGTGCATGTCAACCGGGATGTGTGCGTCGGCTGTCATATCTGCATCGACGCCTGCCCCTATGGCTCCCGTTATTTCAACCCCATTACGCAAACGGCCGACAAATGTGATTTTTGCTACCATCGCATCACTGAAGGCATTGAACCAGCCTGCGTGACGGCCTGCACCGGGCGGGCACGGATTTTTGGTGACTTGAACGATCCGAACAGCCAGATCGTCAAATACCTGAATATTCACTCGACCCAAACCATCCGGGCAGATCTGGATACCCGGCCCAAGGTCCATTATGTGAACGCCGACGAAGCCATACTCGGTGCGGACTACTCCGCACTCTAATAAGGGGGGAACATGAACGAAGCCATCGAATACATCCACTGGGTTAACCATGGGGTGGCGCTGGGTTACCTGATCGCCTGTTACCTGTTTTTCTTTGCACTGGCCGAAGGCACCCATATCGTCTCTCATCTGTCCTGGCTCTACTACCGGCAGGACAATTACCGTCCTCTTGAAAAGGTCGGGTCTTTTCTACCATTCGTCATTCTGTCTTTTGTCTCCGTCTTCCTGATCGCCGATCTGGGCCACCCCGAGCGGGCACTGACCATGGCTTACCATTGGAACTGGACCGCACCGGTCGCCTACGGATTCTATGTCGTGCTGTTGTGTGTCATATCCTATGCTTTTCATGCGTATTACCTTTTTTTGCCGGAAATGGTGGTCAAAGCCCGCCGTGGGGCCCCGTTTTCCGGTCTCTACAAACTTTTGGCCGGCAACCTGGAGGACGGCTCGACTGATGAGATCCGTCAGCGTCATCACGGTAAGGAACGTTTCTGGGCCAACACCAGCGTCACCATGTCCATTATTGGCCTGATCTATCTGGGATTTATGCTCAGTTCATTCAAAGGACGGGTGGCTTGGAATTCGGCCGTATTGATTTTCATCTTCATCAGTCAGGGGCTTTCCTCCGGTGCGGCCTTCTTAATCCTTTTTTCCCAGCTTAAAAATGCTTTCATAGCCCCCTCTGCGGGCGACCTCCAAGACCAGGGCAGCTATCTTTCCGGACTCGCACGGTTTTTCAAGTATGCTCTTTTGGTGCAGGCGTTCGTGTGGGCGATCTATCTGTTGCAACTCAAATATGTAGGTCAAGGTGGCCATGCCATGGTCGATCTGCTCTTTTCCGGACCGCGATCCAGCCAGTTCTGGCTGTATCAAGTGTTTGTCGGCCTGGTGCTGCCCTTCGTGCTGATGTTTTTCAGAACAGGCCGCAAACAGCCGGTGCTGCGCTTTCTTGCATCATTGACAGCCATGATCGGCGCCTTTTACGGCATTGTGAACCTGTTCATCGGCGGCCAGTTGCTGCCTATGACCAGCCACCAGTGGGAAAGAGTGCCCTCGGAACCGGACAAGCTCATCTTTGCCGCCGTCATGGTGGCTATTATCCTGGCCATCTTTTTGCTCAGTTACAAAATGCTGCCTTATGAAAACATCCAAAGCGAGGAGGCCTAAGCATGAGTGCAAATAACAGAAGAAAATTCATCAAATCCGCACTGGCCCTGGGCGCCATGGTGGCGACGGCCGGGTGCATGAAGCCGGCCAAAGCGCCCGGTGACTGGATCAGTGGGGCTCCTGATGTCGATCCGGTGAGCGGAGACAACGTAAAGATCGTACGGACGGTCTGCCTGGCCTGCCACAGCGCCTGCGGCCTTCAGGTCAAGATGGTGGACGGCAAGGTGGCCAAAGTCAGCGGCAACCCCTATCATCCCAACACCAACGAACCACACCTGCCCTATGACACAGATGCCACGGCCGCCGAAAAATTCGAAGGGACGGCCTGTGCCAAAGCCGGCGCCCTCATTCAGACCCTGTACAACCCGGATCGCATATTGCATCCGCTCAAACGCGCCGGCGCCCGAGGGTCTGGCAAATGGAAGACCATCACCTGGGAGCAGGCCTACGATGAGATCGTCAACGGCGGCGACCTGTTCGGGGAAGGCCATGTGGAAGGCCTGAGCGCCCTGCGGGACCTGGACACGCCTATCGATCCGCAGGCACCTGAACTGGGTCCCAAGGCCAATTCGGTGGTTTTTATGCCGGGCCGTATCGAGCATGGCAAAAAAGAGTTCACCGACCGCTGGTTCAAAGGGGCCTTCGGAACGGTGAACAACCGCCTGGATCATACCTCCATCTGCGAGACGTCTCACCATGTCGGCCTGGACTTGTGTTTTAACGGATCCCACCACATCAAGCCCGACATCATGAATGCCAAGTATATCATTTTCTTCGGAACCAGTCCGTATGAGGCCAATTTTCCCATGCAGGCCCTGGCCCGCAAATTGAATTTCTTCCGCGAGAGCAGCGGCAAACTGGTCATCGTCGACCCGCGTTTTTCCAATTCGGCCGCCAAGGCCCATCGTTGGGTTCCCATCCTGCCGGGTACCGATGCAGCCTTTGCCATGGGCATGATGCGTTGGATGATCGACAACGATCGTATCGACAAGCGCTACCTGGCGTTTCCAGGTAAAACAGCATCGGCCGTTGACGGCCACCTGACCTGGTGCGACGCTTCCTATCTGGTGCGCCAGGACAACCGCAAATACCTGCGCCCGGGCGACATCGGGCTGAAAGCCGACGATAAAGAGTTTGTTGTCATTGAAAACGGCCAACCGAAGACCGGCGAAACCGTTGCGATGGCGGACCTGGAGTTTTCCGGCGCTGTCGATGGCATCACGGTAAAGACCGTTTTTTCGATGTTGAAAGAGCGGATCTTTGAACACACTTTGAAAGAGTATGCCGCCATCTGTGAGCTCGACCCGCAGGTCATCGCCCAGACCGCCGACGAGTTCACCTCATACGGACGACGGGCGATTGCGGATTTTTATCGTGGGCCGGTCCAGCACACCAACGGGACTTACACGGCTCGGACATTGGGCATCCTTAATTTCCTGATCGGCAATGTTTCCTGGAAGGGCGGCTGCGAAGCCCACGGCGGATCGCATTGGCATGAAATGGGCGGCAAGGATGGCAATCCATTCAACCTTGCCAAAGAACTCCATCCAGGCAAGGTTAAGGCCAAAGGCATCACCATCGACCGTAAAAAAGTGAATTATGAAAAGAGCACCGAGTTCCAAAAAAAAGGTTATCCGGCCAAACGCCAGTGGTTTCCGTTTGCCTACAACAATGTCTACCAGGAAGTTTTTCCCAGTATCGGGGCGCAATATCCCTATCAGGTCAAAGCGCTGATCACCTACTGGAACAATGTCATGTACTCCAGCCCGGCAGGCATTCATCAAAGCAACGGGATCAAGGACCCCAAAGTACTGCCGCTGTTCGTGGCCATCGACTACGTGATGGGGGAAACATCAGCCTGGGCCGATTATGTCCTGCCCACCATTCATGTATTGGAAGATTGGGGCACGCCTCATGTGGCGCCCACTATTCTGACCACGACCAGTGGTGTCCGCCAGCCGTGTATCTCGCCGGTGGCCAAGGATGCCAAATCAACCGAAGCCATCTTCATCGACCTCGCGTTGAAAATGGGGCTGCCCGGCTACGGCAAAGACGGTTTCGGCCCCGGTGATCCTTTGGAGACGGCCGAACACTGGTACCACAAACTCGTTGCCAATATCGCTTATGGTGATAAAAAAGACGATAGCGTCCCCGGGGCCACGGAAGCCGAAAAAGTCAAATATGTGCTGGATCGCGGCGGCCGCTTCGAGGACTACGCCAAATCCCACAAAAATAACCACACCAACCATGCGTACAAAAATATCTGTCTGATCTACAGTGAAAAACTTGCCACCACACGGGATTCCATGACCGGTGAGTTTTACGACGGACTGCCGCTATATGAACAACTCAAAGACGCCATGGGGCGGCCGGTCGACATCCAGCGTGACAAATACCCGTTTATCATCAACACCTACCACCCGTCGTTTCATGCCCAGGCGCGCACGGCCGCCAGCCGCTGGCTGATGGATCTTACGCCCGATGAATGTGTTGAAATGTACGCCGGCGATGCGGCGAAACTGGGGATTAAACATGGGGATTTGGTGCGCGTCCATTCGATTTCTTACCCGGAAGGCGTCAAAGGTCGGGCCTTTGTCACCGAAGCTATGCGGCCTGGTGTGGTCAGCATCCCCCATTCGCTGGGTCACTGGGAATACGGCAGCAAATCCTTTTCCCTGGATGGCAAGCAAACCCCGGCCCGCAGTTTTGTGGGACGCGGCTCCAGCGCCAACCCGGTGATGCTGCTTGACCCCTATCTCAAAGACGTTTGTCTGCAGGATCCCATCGGCGGCAGCAGTTCATTTTACGACTCATACGTTGCCGTTGCAAAAGCATAAGGAGCGATACCATGCAACACCAAGAAAATGTCGATTG
>Ga0210074_1000550_pt1 | contig 12990 bp, 12 predicted proteins | sample China_Galinas_Co_FD_184860 | JGI IMG/M metagenome (GOLD analysis project Ga0210074, IMG submission 184860) | Wetland microbial communities from San Francisco Bay, California, USA, that impact long-term carbon sequestration -... | ecosystem: Environmental > Aquatic > Marine > Wetlands ... | reverse complement strand
CCTTGGCCTGAAGCCTATAGCGCCACCCGAGAAGTGATCGCCGGACTCAGTCCAACAAGCTAATTGCGGTCCTATCAATATCAATCATTGGTTCGGTGACAATTGAGTATCATGCCTATAGTCAGTTGTCACGAACCTCTTTTTTTACACGAGAAAATCCAGCTCGTCCGGCAGGGATCACGTGTGTTTCGATGAGACGTTGATCGTATGGTTTAAGGTATGCATGAATAAAACCCGGCCACATATTACCGCGCTTGGTGTGTCTTCATGCACCAGGGCGACAGTGATGCCAGCAATACCGATCCCTCTATGCGACCGGGCCATCAGCGGAGAGAAATGGCTAACCTCGCCTCCGCATATGATGATCATCATCGCCGGTAGTCCGGACCCCGCGATGTTTCGTACCGATTATCGCCAGTAGGAGCCATGGATCATGTGGGAGAGAACACCGTATGAACATATGATGGTCCCGGTGCAGTTAGGAGGCGTTATGAAGGAATAGAACCTGATTTCCAGCGGCACAAACAAGCCTCGTTTTGTCGCGAATTTTTTTGCGGGCGGTAACTACCAATGATTAATGGAATTTTTATCGAAAAACAGGGTCATTACAGGGGGCAACTATTTCTAAAGTTAACAATATTTACACTCTAATATCCCTTGTTTATATACGGTTTATTCCAGCCCGGATTATCCAACTTGATCTAGCACTGCTGGCATAGAGGAAAATAATGAATAAAGAGAGAGAAATTCTGAGCAAGGTACCGGAAGTTACCCTGGTCTTCTGGATCATCAAGATCTTCGCCACCACCCTGGGCGAGACCGGCGGCGACGCGTTATCCATGTCGTTGAACCTTGGCTACCTCCTGAGTACCGGAATCTTTGCGGTCATATTTATCGCAGCGGTGATGGTGCAGATTCTAATGAAGCGTTTTCACCCCGTAGTGTATTGGATTACGATCATCGCCACGACCACGGTGGGGACCACCATGGCGGATTTCGCCGATCGCTCGCTTGGGATCGGCTATGCCGGTGGAACCACTATCCTATTTTCATTATTAATGGCATCTTTGTTCATATGGAAACGCACACTAGGATCGGTTGCCATCGATACGGTGAATTCACCGAAATCGGAAATGTTTTACTGGGTGACGATCATGTTTTCACAAACTCTGGGTACCGCGCTCGGCGATTGGACGGCCGATAGCGCCGGACTTGGCTATGGCGGTGGTGCACTGGTGTTCGGTGCCATGCTGGGGGTCATCGCGGTGGCGTATTACCGAACCAAAATTTCTCATGCCGCGCTGTTCTGGGCGGCATTCATTCTTACTCGACCGCTCGGCGCAGTGGTTGGCGATTTCCTGGATAAACCCCTCAGTCACGGCGGGCTGTCATTAAGTCGCTACTCGGCATCCGCGACGCTTATGGCGCTAATCGTGCTGTGTATCTTCGTCTTTCCGCACAGGCCGGCAAAGCAGGCGCATTAAATTTTGATGCGATTTGTTAATAGGTTAAATGCTAATAAGAATTAGGGGTGAGTCTAAGTGACTGTTGAATTGATAACCGCCTATATAAAGATGAGATTCCACCCTATCTTAAGCACTTGTCACCTCCATATTGTATTATTTATGTCAAAACGGTTGCGGCTGGAAGTTCAGCGTCCGTTTTTGAACAATTGATATATCGGTAATTTTCCTAAGATCTTTAGCGTAGGGTTTAGCTGTGAATTAGAGAGTTAGGAATCCCTGATCAGGGGTTATTTTTCTATAATTTGTATGATTCGCTGTTTGCCTCTGATCTTTCTGGTTATGGCACCGATAATATAGGGGCATCGGTGGTGTGCCGGTGGCGCTGCCATCGCTATGGTGGCGAGCCGCATGGCATGAAACTGATCCGGTGAGTACCTTGGCCTGAACTATCGCTAAATCAGATGCATCATTGCGGCAGGGATAGGGCGCAGGGGAAGGTCTGGCCCTTATAGATTTTACGTTTAAATACGTAATACTTGTGTGTTATGTTTTTTATATTTGTTCCTAATGGGATCGGGATCGTTGCATGAATTTGGAAACCAATAACGATACTAATCAGTATTCACAACCTAGGATGCATCGATCGAGAAGATCCAGGTCTTCGCACCACAGCCGCCAGAAGATATGGGGGTTGAGCCTGCTTTTGCTGATCTTGCTTGCGATTTTATTTATTTCTTTTATATATGGTAGCTCACGAATAGAAGAGCTCTCCAGTCGGGCCAGTTCAATTCAGGAACAGCTACTGCTCAAAAAGAAGGAAGTTGATGAACTAAAATCCAATCTAGCCCAAGCAAATGATAAGCTGGAGCAGGTCATAAAGGGCAGATTCCCCACGGTGTTAAAGTTGGTTCCCGATAAGGTGATCGCGGTCAACAATGACTCGATAAAAAATATCGTGTTTACCGTAGTAAGACACGACGGCTCTAGGCAGTATGAATATAAATTGGTGGTGGAAAATCGGTCCCGGAAAATTATCGTACCCAAATTCAGGCTGTTGGTATTTGACAAGTCCGGTTTGCAGATAGGGGTGGATCAGGTGATGTCGAGTGAGGAACTGGGTCCGGGTGAGAGCCGCTCCTATTCCTCAAGAGTTGATTTCTTCATGAAGGAAGAACCGGCGTATTTTTACATCTCTGATCCGATACCCGTCGGTGCGAAGCACATGTAAAATCGATTTGATAAATGGCGCGGTTTGATTCCGTGATGCAATGTGAGCAATAGGCGGATTAATTTGACACGCTGCACCAGTCAATCGAACCTGTTATAGCATGATCTGTGCTTAGAAGCCGCCGTCGGCGAGCGTGGAGTAGGCCATGAGGTTCTGGCTGTTCCCGATGGATCCCCCGTTGCTGATCAGAACATTCTGGCTTACTGATCCCACAAACAGGGCATTAGCATGGCTAGTAATGTTTTGCTGCACTTGGGATGCTGAGCCAGACTGATTGTTTGCGTTTTTATCGTGGTTCTGGTCGCTCGAGTGATCATCATACCATTGATATTTGTCGATTTGGATATTTGCGTTAGCGCTACCGGTCACTGATACGGTTACACTTGAATTGCCACTGATGGTGTAGTTGTTGGCATTGCCTGATATTTCGGCTATCGCTTCGTCGCTCAATGCGGTCTTGGCGGCAAACACGGGTTCTGACAGGAGAATAACCGCAATCATACCGGCCGTGACTATGGCGATGGGTTTTGCAATCATTATTAATTCCTCATTTACACCTCCGAATGATTATGATTAATGACGTGGCTCATTATTGTGACGTTGGTCATAAAATGTACTTAGAATACAAGAAATTTCCTTAACAGAATGCGGATAAGACCCACATTAACCGCATGTGAAACCCTAAAAGCTAATTTTGGCTTGAAGTGAATGGGAGGAGTGGCACAGGAGATTTATTCCTATTGCCAGGCGGAATCGTTTTTTTTATTTCAGTCGCTTCGTTAGTCAAAGGCGAGTTTGACGATCAACATCAGGCCGATATCGGCGATAAACGTGATCAGGTTAATGGCGTTTTTTTCAAGTTACTATGTTTGCTGACCTCGGGCACCAGGTCCGAGGCGGCGATATAGAGAAAATTGCCGGCCGCGAAGGGGATTAGAAACGAGATATTGAAATTAAATGAGCTGGCATAGGTAAGCAGTCCGCCCAGTAGAAAGGTCAGCCCTGATAGGAAATTAAAAAGCAGGGCGCGGCCCTTGCTCCATCCTCCATGAACCAACACCCCGAAGTCACCCAGTTCCTGGGGAATTTCATGTGCAGCCGCTGCAATCCAGGCCATGATGCCCAGCCGGATGTCGACCAGGAAAATTCCGGCAATCGCCAGGCCGCCTATGAAATTGTGCAGCCCGTCTCCTATGAGAATCAAATAGGTCAGCGGTTTTTTACATTCGCTGTCGGCCCGGTGACAGTGGTGCCAATGCAGCAGTTGTTCAAGCGCGAGAAAGACGGTGAAGCCTGCCAGGATCCAGGCATAAAACGCAGTTGTGTTACCCATCGCGATGATGCCGGCGGGTATCATGTGGAAAAAGGCACCTCCGATCAATGAACCGGCCGCGAAGGATACCAGCGGCAAGAGTAAGCGGCCCAGTGTCTCCGCTTTAAGTATCAGGGTGATGCTGCCCACCAAGGCAATGGCGCTCATCAATAAACTGCTGCCGATAATCCAGGTCAATGTCGTCATTGGAATTTCTCGCTAAATGCGTGCCCAGGTAATAAGGAGCCCGTGCGGCGTTATCCTTATTGGAAGACGGTGTTTCTTACATAATACCTTTCAAAGCGGGGCGATGACGATGGGGGCGGTGCATGGCTGGAAAAGAATGATTGTGATGCAGGGATCGGTTCCGCATAACGTATAGACTTGGCGGTCGTTCGAATAAACCAGGTTATGAATTAGGGGTTAATTGCGCTTTGCTTGGAGGAAACAGCCTGCATGATGCACAATAAGCAAAACCCGGCTTAGCTGCGGCGTGTATTACTGCTTGTTGTAAACTGGACTGATTCCTGTCATTTTTCCAAAGTATGCGTTCATCCCGAAACCATATACGCTTTAGATGGGTCTATATGTTGCCGGGCCTTTTGGCGTTGTTGATTGTTGTCTACCTTGTTTCACTGTCCGCCTGCTCCGTAACCACGAAACGCTCCGACCTATCAATGCCCGCCCACCACACCGATAACGGCTTTCGCAATCTTTATATTGAACCCCTGCAGGCGGGTTTTTTTACCTTTTTGCGTATGCGCTATTTCGGCGATGAGCAATGGGCCGACTACGCGGCCAGCGCCGACCGGGTCGAGAAGGTCAAGGCAGATCTCGACCGGATCAACGCGCCGGGGGAGCAGCCGCAGGTGACCTGGATCGGCCACGCCACGGTGTTGGTCCAGTACCAGGGTATCAATGTGCTCACCGATCCCATATTCTCAGAGCGCGCCTCGCCGTTTCCCTTTATGGGTCCCAAACGCAGTGCGCCGCCGGCGCTGAGTATCGAGCAGCTGCCGCCTATCGATTTCGTGCTGATATCCCACAATCATTATGATCATCTTGACGAGTACACAGTAAAAATCCTCGGCAATCGCACCACCTGGGTGGTGCCCCTGGGTTATAAGCAGTGGTTTGCCGACCTGGGCGTGAGCAGGGTGGTGGAGTTCGACTGGTGGGAGCAACGCGATGTCGCCGGGGCAACGATCACCGCCACACCGTCCCAGCACTGGACCGGGCGCGGCTTGAACGATCGTTACCGGGCGCTGTGGGCGTCATGGGCTTTTCAGATCGGCAGGTTCAAGTTCTGGTTCGCCGGGGACACCGGCTACAACGCCAGGATTTTCACGGAAATCGGCGCCCGCAGCGGACCTTTTGACCTGGCACTGATACCGATAGGCGGCTATGAGCCGCGCTGGTTCATGAAGGACATGCACGTCAATCCCGAAGAGGCGGTGGCCATCCACAAGGATATTCGCTCCAAATATTCGCTGGGCATTCACTGGGGCACCTTCCCGCTGACCGCCGAGCCCATTGACGAGTCGCCGAAAAGGCTGCGGGAGGCTGCCAAATCGCTGCAGGATTCCGTGTTCGTGACCTACCCGCTGGGCGGAACGGAGACCATTCCCTATCCTTAGGGAAGGTTCGTTCAGAGCGGAAACAACGAGTCCCTTCCCTTTGCCCGCGCACTAGAGTCATGCAAGGTTGTCGCTTTAGGAACTAAGATAGTGCGGTCACGAGAATGATACGACTGACGAGACCGCCGCTCAATAATTTTTTCTTTGTCGCCGAGCAGTAAAACTCTTTTATATGGAATTGGCTGATTAAATACCAGCTTAGCCGTGAGTTCGAATCCGCAATAAATACTTCTGAATGGCTTGCCTGCATGGAATTTACATAATCTTCCGCAGAAAAAACCGCCTTGGCACGCATGCTGCTAATTTGATTGTAAACGTCACTGCAACGGGTTTGGAACGTACTGCCATGAATCTACAGCATGAAGAAATCGGTGCGGGAATATTTATCTGGACCATGATCAGTTTTCTTGCCATGGGTCTGACCGTTATAGGTGGCTGGGCATTCTGGGGGTGAATGGGAAGAGTTGAAATTCATTTCGAAACCTTGCAACGAGAATAAGCGCTTCTTTAAATGAAGCCGTAAACATCCGAAATCCGCCTCTCAATAGAGCTAAGGCGGCTCTTAGTTATTTGTCATTCCGGGGGCTGCGTAGCAGAGGCCTGGAGTCTCGTGCCTCAAAATCCGTAGATTACGGATTCCGGTGCTTGTGCCCTTCATGGTATGTGCACGAATGACATCATCAGGATTAAATCGGATTATCGCGAACATCCTAAGTGCATCAGTCGGTGACCGCGTCTTTGTTTCTCAGCCACGCGGCGGTTTCGGGGAAGAAGTGCGCTAGGCCCTCCAATACGCCGGCGGCGTAGTTGCCGTTCATATCGAAGAACGAGCCCATCGCGAGGTAGAGCGAGTCCCGGTGTCCACCCTCGCGCACCGCCTGCACGGCGGCCTCACGGACATCCGGGGCGGCATTGGCAACGAGCACCGACTGCATGCCGGAGGTGAGGACCGCGAGGTCGTTGCCGCTGTCGCCGGCGAATAAGGTACGCGACGCTGGAATGTGCAAGGTGTCGATCAAAAAGCGGATGGCGTGTAGTTTGTTCGCCGAGGCGGGTAATATATCCAGCAGCCCCACGTGCTCCAATTCGTCGACGCTCCAGATCAGGTTCGCGCGGACGCCGGCGTAGGTGAGCCTGAGTGACATGTCTTCGAGCAGTGCGCTGCGGTCCGTGTCCAGCTCCACGTAATAGCTGAGTTTGAATATGTTCTGCTTTTCCGTTTCCTGAAGGGTCAGGGGCGATAAGTCGGCAAATAGCATAGCCAGCTCATCGTGCCGCTTTCCATTCCAATCCGGACCGATTTCGGCTTCCCAGGCGTCCCAGACCTGCCAATGGCCGTCGTTGTTCGTATAGATTCTGGTGCCGACGTCGGTAATGGCATAGTCGGGTTCCGGTAATTGGTAGCTGTCGATGGCTTCGCGCAGCAACTCGCGGTGGCGTCCGCTGACGTATGCCAACTTGATCTCAGGCCGCTCAGCCACGCGCCGCAGCAACGCGCGGACCTGTGGCGACTCCGGCTGCGGACCGTTGGGTAACAGTGTCCGGTCCAGATCGCTGCACAGTAGGATAGTTGTTTCGGATGTTGTCATACGAGGGCAGTGCAGGTTGGGTCGAAGCAACAGCTTAATTGCCGAGGCAGAGAAGGTCAAAGCCGGGTGGGGTACGCGGAGGACCGCTGCGCGGGGGTAATGCGCTATGACATAGGCGTGGCTGGGGAAATCTTGTGCTGTGGTTGACTTCATGACCGGTTCGCCGCCCCCACCGAGTCGTCTGGCCTCGGTGGGGGTGGCACGCCGATTATTGGTAAACCGCCGGTGTGGAATGCCGCCTTCCCAACGCGGCTCCGGAGAAGACGGCAATGACCACTCCCACGATCACCATATTCGCTGCAGCGACCGTATAGGTGTGGAATCCCAATACCCAGGGTGAGGTAATCAACCACAATCCCAGAATCAGGTTGGTCCATTCCTCCCACTTCCTGGGGGCGAACAATGCCCAGGCGGCGAAGACAACAACGGCGGCGCCGAAGACAACGGAGTTCCACAGCGCGTAAGTCTGGTCGGTATAAGGCCGGGCAGTGAAATACTGCAGCAGCCACGGCGAGAAGAATAGCCACAATCCGAATACAAGATTAAGCCAATCCTGCCAACGTGTTTTCATAATGTACCTCCTTTGATGCGCAACGGTACGCTGTCCTGATGCCCATCCTTTTTTCCGATGTGCGCAGCCTAGAGCATGGCGGCGGGATCGTCATTGATATTTATCAAGCAAGAGACCTCGAATGGAGAATGGTGCGTCCGCAAGCAGGCGGTAAAGGGAATACAAACTGACGCAAAGATTGATTTTTGAGTCTGGTTTAGCCACAGACGGCCAACAATTGACTTGCTGCCGGGCAACTCGACGAAGCGCTCCGCGCGGCCGCGGAGATCCTCGGTGCGAAATTCGGCTGCGTCGAGCCGAGGCCGATTGTGGATGATCCGCAAACCATGGCGCTCCGGTTCTAATTTGATGGTCTATTCGCCTTTGGCCAATTGATCGATCACAGGAAAGTATTGATGGCGATGCGCCTGATCTGCCGCTACCGCGCGTCGCCGCAACGTGCTTTCGACGCCTGGCTCGACCCCCGAGCTGGTGAGACAATGGTTGTTCGAGACGGTTATGCGGCCGATGACTCATGTCGCGATCGACGTGCGCGTCGGCGAGGCGTTTCACCTCGCGGAGCGCGACGGCGAGTATACCGAGCTCACGGCCAGTACTTTGAGATCGTCCCGCGCAGGCGGGGATGAGAACTCAATCGGCGTTACGAAAATGTGCCCACCGATCGCGCCGGCTTTATCAAGGTGCGCTGGGCCGGCATCCTCTATGGGCTCGGCGATATGCTCGTATCATGACGCGGATCATATGGATACGTCGGTAAGCGCGGGATTGGAATTCAACGGAGAGAGGCGCCAAGCCAAAACGCCGGCAATTAAATGAGCATCAATTTATCGTTCAACGCTAACCAACCGGCTGGATCCTTAATAAGATTATTTACATCATGTTTGCCAAAAATCCGGGTGATTCCACGGCGGGAAAATATCTCATACATCATATTGGATGCCGGGCCGATTTTACCGCCCTGTCCGAATCGACCCATGCTGATGGCTTGCTCCTGGTAGGCCCGCCAGTGTATGTCGGCCGAAGTGGCCAAACAGACTTTGGTCATGGTCAGTTTGATGCCCAACTCCATGGCGGCGGCTGCAATATCCGATGCCAGTCCCACCGCGCCGATCGGTATGGCGGCGCCGACCAATTGCGTACCCCTCGCCCCGGCCTTTAATGCCTTCATCTTAATCAGCAGGTCTATCCAGCCCGTTAGGGTTTCACTCTGTTTGTAGTTGGCTGCCAGAGCTCTCAGTTTATAGATATGAGCGGAGGTGGAACCCAGCGCATTGCCGTGTTTCAGGATGCCCGCCACATCCGCCTGGGTATATTGACTTGTAGCGGAGCCTATCAGCCCAACGCCCTTGCCGGCATAACCCATAAACTTTCTGTGTTTCAGGTATTTTTTCGTGGCGGAGGTGTCATTGTCTTCATGGCCATTGAAAACAAACCAGGGATTTGGCACCAAGCCGTCCCCACCTCCGCCGGACACTTTGCTTTGTATGAATTTTGCGACCGTAGCCCCTTTGGAGAGGGGGGTTCCCGCTATGTTATCGATAATACCGGCTGTGCCTTCTATTACATCCCAAAAGACTGAAGTTGTGTCACGGCTTTTGGTGGCTTCTTTGCGTATCTGCGCAACGACTGAATCGTAGTAGGAGTCTGACATGTCGATCCGAAAAAGAATATGAGAGAAAAAAGTGAGGATAAACGGCATTTTCCCCAATGTCCACTCTAGGTGTGGGAGTAGGGAAACAGGGTCAGGCCAGGTGCTTTTTACCTACCCCGATGCATATTCATACTGCAGGTACTGGAAGATGCGGACGATCCTGGCGTGTCGCCGGCAGGGTGTCGGATGTTTAGATTTGAGGGCTATGCCCGTTGTCTGACGAGCTAGCACAATTATCACAGGGTGGAAATGCCGGACGACACGTTGAGGGTCTTTTTGCGAAAACTTTATAAAAGCTCGCTTAATTGTGTCTTCGGACGTTAACATCTTGCGGAATCGCTGTGCTCCGGCTCGTAGCTGGAGAGATGCGTGTCTTGGTGTTTGGGTATTTGGAAATGACTGAATGAGTTGGCAAGCGTGGTATACCCTGACGGTCGTGGCCGCCTGTTTCGGCGCGCTCAGCCTGAGCCGTGCCGCCACGGACATGGTCATGATCGGCGGCGTGATGCTGCTGTTGGTGGCCGGGGTTCTGACCCCCGCGGAGGCGCTCGCGGGTTTGTCCAACGAGGGCATGGTGACCATCGGCATGCTCTATATCGTCACCAGCGGCGTGCAGGAGACCGGTGCCATGACGGGGATCCTCTCCCGGCTGCTGGGTCGGCCGCGTTCCGTCGGGGTGGCGCAGCTGAGTCTCATGGCCCCGGTCGCCGGTGCCAGCGCCTTTCTCAACAATACGCCCTTGGTGGCCATGTTCATCGGTGCGGTGAGCGACTGGGCCAAGAAGAACCGCATCGCCCCTTCCAAACTGATGCTCCCGCTCAGTTATGCCGCGGTGATCGGCGGTTCCACCACATTGATCGGCACCAGCACTAATCTGGTCGTCAACGGAATGCTTATCAAGGAAACCGGACACAACTCTCTGGGCATGTTCGATATCGCCGTGGTGGGCGTGCCGCTGGTGTGCGCGGTGATCGTCTTCGTGTGGTTGACCAGCCGCTGGCTGCTGCCGGACCGCCAGTCGGCCGTGGCGCAGATGGAAAGTTCGCGTTCCTATATCGTGGAGATGCTGGTGGACGCGGACAGTCCGCTGGCCGGCAGGACCATCGAAGAGGCGGGTTTGCGCCACCTGCCCGGACTGTTCCTGATGGAGATCGAACGCGGGGCCAACAGTCTGCCCGCGGTGTCTCCGCAGGAGCGGCTCGAGGCGCGCGACCGCTTGATCTTCACAGGTCTGACGGAATCGATCGTCGACCTGCAGAAGATTCGCGGACTGACCCCGGCGACCGATCAGGTATTTAAACTGCGGGCGGCCGGCGAACGCTGCCTTGTCGAGGCCGTGGTGTCCAACAGCTGTCCGCTGGTAGGGCACACGGTGCGCGAGGGCCGTTTCCGCACGCGTTATAACGCCGCGGTGATTGCCGTCGCCCGCAATGGCGAGCAGCTGCGCCAGAAGATCGGCGACGTCAAACTGCGGTCCGGCGATACCCTGATGCTGCTCACCCATCCTGCCTTTGCCGATCAGCAGCGTAATTCGCGCGATTTTTATCTGGTCAGCACCGTCGAGAACTCACGGCGGCCGCGTCATGAAAAGGCCGCAGTGGCGCTTGTGATCATCGCCGCCATGGTTGCCGCCGTGACCCTGGGCTGGACCAGCATGCTCACCGCCGCTATGGTGGCCGCCGCGGCCATGGTGATCACGGGTTGCACCACCAGCAGTACCGCGCGCCGGGCCGTGGATTGGCAGGTGCTGTTGACCATCGCCGCCGCGCTCGCCATCGGCAAGGCTTTGGAAAAGAGTGGTGCGGCGCAACACATCGCCGCCCAGATCACCGCCCTCGGTGTGGGGGACCCATGGCTGGCGCTGGTGGCCGTATATGTGATCACGGTGCTGTTCACGGAACTGATTACCAACAATGCGGCGGCCGCGCTCATGTTCCCCATCGCCATCGCCACGGCGCATGCGCTGGGCGTCGATTTCATGCCGTTCGTCATTGCCGTGCTGTTTGCCGCCTCGGCGAGCTTCGCGACCCCCATCGGTTATCAGACCAATCTCATGGTCATGGGCCCGGGCGGCTACCGCTTTACGGATTATCTGCGCGCCGGCATCCCGGTCTCGATCCTGGTCGGCATCATTTCACTGTTGTTGATCCCGATCTTCTGGCATTTCTAGGTCCGTGCGGATAGAGATATTTATTCCGGATAGAGACCGGAAAAGGCCCGGATTTGATTTATGTGAGGTGATTGGATTTGTATAATCCATCGGAGAAGATTTGCGAGTTGGAGAATGAGCGGTGTACTTCGTCAATCACGTCAGGCTGCTGGCGCGCTACAACCAATGGATGAATGAAAAGCTTTACAACGTGTGCTGCGGATTGTCAGAAGAAAGCTTGCAAAGGGATCGAAAGGCCTTTTTCGGCTCCATCAGCGGCACGCTCAATCATCTGCTGGTAACCGATATTCTATGGCTGAAGCGTTTTAATAGCCATCCGCGCGGCTATAAATCATTGCAAGCGGTGGCGGCACTGGCGAATCCCCTCACGCTTGATCAGATTATGGCGCCGTCTTTGCCGGAGTGGCGCGCAACGCGCACCCGCTTGGATGAGATGATAGTGAATTGGTCGGCGGAGATGGTTGAGCAGCACCTGGACACGGTGCTGGAATATCGTACCATGAACGGTGAAACGCGCGAGAATACGTTCGGCGATTTGGTCCTGCACTTATTCAATCATCAGACTCACCATCGCGGCCAGGTCACCACTTTGCTTTCGCAAGAGGGCGTGGATGTGGGGGCGACAGACCTGCTGGTGCTTATGAGTTCGGAGCGCTTGTTGAAATGAAATATCAGGGAAGTTGCCATTGCGGCGCGATCCGCTTCGAAGTGGAGGCGCCGGAGGATCTGGAGGTGGAGGAGTGCAATTGCTCGATATGCACCAAGTCCGGCTATCTGCATTTGATCGTTCCCAAATCCAGGTTCCGCTTATTGTGCGGTGAAGATCATATTACGACCTATGCCTTCAATACCGGCGTGGCCAAACATTTATTCTGCAGGGCTTGCGGTATCAAAGCGTTCTATATTCCCCGTTCCAATCCGGACGGCTACGATATCAATGTGCGCTGCCTGGATACCCGACCCCGCTCGATAAGTATCGTGCAATTCGACGGGCAAAACTGGGAACAACATGGCCATACCCTCAGCCACAAGAGTGTAGAGGCATAATTTCCGAAGTAATACTCCGCGGCGACGCCGCTACGCCAGCCGGTCGTCGGCCACGCGGTAGCGCGGATCTTCCAATACGTTTACTTCCACCAGATCGCCCGCCTTGGTCAGCAGGTCACGGCACTCGGGACTCAAGTGGCGCAAGTGCAGGGTTTTACCCGCGGCGATGTACTTCTCCGCCAGGTTGTCGATGGCTTCAATGGCGGAATGATCCGCGACGCGGGAATTCTGGAATTCGACGATCACGTAGTCGGGATCACCTGCCGGATCGAACAGTTCCAGAAAACTTTTTACGGAACCGAAGAACAGCGGGCCGTTC
>Ga0210074_1000549_pt1 | contig 12994 bp, 9 predicted proteins | sample China_Galinas_Co_FD_184860 | JGI IMG/M metagenome (GOLD analysis project Ga0210074, IMG submission 184860) | Wetland microbial communities from San Francisco Bay, California, USA, that impact long-term carbon sequestration -... | ecosystem: Environmental > Aquatic > Marine > Wetlands ... | reverse complement strand
TCCGGCTCCTGATGCTGTTGCATTGAATTGGAAAGCATTCTTTGATGCTTCACCACAAGCCTATTGGTTGCTTAATACGCCAACCGCTGTATCGGACTGGTATATCTACTACGTAATCCGGTGGACCACATCGGGAACCATTGGAACAAACATTGGTGTGGGTCCAGTGGTATCGGTTACGACAGTTGTGGGTAGCGATCCCGGTCTTCCTTTACGCGTCGGAATCGGAGTGCAGTTGGACGTGGTGAATCCAGCGGGCTTTGGTCCCTTTAACAACAACTTTATGGAGCCTCATCCGAGCACTGTGGATATCGCTACGCTCACGCGAACAGCTATTCTTCTCTCGGGTGCACCGGTTACTGTGACACAAAATATGTCCTCACTGACGATCACAAACGGTCTTCCCGGTCAGCCTTGTTTTGGATTTTGTCCACCCGATCCTTTTATTCCTCACATTGAAAATGGACCGGACAGCGGAGCGTCAGGAACATCCAGTTTCATCGGAATTGGTATCGTATCAGAAGGCTCATCAACGATGGAGGAAGATACGCAATACACAACAGCACTTTGCGTGCAGACTTTTCTGCCACACTTGTTGGAGGCGGGTGATGCGATCTACATCATCGATCCTGATAAAGCAACGAATTGCGAATCAGAGCCGAACCGTTTTGGTCTCATTCAGCCGGACAATCTTCACAACTGGGTGGGAATCGTTATTCCTGATCCTGACGATGGAACGATTTTCAAGATCTACGGCATCCCGTTCGTTAGTGGAACGGGAAATACCTCGACAGTATGCCAAGTGGACGTCCCAGAGGGAACAGAAATCTTGGGACCCGTGAATCAGTTTTGGTATCACAAGATTTGCGGTTCAAGTTTTCAGCGGCTCCAAGACTTTTATCCAAACAGCTACGACGGAATGCTGGAATCGACCAATCATGGATTGACACCGAATGCGGACAACTTCATCTATATTTCAGAGACGAGCGTTGTTCCAAGCCTCGTTGGTTGCGCCAACGGTTCCGTGATTGACGATAACTTCTTCACCATTGATACCTTGGGCCAACTCTCCAGTGGAACAACAGATCCGGCGCCTTGGAATCTCCCATTTTTTGGTGTAGCTGATGTAGGGACCATTGTAGCCAACGTGATCAATGTTCTTACCACCCTTGAAGTCGAACTCTTGAGCAGTGATACGACTGAACAAGTGGCTCAGCGCTTTGTGGATGCGATAAACAATCCCATGTTGGAACCCTTTCAGTCGATATTTTTCCTGGGCTCTAGTCCTCTGACTGCTTCGGTCATGCCCACGGGAACTGGAGAGCAAGTGGTCACGATCACGAATGATGCTGGGCCAGGATTTCGACGCCCGATCGAGGATAGTCATGACATCAACACTGACTTTACTATCCAGGTCACACAGCAAGGAAGTATTACACAACCAGAGATCACAGAGATCACGATAAGCCAAACGGGTGCAGACTTTCTCATTTCCCCGAATACTGGTCTTCCTGTCGTTGAAGGTGAAAAGGCACGTTACTTCATCTTGAATGCCCAAAACGCATCTTTCGGCCTCACCTTTTTCTACACCTACTACGTTTGGTTTCCCGTGCGCAAGGTCTTGACAACAGGAAATGTGGGTCAAGGTTATGCAGGTAACTTTGTTAATACGAATGGAGAGTGTGTGTCATTAACAGTTGCTGACGTGGAGGCGCAAAACGATGGACTTATTATTGCGCAAAACTCCTTTCAAGGCGGTGAATGCGTCTACTTCCTGAACGATGCCAATCTGAACTTTAGAGGAGTAAATGATCTTCGGAATGCCTTTTTCACTGTCTCATCTAATAACCTAACGCCCTCCCAATTCTCCCTCAATATACCGATCGAAACCATCGGCACGTTGATTGGTCCAGCAATCGCGCCTTGCCAAACCATCACATACAATGTGGCGGGCCAATATTCTTTTGTAGCAACGAGCGGAGTTTATGAAGTTATTCTAGCGGGAGCAGGCGGGGGAAATGGATATGATTATTCCCCAACCGGAACCGGAAGTCGAGGTCAAGGAGGAAGAGGTGGGCTCGTCTCTGGAAACATTGAGGTGACCGTGGGTGAGATGGTTCACATCTTTGTCGGTGGTGCAGGTATTACTGGAACATACTTGACCGAATCACAGCTTACTTCGGGCGGATTCAATGGGGGAGGATCGGCACAAGGTTACGCTGATGTAATTGGGCGCCCCAATGGTCAGGGAAGTGGGGGTGGTGCTACTGATATCCGTGTTGGGGGCACTGCGTTGACAGACCGAAAGGTTGTGGCAGCTGGCGGTGGTGGCGGAACGGCTTTTATGCCTCCCGCAACGGCGATAACAGATCCCAACAACCCAATGGCGCGCTTGCAGCTCGGCTACGATGGTGGTCACGGGGGTGGAGCAATGGGTAATGATGGTGATGGTGAACCCGCTTCTGCCAGAGGTGGGGGAGGGACGTCGGTGTCAGGTGGAACTGCTGGGGCGGCGGGATTTAACGTGGCTTCTGCTGCTGGTTTCGGAGTTGGCGGTGGTGCTTCAATCGGTTCTCAAGCAGCGTTCACCGGCGGTGGTGGTGGATGGTATGGTGGTGGTGGCGGTGTAGCGGCCTCTTTCTTAGATACTTACACGCAAGAAGGAGCTGCCGGCGGTGGCTCGAGTTATGCTCCAACAGGTTGCTATTGCGTGGTCGGTGGAGGGTCGCCTTCAGCCACCGATGGATTTGCAATTCTCCGGCCACTAAATAAGGCTAGCTTCAAAGAGGCTGGCACATACAGCTTCACTATCCCCGTTGGAGTCTCACGGTTAAAGATTAGTGCTGCCGGAGCAAGAGGTGGAAAGGGAGGAGATCTTGTTCCTACCGATCCGGGAGCCCTTGGAGCCGTTGGAGGCTGGGTTGAAGCCGAATTCACTGTTGGTATTGCTTCAAAGATTCAAGCAGGAACCACTTTAATCATTTATGTCGGAGGCAATGGTGCCGACGGTCAAGATAGCAACGAACCAGAAGGATTCGCCCAAGGTGGTTTCAATGGAGGCGGGAACGGCCAAGTCAAATCGGCTGTCGCAGCAGCAGGAGGCGGCGGAGGTGGTGGAGGGGCCAGTGATGTGAGAATTGGAGACGGAACACTAAACGACCGCATTATCGTCGGAGGCGGTGGCGGCGGTGGCGGCGGTGGTGGTCAGTTTGGGCCTACCGTTCCTGGTGAAGGGGGCGGTTTATCGGGTGGCGACGCGCAAGGACGCTTTAGTTCAGGCGGTTCTCAGGCGGCCGGCGGTGTCGGCGAGGGTGGTGGTCAATTTGGTTCTGGCGGAGATGCAGGAGGTGTGCTTTCATCAGACCAAGCGGCTGGAGGAGGTGGTGGTTGGTATGGAGGCGGTGCAGGTGTCAAAATTAACCAACAACCCCCCGCCATCATGCCATATGGTGGTTTTGGCGGTGGCGGTGGTAGCGGTTACGTCACGCCCGATAGTGAAACAACGGTAAGTGGAAGTGTCACTCAAGTGGTTGGAGGCGCACCCGGCGGTAATGCATGCGTCATTATCGAATGGACCAGCGCATCCGAGGTCTCCTTGCCAATGGGCCACTTTGTGCAAGTGCCTTGCCCAGATGAATGCGATCCTTGTGGTGGCGAATTGAACGCTATCGAACTGATTGAACAAAAGCACAACGGTGTCTTTTGTAGCGCCAACATCACTGGTTTCCCGCTCGGAAATCTTGCAGAACCGGACACGACAACATGTATCTTCCTTACTGATGGCGTCTATGGTGATACCGATGGTCCGAAGATTTGGGACGTTCTTGCCAACGCAGTTCCCTATCAAACCCCTCCACCGGTCTTCAGCACGACAAAGTTTACGACAGATCTCGTCATAAATCCAGAAGACCTCGATATTGGAGGTTTCCCGCTTGGCGGAAACAAGGTGGACCCTGTAAGCACGAGCGATGGGCGTTATCCTGCTATTTTTGGATTAGGATGGATCTTTGCAACAGATTGCAAGAAGAATTCCATCATTCAAATTCAAAGGGACAGTAATGGAACACTCTCTCCGGTTAAACCAGATCTACAGGTTGGCGATAGCGTCTACATCGATTCCATGCAACCAACAGTTCCTGATTTGACAGGAATACACGTGGTCTCCTACATCGATGTCGGAAATACTCCGCCGCAGTTCTTTGAGTTGGCAGATGTCCAAATTGAGGATGTCGGTCCGCTTCCCATTGCACCCGGCAACATCATCTGTTTCCGAAGTCCTCCTCAAGTTGGCAATGCAAATCCTTGCTTGCCCATCAATGAAATCCTCGCCAACTCTTGTCCAACGGATTTGCGTGTGACAAACCACGGTTACACGGTAGGAAGCATGATAAACCTCTACATTATCGACTCGCTTACGAATCCGTCCATCAACTCAACTGAGAATGGAACGATCGTTCGCGATATCATCAGCGGTGTGCAGGTGGTGGACACTGACTTGCTGAGACTGCCCGAATTTGATAGTTTCGGTAACAGTTTGTGCTATCTTGATGTCTTGAACCAGACAAACTTGCTGATCAATCCACAAGGCCGATTTAGCAAACAAATCCTATCGACCAACTGTGGTGACGCTTTCTTTCAGCCTGATCCTGCCAACAATCGCACCATTATCTACACTCCTTCGAGGCCAAACATCAAAACAACAGTAGCATTCCCGATTCTCTTTTCGTCGCCCAATCCAAGCGGGTCAAGCACCGTCTTTTTGGAAATGCCAGCGGGCGTCGATCTTCGCGATGTTTGGAAATCGGGCTACGGCGTGATCATCACTGGGCACCAACTTGGAGATCCTTACTTGGAGGGAGCATACAAGATCTTCAATGTCCAGTCGAACCACTTCGACATCTTGAGTGGAGCTAACATCTTTTCTACTGGAGGGACGGAAGGTGTTGCGACAGGCCCCGCATCTCCAACTGTGCCTGGTCACGGTTTACAAACTGGAGATCTGGTCAAGTTTGGAGGAAAGGCAATGACCAAGCCTTCAGTTACGGAAGAAGACCAAGTCTTTGAGATAACAGTGGTCGATGACTATCACTTTGCCATTGACTTTTTGGTTGAAGAGGTGCTTTGTCATGGTCAATGGTGCAACAACTACATCAATGCTGAGATCAGAGACCATGGACTGATTGATGGAGATATCTTCTTCCTCTACAGTTCGCAGTGCGTTGGAGGTCTTACGGACGAATACATCAATACGGTTCACGGAGATAAGCGTAAGAACATTCCGACACAGGATGAGATTGAGACCAGAAAGATTGTGCGAGTGGTAGACGCAAATAATATCCAATTCCTTGCGAATTATGGAGCCTTCCCGACGACCAGAGCGGTAGGTGGTGGATATGAGATTTGCATTTCGGCCCGCAATCATACTATTCAAGAACAGGAACTGCTCGGATTGCGCAACTACGGTTTCAACGCAATACAAACAAATAAGCAATGCACAGGAGATATGAGGCGCTTCCTAAATTTTAGCAACGAATCCTACATTCTTATGACGAGCGACCGCTTGACCACTGATGATATCAATCCGGTGATCAATACAGGCCTCGTAGACAAGGTATTTGCCAAGATTCAGCTGTCGGGCGAACCGGGCGAGGTCATGTATGACACATATGTTGGAGGGGAGCGTATTTTCTATGATCCAATTGCTCGTATGGACCACGTCGATATCCAGTTTAGACGTCACGACAATAAGCTCTTTGACTTTAGAGGTCGCGAGCACTCCTACACGCTTGAAATTGAAGAATACCAAGATCGTCTCAGGACAGCCAATACCAGCAGCCGCCGTGGTATCAACGATCCGGGAGCGATTGCGTCCATTGGACTGGTGGAGTCTGCCATCTCCCGAGAGAACCCAGTGCAGAACTTGGCTGGAGCTTTGCAACCATCACAATTCGTTGAGGCAACGTCTTTAACACAACGCGCTCTCTGAGTTTCCAAATGGAGTGGAGAACAGTAGCCAAGTTTCCATCTTACGAGGTGTCTTCGACAGGCGAGGTTCGAAGAAAAGACACCTTGAGAAGTTTGAAAGGGCGCTTGAAGGGTGGTTATTTGAATGTAGCCCCAGAGGTGATACAGGAAGAAAGGGAAAGTTCATTCACAGGCTTGTGGCAGAGGCTTTTATCCCAATTCCTCAGAGCCTTCCTTATGTTGACCATATTGACCGCTACAGACTTTAGGTATAATATTTCTATGCTTATGTGGCCCGAGCCCCCGGGTCCAGTCCGCCATCTTAAATACCAGCAGGTAGCTTTGGGAACAAACAAAGTGGTGGTATAGGAAAAGAACCTCTATATTTCCTGAGACTGAAGAGGGATAGTCTAAAATAGCTTAAAAGGCTTAATTGGCTTAAACTCAGGGGCGGCGGAACCAATCCTAGTCAAATGCTGGCAGCGACCTCCCTCACAAAACGAGCAACAGGATGATGAATGAAATAAGAAGATTTTTTATCTTCTACCTAAATCAAAATGGTTAACGTTGCAGTTGTCATCCTAATTGTGGTATTGCTGATTGTTGTTGCGGCCGTAATAGCGGTAGTTGTCGTTACCCAAATGAAGAAGAAAAAGGCTGCACCAGCCGTAGCCCCTCCAGCACCGACGGCATCTCCAACGGCGGCACCCTCTTCAACAGCACCTAGCTCTTCGACAGCACCAGCACCTAGCTCTGCACCGATCGAGACTCAGGTCGTTCATAGTAACAACGGGACGGTTTCTTGTAGCACTTTCTGTGCTGGGTTAGATGGCAAACCGTGGAATAATGAACTTCCTGCAGAATGGAATGGAGCGGAGTGTGTTTCCGGGAGCTTAAACGGCGCTCCAATTGGTTGCGATTCAGCTCCAGGTGCAGCCGTTGAATGCACGTGCAAACGGACTGGAAGTGGCTGGGCTACTACTCCAGCACCAGCACCAGCACCAACACCAGCACCAGGATCCAAGCCGAGGGCAGCAGACTCGTCAGATTGCGGTTATCCTAATAGACCACGTGGATGGTATGATATTCAGGGTCAAGGCGTGCGCAACGATTTTTGTCGCTTTGTTGGTAACTGGCCAGGTTGGTTTAGTTGCAAATTGGCTGGCTCAACTGCTGAGATGACAGCTCAAGGAACATATCCTGACGCGAAGGGCAATGATGCTCATGATCCCTATACCGGTGGGTTTACAGGACACAATTGCTAAACAAAAAATAAAATGTTGACTATCGTTACAGACCACACAATTAACTTTGATGAGTCAGCGTTCTCAACAAAAGAAAAAAGTAACAACCAGACCATCAAAGACTCGATCCCAGAAACAGTCGACAAGACCGCGCGCTGATCCCAGAGTGAGGAAACAGGGAATTTACAAAAGTCCAGATCAGCAATGCGCTGAAATCACAACAGCACGCACTCGTTGCAAAAATAAATGTGTATCCGGCACAATGTTTTGTCATCTTCACCAACGCCGCCCGCAGCAACATGAGGACGACTTTTTTGATAGCACATTTGCGCGGGTTACAGATGGCATCTGGATCGGTTCTTTGGACACAGCGAACGATCCTAGGGCATTGCGCGCTGCTGGTATCAAGGGAATTGTCAACATTTCCGGATGGGAACCACGGCAAAAAACGCGTGATATGTATCGACTTTGGAAACCTCGTCCCATCCAATACTTTACAACCACGACGCGCGATAGATCTGGTCGTTTGCGTTATTTGGGCGACGAACCAATCCGAACACGCGAGGGTCTAGAAGAATTCTACAACTATATGGATCGTGGTGTTGCTATGGTCGATAAGTGTCCGAAGCCTTGTCTGATCCATTGTCATGCTGGGATCAACCGTAGCGCCAGCTTAGTTGCGGCATATTTGATAGCCAAGCTGGGATTGACTTTCGATCAAGCACGTCAACTCCTGGAGCGCGCAAACCGCAAAAGAAAAATTAGCGTGCTTACCAACAAAGATTTTGTCGAAGCGATGAAAAGATACGGGACACATTTACGAAGCAGAAGACTTGGAAGGTAAAAACAAAGTTGTGTAAATTTTGAAAACTTGCGAAAAAAAACCAACAATCGTTCAAGGGTTTCAAAAAATGGAAGAGGAAGATGATTTTCTTGTTTTAAGCGACGGCAGCGAAGAGGATAAGGATAAAAAAAAAAAACAGCGATGGGTCATCAGGAAAACACAGAGCGAGGAAGACGAAGACAAAGATGAGAAAGAAAAAAACGTCGAGGCTGCTACTTCATCCTTTCTCGATGGCGTTTTTCAAACCATTGACCCTCGAGATGGAATGGAGGAAGACCAGAGCTATTTGCCTCCAGAGCACACGATCGATGTGTGTTTGAGTGAATCTGATCTTCTCCTTCAGGATGCCCGTCCACACTTCCCTCCTATCCCAAGGCAAAAAAACTCCCTCAAGGCTTCCGCTTTTGAAACAAAGATGCTCCAAGCTGAGAGGGAAAAGCCCAACGACCCAGAGACAAAGCGCCTGCGCCATATCTGGGTTGCTTACGTTGCGCTGCGTGATGATTACTACAACGGGAGTCAACCGGCGGAGATCTTGACGGGATCTACGTCAAACTTTTCCACTTTTGATCAATTCATTGCTACCGAAGCTGAGGAAGACAACGATGGAGAAGGGGTGGAAAAGACTCAGGAGAAGAAGAGACCGCGCGGTCAACCCGCGATCACAGGATATTTCAACCGCGTGAGAGGTGCTCCGCTTCGGGAAATGTTCGAGCAAGAGCGCGATGAATACGACTTCGGCGACGGCTTTCTTGTTCCGGATGGCCAAGGTGAGGAGGAGGAAGAAGAGGAGCAAGCAGAAGATCCTTTAGAAATGTCGGCAGAAGAGCGATCCAGCTTCCAAGAAAAGAAGCGGCTTAAGCTCGCCACCGAAAAGGAGAAAATGCAACAAGACCAAGAAGAGCTGCGAGCACTGCGAAGGCAGATTAAGCAGCGGCAAGAAAAAATCAAGAATCTTACAAAGTTGTTAGAAGGGTGCGAAAGCTTGGAAGAAAAAGAAAATCAAGAAAATTGAACGGATGTTTTTTTTTTATTTTGCTTGTTTTTTTTCTCTCTTTTCAGAGAGGATTATTCATAACTTTTTTGGCTTGTTTTTTTTTTCAAGCGTTCTGTGCCTCGCACTCACGCTCGTAGCGGAGCTTGTCGGCTTCGGCTTGCTCCACATACTTCTCGCGATCGTTCTCAGACAGGCTCTTCCACTCCTCACCAAGGATTTTGGTGATCTCTCCGAACTTCATCTCGGGGTTGTCAGCCTGGACGTTGGGCCTCTGGTCGATGGTAAAGTAGACGTAGGCGGTGCGAGGGCGCTTTGGTCCGGTCCTCTTTCTTTTTCTCGAGCCCTCCTCCTCGGCGTCAAGCTCCTCATCGGTAGGCGGAGTGTAGGCAGCCATCTCCTCATCGTAGCGCTTCTTGTCAGCAGCAGCAAGCTTCTCAAACTTATGCTTTCCAGCGTCACTCAAGTTGCTCCACTCCTCAGCGACAAGACGGGTGAGCTCTCCAAACTCCATGTCAGCATTCTCGCTCTTAAGCTGGGGGCGACGCTCCATGGTAAAGTAGAGATAGGAACTGCGAGCCTTCTTCGGAGCGTTCTTCTTCGCTCTCTTTTTGCGCTTCGCAACCTCCGGGTGCTCCTCGTTGAAGGCAGCAGCTTCCTTCCTGTAGCGAGCCTTGTCCTTAGTGGCCATATCATCATACTTGCGCTTCTGCTTGGGGCTGAGCTTTTTCCAGCTGGCGGCTACACGCTTCGTGATCTCTCCAAAGTCAAGGTCGGGATTGTCGTTTTGCACACTGGGGCGCGCGTCGATAGTGTAGAAGACATAAGCACTGCGGCCGTTCTTGGGTCCCTTAAGCTTAGCAGTGCGCTTCTTCTTCTTGACGGTGAGTGGCTCATCGGGATACTGCTCACGGAAGTCAGCAACCTCTCGGTCGTATCGCTCCTTATCAGTTCCAGCATGCTCCTCGTAGGGCTTGCGCTCTCTCTTCGACAGCGCCTGCCACTTGTTCGCGACCTCTCTGGTCACATCCACAAATGACATCTCTGGGTTGTCTTCCTGAGTCTTAGAACGCACGTCCTTCACGAACCACATGTATGCAGTGCGGTTGCGTTGGGGGCGAACGATGCCTTCCTTTGCAATGGGCTTTGCGGTCTTCCTGGAAGCCTTGACCTTCGTCTTCTTGACCTTCGTCACTTTCTTCTTTCCGGCCGTAGTAGCGGTCTTCTTAGTAGCGGTTTTGCGCTGACGAGCGCTCGTGGAAGTCTTTTTCTTCGTTGTCTTAGCCATCTTGAATGAAAATTAGTCAGTAAAGTTGGGTAAGCAAGTGTTGGGGTTTGGTGTTGGCTTCTCAAGAGGCAGAGCTTTAGACCCACCGGCTTGTGGGCCGGGCGTCGGCCCTCGAACCTCGTAAACGCACTCGTCGTCCCGTCCTCCGTGGAGTGAGCAGGACCGACGGTCGGACCGACAAAATGTTGAGAGAGAAAATTTTTTACCTTCGATAAATTCAACGGTCTCTAATCCTAAGATTACACTGTTGTTCTTTGTCGTCCTGAACATCATCATCAGTTTTTTTTAGGCTCTTATTTGAAAGCGGTAAACTTCCGGTCGTCCTTAACTTTCATTCATCAAATTTTTTTTACTCTTGAAAAGCGATAATCATTGGGGCATAGCTGGGCACATGCCACTTTTCGGTCTTTTTTCTTACACGTTGAGGCGCTACATAAGGTGGTGGCAGCTTATCTATGAGAAATTGCTTGTTGAGTCCTACACCCAGTGAGGCCACAATTCTCCCACAAGATTGCTCACAGTCGTGTAATTCTAAGAGACGTCCCATATCAGTTTTGATGGAAACAGAGTTGATGTCGTCTCCGTTCTTCAGCAGAACGAACTTTGCTGGTTGGAGATTTGGATTTTCCCCGTCAGCACAAATGATTCCAGGACATCGCTCGAAACAATTGGCACAGCGTTTCCAATATTTTCCCTCCACGGTTTGCACTGAAAAGGTTCCATCTCGGTGCGGTATATAGGTAAAAACGGAGCTACGCACCGGATATTGTTTCAAGCACAAGTTACGCGAGCACTTATTGTCTAAGTTCTGGTCAAGAGGAGCGCATTGGCCGCAAACACTCACATATTCGTTGTTGACCGTCTTAAGATAGAACTGATCTCCTCTCTTCAAAACGGGTTCCGTAAGACCACGAGGAAGCGAAAAGTGAAAGGGAAATGCAAGGTTTTCTTGCAATTGCTGCGTCTCAAACATAATAGGCCGTGTGCCCATAACTAACCAAAAGGCAAGAACGAAGAGAATCAGTCCCAACACAAATGTTTGTTCTTGTCTCGTTATTTTCATTTTTACTACGGTTTTGACTAAGATAATCTTCTTGCCTTGACGTCAATTTTGAGTTTTGAATTTTCTTGCACCTGCACTGCGATCCTACCTCCGCTCATTACTGTTTCCTGGTAAAAAAAGGGTATTTGATCGGTAATGTTAATATACTGTGGGCCACCTTGATAGTATGTTGTGACCTTGAAAATATCCAAATGTGGAGTAAAGGTAGCGACTAACTTGTATGAAATATTAGAATCTTTTCCAGGCAAAAACGTTCCAACGTCCATTGGCTTATCCATCTTTATTTCATTTCGAGGTTTTACGACGCATCTGTCTCAAAAAATTTACCACCAACCACTGGGAGTTACACGAGCCATAGCCCCTGAACAACAACCGCCAGCTGGTTCCTCACTCGCACTTTCTAGGTCAAGCCTCGAGAGTTTGAGGGCGTCGGCCTGACGAATCACTAGATCATCCGCATGCTTGGCGATGTTCCAAAAGACCTCCTTGGCTCCTTCTCCTGTTTTAGCGGAAACTTCAAGAAATCCCATGTCATGGTGTTGGGCAAAGTCAAAAGCTTCACGTTCGTTCACCTCTCTCTTTGATTTTGCCAAATCACGCTTGTTTCCCAAAAGATAGATCATCGGTAGTGAATCCTCGTCTTTTAACCGTAAATTTTGCCGAATATAATTCAACCAATGCGTGCCAATTCTTTCGAAGCTATATCGGTTGGTGATATCATAGACCACAACGATAACTTGGGCTCCACTAACATACAAAGGGATAAGGCTATTGTAGCGTTCCTGACCGGCAGTGTCCCAAATGTGATACGAGCGCCCTCCATTTGCGGCTTTTGAAGGAAAGCGCATCGATACAAATGCGGCTCCAATTGTGCTGCAGGTAGTTTCCGAGAAATCATCTCGTGTAAAGCGTTGAACTAGAGATGTCTTACCAACCATCGCGTCTCCGACGAAAGTAATTTTAACTGGTGAGTAAGGCTCTCTTTCTCTAAGACGTCCATAAGTTGACATGATATTTTTGTTTTCCTTACATATGTATTTTCGATTCTTTTTTTTAAGACAAAAGCCCCATTCGAGACTTAGTTCTTACATTCCAAACAGCCCATTCGAGACTTACTTCATTCCAAACAGCTGGTTGAAAAGGCGATTTACCGGGCTGCTAGCGCGGCGTGCTGTGGTTCTGGCGCGCTTCGCGGAGGATTTGCGCCTACGAGAACGGCGTCCAGCGGGGCAAGACTTGAATCGACCAGACTTAGCCCGGCATCGCTTGGTTGACTTGCGGCGACGATTTGAGGAGCGACGACGTTTGGAAGAACGCCGTCTCCTGGAAGAACGACGGCGGCTGCTCTTCTTTTTACGGGCTCCTCCACGCATCGTGGATCTGCGTCTGCGGCGGCTGCGACGCTTGGAAGAACGCCGTCTCCTGGAAGAACGACGGCGGCTGCTCTTCTTTTTACGGGCTCCTCCACGCATCGTGGATCTGCGTCTGCGGCGGCTGCGACGCCTAGATGAACGACGACGCCTTGAAGAACGACGACGCTTAGAAGAACGACGACGCTTAGAAGAACGGCTACGACGACGCCTTGAAGAACGACGAC